>MAAA01014090.1_pt1 | contig 48958 bp, 41 predicted proteins | sample 1115971 | NCBI WGS metagenome assembly MAAA01 (sample SAMN04961123, study PRJNA320927) | seawater metagenome | isolation source: sample BD02T6 sea water enriched with oil for 6 days | place: USA:Gulf of Mexico | collected 2013-07-27 | reverse complement strand
TGCCTTCGACGATTAATCAAGTTTGGTCCATGGACTTTATGAGTGACTCACTCAAAGATGGCCGTTCATTGCGTACGTTTAATGTCGTTGATGATTTCAACCGTGAATGCTTGACCATTAATGTGGATTTTTCACTGCCCACAAAACGAGTGATTCGCTCGCTAGAACAAATCATCGAATGGCGCGGTAAACCAAGTGCTTTGCCGTGCGATAATGGTCCTAAATACATCAGCCAAGAACTGGTTGATTGGGCAACAACACAGAAAATTACCTTGCTCTATATTCAGCCAGGTAAGCCTACGCAGAATGCTTATGTTGAGCGTTTTAATGGAACGGCAAGACGTGAATGGCTGGAGTTAAATATATTTGAGGATATTGAACATGCCCAGTTATTGGCAACTCAGTGGCAATGGACTTACAATAATGAACGACCTCATTCAGCGATTGGTGGCGTACCACCTAGGAAGTTGCTGTAGTTAATAGCCCCTCTACTTTTAACTGACATTAATAAAGGGGGGATTACAGGTATGCGGCTATCTGAAAACGAAGGCGCCAAGTTCTGGTTGAATGCCCTCTCTGAACTACAGAATCCTGGCGTATAAGATATTATTATCGCTTGTGCAGACAGCCTTAAGGGCTTTCCAAGTGCCATCAATACTGCCTGCCCTGCAGCTTAGATACAGCCGTGTATCGCACATATGATCCGCAACTCGGTGAAATATGTGCATTGAAAGGATTACAAGATAGTCACAGCAGGCTTAAAGAAAATCGATCAAGCGAGCACTAAAGAAAGTGCCTTGCGGGCCTCAAATGAATTCAGTGATAAATGGAATGAAAAACATCCGCAGATTAGCCGCTTTTGGCGACAGCATTGGGAAAACCTAAATACCCTATTTAATTATCCACCCAATATTCGCACGACAATTTACACGACCAATCACTAGAGTCGCTTAATAACGTGATTAGTAGATCGACGAAAAACGCAAGGTAATCCCAACGGATGATTCTGCCAAAAGGCTGTATAGTTGGCCGTACGCCCGACTTTAGAAAATTGACCAATACCCATTAGGAATTGAAAGAAGGCTCTAAACAGGTTTGCTACCCTATTCGAAGACAGCTTGAAGGACTATATTTAAAGTGGTAGTTACACAGGATTTATATACAGCCTCATCTAAAACAAAAGTAACCCTCCTAATTCATACTAATACTAGCAACCTCATCATTAAAGACAAAGCCTGATTACTCCATTTGACTTGAGAGCCTGTTAATGGACCTAAAGCCTTTAAAGTCATAAGCGCAACTCCCAGTACACTTTACCGTTAACAATAGCCGGTAGAAGGTGGCGATTTTGGCACTGCTATCAATAAAAGTAGCAGGTCACTTAATATAAAAACCGTGAAAATGATACGAGTGAGCAGGCGGTTATCGCCCACACCACCGAGGCACCCGCTCATAGGCAGAACCGGGCCAGCATTGAATTACGCAAGAAAGACGCTTTTGGATCCGGCAGCGGTGTTAGATCAGCCTGGGATCGACACAACCTGGTGAACTTTAAAAATCACCTCAAGGCACAAGAAGAACAGATTGCCAAGTACAGCACCTCCCTCACCATTTTAAAAAACAGCTGCGCTCGAAAAGAAAAAACACGATGACGAGACTTGAGGTGATATTAAGATCGCTCACCCAGGCCACCTCAGGGCGATACCTGCCTATGCTACGCATATCAACCAATAAGGGCACCTAGTAATGCGAACCTGTCGATAGATACACCCAAGTACCTAGCCACCAATGGTATTGATTACACCAAAACGAAAGCCATATCAGCACAATCAAATGATAGCTGTAGGGCTCCATAAAACCGATCCTAAACGAGTTTTATCAGGTTACCTTCGAGAAAAACTGCACACCAATATGAAGGATTTACAAAAAAGCCTGGGCGACTGAATGGAGAACTACAATAATGAACAAATCAATCAAGGTAAAATGTACTGCGGGCGAACACCCAAAGAAACGCTGCTTAATGGTAAATCGACCCGGGACGAGAAAAAATAGCTCAAATCTAACCTGCCAGACACCATTGAAAAACAAATAACTGTCAGATAAAATTTGAGGCATTACACATCACGACAGCTTGTATTGACTGAAGATTCGTGTTTTTCGCAACCCACATGACCATCTAACTCGGCATTTGAGGCGCGCCCTAGGCGTCAGCTTAGTGCGCATCTGGCGAAATTTATTGAAGTCTTTTTCTGCCTCAAATCCTTTGATCACTTCGCGGGTGAGCTTTAAGCTCTTCTTTGCTCATAACCTCCCATCCTTAGCCGTTACTGGCTTTATGATAGGCAGTTACACAGAATTAGTTACACCCATGCAAATTATATAGCAGATTCAATGTTAATCAGCTTAGGTGCCATCATATGATGAGCTCGCCTTATTGCGGCTGCACTTTTAGCTCTAACTTACAGGAAGCAACATACCAAGGTTCAATATCACTTCGATTAAAATGCAAATAATATCGACCTGATTTCTCCATAGCCGTAAGTATTAGTGTAGTGCAAGGAACTGATGGATCTTGCTTAAACTGAATATCAAGGTTAACTCCAGTATCTCTAGCAATACCAGTAAGACGAGATCCCAAGAAATTACCTGACCCAGCCTCATAGGATGTAACCAAATCAAATACTAGAGAGGTCGCTGTAGCAAAAAATGTAGGAGCCATCAAAGTTACTAGCAATATAAGTTTTTTAAGTTGAGCTGTCATTACTCTCTCCGTTTTTATAAAATTAGTGCGCTGTTAATATAGCCGGTGATAAATCAAAGCTGGAAACTCCAGCATCATTCGGCTCGGGGTCGTAACCGAATATAGATAGGTTGTCATCCAGGTATGAATTACCCATGCAGGTTATTGTGCCTTGTCCGGCACCAATACCATCGCCATCTGCGTCTGAATAAATTACCACTCGCCTAAAGATACCAGAGTCATAATCATCACAGTCATAGCCATCATAAGAGGTGCCTGGCGCTACTTGGGCATTGGTACAATAAGTTTGCTCTGGGCCAGCACCAATACCATCACCATCAATGTCGTCATAGGCTAAATCCGTACGCCAAATATTTATATTGTTATCATTGCAATCCGTTGAGTCGAAAACGGTACCATTAGGCGGCTGGTCACCGATACAAGTGAGCGCTTCACCTGTTATTGCACCACGACTATCAGCATCTAAATCAGGGTAAATTAAGTAATTGCGCCAAATATCTACATTAGTATCATCGCAGTCACTTGAGTCTAAAACCCACTGAGCGGGTTGAGTATCGCCGTAACAATGCTCGGTCTCATCACCAGCACCTCTTGAATCGTTATCACTATCTTCATACAGCCAGATAGTGCGCCATGATTGATCATCATCATCATTACAATCGGGTAACTGAGATGAATTAAAGGTGCTTTGGAATGTTCCTGAAAGGGTTCCACCGGTACATTCAGTACCAACTACACTTAGCTGGTAGCCATCCAAATCCATATCCGTAGCAAGGTAGTTTACATTTTCAAAAATAATTGAGTTGCTGTCATTGCAATCGCTTGCGTTAAGTGAAAGGCCTTGGGGTAACTGCAGGCCAATACAATAACTCGCCCCTACACCTGTACCATAACTATCGTCATCAGCATCATCATAAGCGATAACTGAACGCCAAATTTGACTTTCATTATCGTCACAATCAGGTAGCTGAGCAAAATCAAAAGTTGCCTGGAATGTTTCAGAAAGAGTTCCACCCGTGCATTCCGTTCTAGCAATATTTAGTTGGTAACCATCTAAATCCATATCTACAGCAGAATAATTCAAGGTTTTAAAAAGAGCTGAATTACTGTCATTGCAATCGCTTGAGTTTATAGAAAGGTTATCAGGTAATTGCTCAGCGACGCAATAATTTGCCCCTACACCCGCTCCATAACCATCGTTGTCAGTGTCCTCATAAGCAACAATGGGGCGCCAAATACTACTATTTGAATCATTGCAGTCTGGTTCTTTTGATGCATCAAAAATAGCTTGATATGTAGAAGATAAAGAACCTCCTGTACATTCCGTTCCAGTAGAGCCTAGTTGATATCCGTCTAAATCCATATCCACAGCGGAATAATTTAACGTTTTAAAGATAGCCGGATTACTATCATTACAGTCTTCAAGTCCATAAGACAGAGAGTCTAAGAAACCTGTAGGTAAGGTATTACCTGCACAAAGTCCACCCTCAGCAGAGACGAATACACCGTCTAAATCTTTATCCTCCGCTTGATAAGTTCTAACAGCCCAAGCCTGTGGATTAGTATCATCACAATCACCAGGTATCAGGGTTAGACTGGTTGGAAGTGAACGTCCAAAGCAGGTATTTTGTTGCTCGCCTGTACCGTAGCCATCTTTATCTGAATCCCGGTAGGTTACCGCAATGCGCCAAATATCTTTATCATTATCGTTACAATCTAGCTTAGACTCTTCAGCGGCATCCTCTAGGTAGCCATCAGGTAATACATCACCGGAACAAACCTCACCAGATTGCCAACTGTACTTGCTATCCAGATCTTTATCTAATGAGTTAAATGCTCTTAATACCCATACTCGGCTATTGCTGTCATCGCAGTCGGTAGCAGCTGCAATAACTATCTCTTCACCATACTCTGCTGGAAGTTGCTGCCCTATACAAATTTCACCAGATTCCTCAATGAACTTGCCATCTAAATCTGCATCTCGGGATTGATATGACTTAAGTACCCACTTTTCATCATTTTGAGGGGCACAATCTAAGGCATCGATAATGCCATCATTATCTAAATCACTAGGAACATCAGATTCGCTTCCACACCCAGATAGGGTTAGGAGACCAAAAAGGGTGTAGCACCAAACACTTTTAATCACTAATTATGCACTCCTAATAATAATGATATGCAATGGAATTCGAGCGATGTGTAACAAGTTATAAAATCAGAGGAAGTTAAGAAGAAAACATATGCAGACCTTCCTTAGAAATCACGAGCTTATAATCCGTTAAGCAAAACTAGCGACGCATGTTAGTCTAGCGACTAAACATGTTCAAGCTTTAGTCAGGGCTATTTGATTGACCAAATTTATAGGCTGCTTCTGTATTTCCACGGAGGAGCCACAGCCGATGCTGGCCATAGAAAATAAACGCTTAGTTCATCTGCAATCTTTCAAGCTTTACAAACTTATATGTATCATTCAATGCCAAACTGCCCATATCAATCTGCTCTTTAGTGATAATCAGTGGCGGATACACCGCAAAGTCGACCTAACTATTATTTTAGTGGGTAGGCAATCTTTCGGGGAAAACGAGTAGCATGTACCGTGTAAGATACACTTTATATAAAGATCTATCAGAAATGAAATTAGTACAGAAAAATTAGGTCGATTATCGAGGGTGTAAAAACAATTGTGTAACTGCTCATTGTCTATAACCTGCTAAAGGTAAAAATAATGAGCACAATGATGGATCACAAAAAATTACAAGCCATGGCTGAAGAGCTGGCCAAAGACCTAAAAACACCTGACGACCTCAGCCAATTTAGCGCATTCCTCACCAAACTCACCGTGGAGGCCGCCTTGAAAGGCGAGATGAGTCATCACCTCGGGTACGACAAAAACGATCTTACAGGTCAACACAGCGGCAACAGTCGCAATGGTTATTCCTCCAAAAAACTCAAAGGTGATCATGGTGAAATCAAGATAAAAACCCCTCGAGATCGCAACGCATCTTTTGAGCCTCAACTGATTAAGAAGGGCCAATCTCGCATCACCGGCATGGATGATCAAATTTTAAGTTTGTATGCTAAAGGTATGAGCACGCGGGATATAGTGGCCGCTTTTCAGGAGATGTACGGCGCTGAAATCTCTGCTGGGTTAGTGTCACAAGTGACCAATTCGGTCATTGAGAGAGTGGTCGAATGGCAAAATAGACCGCTAGATGCGGTTTATCCTATCGTGTATTTAGACTGCATCGTCTTAAAAATTCGCCAAGACAAGCGTGTCATCAACAAGGCTATCTACTTGGTTTTGGGCGTGAATATTGAGGGCCATAAAGAATTATTAGGCATGTGGGTGTCTGAAAATGAAGGGGCTAAATTTTGGCTTTCGGTGTTGACCGACTTGCAAAACCGCGGCGTTAAACACATGCTCATTGCCTGCGTAGACGGCCTGAAAGGTTTCCCTGAAGCGATTAATACCACCTATCCTGATGCTAAAATTCAGCTCTGTATCGTACACATGGTACGGCATTCACTGAAATTTGTTCCCTGGAAAGACTACAAAACCGTGACGGCGGATTTAAAGCGTATTTACCAGTCGGTCACTGAGCAGGAAGCCCGCTTGGAGCTCGATCGTTTCTGCGAAAACTGGAATGAAAAATACCCGCAAATCGGTAAATCTTGGCGCTCAAATTGGGAGAACTTAATTACGTTATTTGATTACCAGGCGGACATCCGAAAAGTCATTTACACCACTAATGCGATTGAATCACTGAACAGTGTCATCCGTAAATCAGTAAAAACGCGCAAGGTATTTCCGAGTGACGATGCGGCGCTGAAGGTGGTGTATTTGGCCGTCGAAGCGGCATCAAAAAAATGGACGATGCCCATAAGGAATTGGAAACCGGCGTTAAATCGTTTTATGATCGAGTTTGAGGAACAGTTGGCTCCTCATATTTAAAACGGGCAGTTACACAGTTTGTTTTACACCCTCCGATTATAACTAAGATGATCGACCTATGTACTAATATTGAGGACGTCGACGAATAGCAGCCCCTGCAAGAAGTACGGTTAACCACCACAGTGAACCCATACCCAATAAGTCGCTATCCACCGCTTCTGATTCAGACAACACCACTTTCAATTGGACCTCTGAACTACCAGATAAATTATCTACTCCGGTATCGGTCGCTTTAACATTGATTTTATAGCTGCCCTCAGAAAGTAAAGCGGGGTCAAACGTTAGCACTCGCCCAGTCGGTGAAGCTATCCCCAGTTCATTCAAATCCCACTCAAGTACATGCTCATCTATATCATTTCCATCAACAACCAAAACAGTAATGGTTACTGGACCACCATCTTGCCGGGCGTGTGTAATCTCTTGACCAGCCTGCTCAATCAACAATTGAACCTGAGGGGCAATATTTAGATATGCCAAAGTTAAAATATACCGAGTATTTTGCTCACCTATTACATAAAGATTTTCTTTATCTTCGTCCACCACCACACCCAATAAATCAATGACCAAGGCCTCATCATATTCATTTGCGTTATTTACAGACACAGGAACAACTAAACGTGTATATGTATTAGCAACATCGGGGCCCTCACCCCTTTCAATTACTATTTGATGAGTAGCGTAAATATCAAAAGCTGAATCAAAATCGTATTGATTTAACTCCTCGCTAGACAATCCTAGGTTAACCTGTAGATCAATCACAACAGGATATTCAGGAGATTCACCGCTCAACTCCACAATAATATTTGCAATACTGTTATCACCGATAACACTACTGGCAAACTCAAAACGAATTTGCGGATAAATTTTGATAACCTGAATTAATGGATTACTGTAGTTGCCAGCAGCATCAATGGCAACCCACTCAATTTCTAAACGCCCAGCGGGCAAATTGACACAACCCTCATCATCCGGTCCAATCAATTCACCTTTTAATCTCGCCTCAAAATCTAGGTCATAGCCATCAACGACATCATAGGCATTTAAATGCGTAAAAAAGACAGTATCCCACGCTAGCGCAATGGTTTTTGCGTCTTCACTGCCTACTTTAAGCGACATGTCACTTGGCACTTGACTTAACACTGGCACACCGTTGTCAGCACTGTTATCTGTATCAACATCATTCACAACTCCGTCATTATCAGTGTCATCTAAATGTTGATCTAATACTAATTCTGACTCCAGCTGGCACTGGATATTGCATTCTAAATTCCATGCATCTGGATAGCCATCCAGATCCTCATCCAAGTAGGCTGCACGCTGGAACGGGAAAGCATCCGCTTCGTCCAATATCCCATCGCTGTCCGAATCGCGGTACGCTACACCATTTAAATAAAGAGCAGGTAATTGTTGATCATTGCCAAAATCCCAGACTGAATCATTCCAGTCCTTATAGAGAATTAATGTAGCAGCTAGACCCTCTCCTGAACCGTCTGCCGAGACACAGCTACTGTTATTAGCATTGGTGTTTACCTGTACAGCACATGCCAAAGTGGCCAGTGGCAAACCAACGTAACTGTTATCCTCTGAACTAAGATAGCTTGTAACTTGCCCGGAAGCGTCCGTCGCCCAATAACTGCTTACCACGGTATTTCCATTTGAAAGTGGAGCCCCCAGTAAACCACCCGCATTGAAATTACCACTGACACTACCACTGCTAAAACTGGCAGTAACATGATTACCCGAGATAACAGTCCCCACTAGGCCGCCCACAAAGCCAGCTAAACCATGAACAGAACCGGCGTTAAAACTTGCAACAATAGTATTTTGGGAAGCTGCAATGCCGGTGAGACCACCCACAAAGTCAGATGAGCCTTGTACAGTACCGGTATTAAAACTGGAAGTGATTTGGTTACCAATATCAATCCCAGCCACAAGACCGCCGACATAAGTATCACCTTGTACCGACCCGGCATTATAGCTAGCAGATATTTGGTTATTGGTTCCAACATAACCTAGCAGACCGCCTACAATACCCCCCCCAGTCACAGAACCCGAAGAATAACTATTTGCAATCAGGCTATCGTCATTAACCCAACCAACCAAAGCTCCAACATAATTACTCCCACGGACAGACATCAACAGCCCACTTAAACCCAACTGACGGATCTGGGATCGATTAATGTAACCAAATAAACCAATATGTTCAGCAGCGGGTCGATTGATATAAAGGTTTTTAACCACATGACCATTACCTTCAAAAATGCCTGTAAACGCAATATTTGAATCACCTATAGAAAGCCAGCCTGCACCGGCATTCCAATAAGCATCATCTATATCCATTTGACCGTCTTGGCTGGTATCAAAATCTAGGTCTAAGGCAAGTTCAAAACCATTACAGCCATCAGCTGGGCAGCCCATGTTTTCTTTATAGAGAGAGGTGCCATCTAGGTTATTGCGAACTTCATTAAGGTCGGCCAGATCATTAATTTCAATAAGGCCGTCACCATCCAAATCGTAATCTGTGCGACCAGACTCGGCAAAAACGAAAGAAGATATAGCAGACAATAAGATAATTGCAAGGGTTATGGCTTTGCAACCACCCAGCCAATCCTTAGCGTGTGTAGCATTCATTTACAAACCCATGTATAAAAATCCGAAATGGTACCCGATAAAGAACCTCGTAACAACCCGGTACAGAACTGCGGGAGTCACGCTGTGCTAATGAAGTATTGGCGCATATGTGATACCGCAACGACCATTATATACAGGTAATAGAAAGAATTTGATTGTAAGCGCTCAATAAACCCCTCCTAGCTCTCTAATAAATCGATATTCCAAGGCAATAAACCTACAATATCTTCCAGCGTTTCTGCTTGTGGCAACTGACTGAATACCGTTTTTAGATAAATATACGGCTCAACTTGATTAGCTTTCGCAGTTTCGATCATGCTGTAAAGCATGGCACTCGCTTTTGCACCTTTTTGACTGTCGCTGAACATCCAGTTTTTCCGACCAATTGCAAAAGGACGGATGGCATTTTCGACTGGGTTATTGTCAATATTCAATCGCCCGTCTTTTATATATTCGGTGAGTTTTACCCAGTTTTTATGTGTGTAGGCCAAGGCTTCACCCGTCTTTCCTTTCGGTAGCGTATTCAGCAACGCTTTATCCAACCAGCTTTTCATTTTCTCTAGTTGTGGTCTACTTTTTTGTTGGCGAATATCGTGTCGTTCTTCATTACTTTTTTCTTTGATGGCTTTTTCTATTCCATAAAGTTTTGCGATCATCTGTACTGCCATATCCGCTTTACTGATCTTGCCCTTTTTACTGGGGGCCACTTTCTGGGCGTCTATGAATTTTCGACGCGCATGGGCGAAGCAGCCTAGCTGCGTGATGCCTTCTGTTTTTGCTACTTTGTTGTATCCCGCGTAATCATCCGTTTGTAGATAACCCTGAAAGTCGGGCAGCAGAGATTGCGTCACATCCGCTCTTCGGCTGCTCGCGTAATCAAATAAAACAACGGGAATATTGGGGTCTCCCGTCTTCCTAACCCACATGTAACTTTTACTCTCTGGGCTTTTATCCGGTTCTTTTAGCACTTGAACCGGAGTTTCGTCCATATGAATGTATCCGCTAGCCAAAAGTTGATCATTCAGTAAGTTATAAAGTGGCTGCAGCAATTCACGGCATTTTATCATCCAGTTAGCTTGTGTATTTCGTGGCAAGTGGATGCCGAGTCGACCGAATATGGTTTCCATTCTAAAAAGTGGTAAGCCATCTTGGTATTTGGCCACCGCAATATAGGCTAGTAAGCCTGGACTGGCATTGCTCTTAGGAATGGGTTGCGGTGGCAATGCTGCCACCTGTATTTTACCTTCGCAGGCTTTACACGCATATTTTTTACGACGGTGCTGAATCACTTGAATAACCGCTGGGATAATATCCAGCTGTTCACTAACGTCATCGCCAATGTGTGTTTTTTGACAGCCGCAGTCGCAGGTTTTTTCATGATCTGAAATATCATGCTCAATCACAATGCGTTTAAGTTCTTTCGGTAATGGTTTTCGACCTGCTTTCACTGGGGGTTTTATAGCGGGTTGGATGGGACCTGATTCCATTTCTTCAACAGCATAGGCCGTTAAATCATCAGCATTAACCGACTTAGCTTCGACTTCGTCAAACAGCTCTGCTTGATCAGGTGACTTCTCACTGCTTTTCCCAAATACCCGGCCTTGGAATAATTTAATAATTTCGTTTAAGCGCAGGATTTCAGTTTGCTTGTCATCTAAGGCTTTTGAGTGTTCGGTGACGACTTTATTTTTACTTTCTAATGCAGCACGAGAAGATAAAACCAGCTGTTTAAGTTGGTTTATATCATCGGGTAATGCATTGAAGTCGTCTTGGCTCATGCATTGGATTATACCAAGCCATCAATTTAAGTTTTCATAAAATAGCGATTTATGAGGTTTTCCACTAAAAATATTTAAGCCATCCAATAATTGGTTGAGACGATAGCCTGAGATCTGATGTGAAGGCACTGATAAATCCTTAAGCCATTTGAATTTCTGCTTTTCAAGGCGCTTATACCAGAGTACAAAGCCATTACGCTCCCAGTACAGGATTTTTATTTTGTCGTGACCGCGATTGCAAAATACAAATACGGCATCTTGCATCGGATCTAATTCAAGATTGTTTTCAACCAAGGCCGCAAGGCCATCAATGGATTTCCGCATATCGACAATGCCAGTGTATAAGTAGGCTTGGGTGGTTTTACTAGGCCTGATCATAAAGTAATCCTGCGCGATCAAGTTCCAAAAGTAATGATGGCAGCTGTAAAATTGATATTGTGATGTTGGCGTGGCCAACCTTTAGCGCGATAGACTGGTCTCTTGGCGCTGCTGTCTCGCGAGTAAGTTGAATAAACTCACCCTTAGGTTTAGCTTCATCTTTTAGTTGGCGAATCCAATAATGAAGCGTATGTACATTGAGGTCGAATTGTTGGCAGAACCATTGCTGAATAGTTTTTCGTTTAGCTTCGGTGGTGTGCATGATTTACCCTCAATAATTTGAGGGCAGTATGAAGGGACTGAGCTTGAGCTGTTAGATGGGGTTTATTGAGCGCTTACATTTGATTGTAAGCGCTCAATAAAAAAGTAGACCACAACTAGATAAAATGAAAAGCTGGTTTGATAAAGCGTTGCTGAATACGCTACCGAAAGGAAAGACGGGTGAAGCCTTGGCCTACACGCATAAGAACTGGGTAAAACTCACCGAATATATAAAAGACGGGCGTTTGAGTATTGACAACAACCCAGTCGAAAATGCCATCCGTCCTTTTGCAATTGGTCGGAAAAACTGGATGTTCAGCGACAGTCAACAAGGCGCAAAAGCGAGTGCCATGCTTTACAGCATGATCGAAACTGCGAAAGCTAATCAAGTCGAGCCGTATATTTATCTAAAAACGGTATTCAGTCAGTTGCCACAAGCAGAATCTCTGGAAGATATTGAAGGTTTATTGCCTTGGAATATCGATTTATTAGAAAGCTAGGTGGGGTTTATTGAGCGCTTACATTCGATTACCGGATTAATCACTTTAGAAATAAGCGATAGTGAGGCATCAACACCGTACACCCCCTAAATGTCTTAACTATCTCTCGAGAGTTCATACCCTGGGCGTACAAAAATAAATTTTTATCGTCCATGGAGGTAAACGAATTTGGATTTGTTTAACAAGTTATGGCTCAGAACTGTCTTCGCCCCTCTAGACATGCCGGGTTGAATGACCAACATTTGTACGTAGGGCCTTACTAGAAATGCCATCACAGCTACCTGATGTGGCGAAGGGGCATGCATACGAAATTAAGATTATCATCAAGTTCAGCATTTAAGACACCCTAACCTTGGTGAGTATCTGATCAAATCCATTGACGTACGGTTAAGTTTTAATGCCTTTAGCCGCACCTCGCGCAAAGGCTTCAAGCGTTTATTTCCTCACAGCAACCAACCCTTAGCAGTTGTTAGAATTATGACTAGTAGCAACACAGAGCTGACTACATCCTCAGGTTAATTACATACAATAACTGAAATTTCAACTATTAACTCTATCACCAGCCCCCCTGCCGATCACGGTCTGTAAAATATAAGAAAAGTACTTACCCAAAGACATACATTTAATCATTTTGATATCCGTTTCAGCTAAAAGCTTTGGCACAGACATATCAATATCACTAATTTGTGCTAGCCCTGTAATACCGGGCCGAACATCATAAACACCCAATTTAACTCTTTCTTCAATTAATTCATTCTGGTTAAACAGGTTAGGTCTAGGCCCAACTAAACTCATCTCACCTTTTAAAACATTCCAAAGCTGTGGTAATTCATCCAGCTTAGTTTTACGCAAAAAACCGCCTAAACGAGTAATTGAAGAAGCACTTGCTAAATGACTAGCTACAGATTCTGTATCAAGCTTCATAGTACGAAACTTAATTAATAAAAAAGGTTTCTTATTACGTCCCACTCTTTCTTGTACAAATATAGGTGACCCAGTGTCAAATAACCCAATAATGAAAATGACTATAAAAATAGGAAAGCTGGCCAGCAACCCCAAGATAGAAAATATTAAATCCAATGTTCGAAACAAAATAATGCCCCTAATCGTTTATCTTTAAAAAATTATCAACAGTAATTTTTAAACCCTGCTGCACTGTATAGGGCGCTACCCAGCCCAATAATTTCTGTGCCTTTGTAGAATCAACCTGAAGAGATCCACACAAGCGCTCTACAACATCCGATTTACCTGAAATCTTCCCTGCAAGCAAGAATAATGACTTTGGCACAGGTATTAACCTTGGAGGGCTTCCCATATCTGAGCGTAATTGCATGAGCAGCATAGAGATTGATAAGTCTTCACCATCTGAAATTAAAAATGTTTCATTCGCTGCATTAGGGTGATCAATACAGTTAACAATGAAATCAACCAAGTTACCAATGAAAATCATACTGCGCAGGTTTTGAATAGCACCAAATGGCAAAGGCAAACCTGTTTTAGCAAGCTTCAACAAATTATGAAAATTAGCCTTAACTTCCACTCCATAAACCAATGGAGGCCGAATAATAACAACCTCCATGCCTGTTTCACTAGAAATAGACTGCAGACCTTTTTCCGCCTCCCATTTAGACTGACCATAAGGGTCAATTGGGCTTACATCATCAAGCTCATTAAAGCTGTCTCTATTCGTGGTACTTTCACCGTTAACCTTTATAGAGCTAATAAATATAAAACGCTTAACACCTGATTTTGCGGATTGGCGGGCTAAATTTAAAGTTCCCTCAACATTTACTTTACGATATTCATTAAGAGCACCCCCCGCCTTATCCTTCATTATATGAACACGAGCAGCCGTATGTATCACAATCGAAACATCAGCCAAAGCAGAAGACCAGTCCGTAGAACTAGACAAATTTTTAACGTTAGTATAACTAACTTCTTTCGGGAGAGACCCTCTAGTTCGAGCAGCTGCAATGGCACGATAAGAAAAATTTGTCATTAAGTCATTTATAAGAGCCGAACCAACAAAACCGTTAGCCCCTGTTACTAATACATTCATTCCAACATCCCCTATTTAACAAATTTTAGAATATCTTTTGTCATTTCATGCATAATTTTCGATCGAGAGTAAACATTGATAAAATCGTTCCGAGGTACAGTCTTCAGTTTTAATAAATTCAACGCACTCTCAGCCTCTTCAGCATTACAAGGAGAAAAGACCTCAGCATTTGAAATATTCTTCTTAATAAACTGAGCGGCATACCCGGAAACGCCTGCCAAAATAGGCTTTCCTAAAGCAGCATATTCAAAGACTTTAGAAGGTAGCACCTTACGAAATGCATCGTAATCATTCAGGTGTAAAAACAGCACATCCGCTTCTTGATATTTAGCCAATAACTCGTCTCTCTTCACTGGCGGCACTAAAGTCACAGTTTTACAATCCAGTGCTTTTAACTCTTCCTCTAACTTAAATCTGCGCCCACCATCTCCAATTAGTTGAATATGAACCCTGTCCCCTAGTTTTTTGGCCAATGTAGGAATAATATTATGCAGACCCTGACCTTCACCAAAGTTACCGGCGTACACTATTGAGATTGAGTCATTTCTTTCATTAACCTCATCAAGTGAAACGACTTGTTGACCTATAAATTCAGAATCAATACCATTGGTAAAAAATGAAAATTCTTGCTCAGGGTACCTCTCTGAAAAATAATCCTGAAAACCTTGTGATACCAAATTTACTTTATTAGCCTTATTGATAGTCCAACGCTCGAGCAAACTAAATACAGGTTTAGCCAAAAGAGACAACTTCTTAGGCAAAACATCTTTTATCGTATCAACAAATATATCTCGTATATCAAGGTATAAATTAGTAGATTTTTTATGCGCAACATATGCACCCAGTGCTGCTGTCATTAACCTGGATGACGTGGCAAAAACCAAATCGTATTGATTTTCTTTAACCAAGCTCAATACTTGCCTAGCATACGCTATAAATGCCTTACTCTGATCAATCATTCCATTCTGGTGAGGTGGTAACTTAACCCTATGTACAGATATTTTACCATCACTTTCATATTCTGGAGCTTCACTTTGGTAACTATCATAACGATTTGGAAGAGTTGTGATAATTTCAATTTCATCCCCCGCCGATAGTTTAGGCATTAGTGACTGGATCATCGTAGAACAACGGAAAGACCCAGCACAGAGGTCTGGCTGATAATAAAAACTAAGTACAAGTATTTTCATGATTTTAAATATTTAGAATTTTCTACATAACATTAAAGGTAGATATTCATATTGCTACATTGGGAATAGATAAAAACATATCAAGAGCTAGACCCAATGTATACAGCATGACTTTATTAATAACACAACGGCATTAACACTAGACTTCACTATAAAATATGGTTTCGTATTGCTCACTAGTGAATTCATCTAGCCAGCGATTCAATTCTTGATTGAATATGGTTTTAGGTGAATAGGTCTTCAAACCGACCAAATCAGCTAGCTTAATTAAAGGTTTCTGCAGTAGGTAGAAGCAAAGGTTATTTCTTAACTGCCCCTCATGATTCTCCCGCGCTAGGCGATTTGAAAACATTGAAAAACTATGAAAATTAATATTCAAACAGTCTAAATCTTTAAACGCGTACTTAACACTATTGAGGGTAAAAAAGTCAGGACTGAGATTTACCTGTTCAATTACACCTGGCTTTATAGATTTAACTTTAACTGTAGATACATTGAATTCTTTGATATCTCCAACTCTTGACATTATTTCGCTGCTATTCGCTGTTTTATCAATAAGATTAATATTGGGTGCTTTAGATGTATCCATTAAACTAGAAAATGAATAACCAGCCATCTCCAGCGCTTGATAATAGGAATCACCTGATAGATAGCTACCTGAACGAAAGCCTGACACCTGAACCCCCATTTCAGAAAAGAACTCTTTAGCCCAAATCAACAACTCTGTTTGTTGCTCTAGGTTATAATCAGCAAACGAATCTGAAGGGCACTCAAATGAAACAGGTAGATTTAGGGCGTGTATATGCGGCTGTATATCAATATTTTCAAAGCCTTTTAAGCACAATACCAAGTTGCGTATTTCTTCTAAATATTTAAAATTATTCAGAGACGCATCCTTTGTAGACAAACTAATAAAAAAAGTTCCCTTTAGCCCTCTTTCACCCAGTAAACGGGCAATCTCAAGAGCCCCCTGAGTAACTGTTACCTTATAATCTAGATTTCTTGAGCGGCGACTGACAATAGTCTCAATGTCGAACGATAAAAAAACTTGTTTTTTCTTCATAACTACATATTACCTAAGCTGATATATTTGTTAATTCTGTGAGCTTCAAAAGACTATCGACGAAACAGTACCTTACCCCATCAGCGATATCCAGCACCTTCATATTAAGACAGTTACCCGCTTCCAGCACATTATAACCAACACCATATTGCATAGGCACGATTTTTATTGAGGCGTTCTCTACAGATAAATACAACTTTGCCCCACTACTCATTTCAATTAATACAAGTTGTTCATTAATGATGCGCAATTGACACTCTTTTGAAAAATGTAAAAAACTATCGATTGCATTTACATTGTCCGATCTAATAGAAGATTCGAAATCAAAATTATCATCAATTATAAATACACCCGTTCGATAGCTAAATTTTCTACGATGGATTACACCGTAAATTCGCTTAAACCCATCATGTTGCGCCTCCAAAACACTTTCATTATTGTTTTTGGAATAATGAGTTACTCTGCAATAGCCTCGCTGCGCAACTCGAAAATTACTCCAGTTTTGACACTGGGAATCGCCGTTAATGGATACTGTATTGTGAGCTTGAGTTGACCGTTCATAAGGCCGTCGAACCTCATGATAATAACTCGATGTCCCCCCCTCAACCAGCACCCGCTGACCTAGATAACTCATCTCGAAGTGCAGCATATCTGAATGAGCATGCCCCATTTGTTCATCAGGCCCTAAATTACCGGCATCAGCTATTATATAAAATTCATCATCCGTTGAAAGTTGAAAATAACCACCTTCCAGTAATTCGGAAGCAACCCTGCTATCAGCTAGAAAAGTATTACAGAAATCCAACACCGCATTTGCTGGGGCAGATAAATTGGCTGATGAATCGCCAAACAAACAACTTTTACCATCAGGGTGAATAAATAGTTTAAATGCCGAATACATATTCCCCACGAGTTCGTTTAGATATGTAAATTCGGTAGACTCTGCAGGCATCAACATTAAAATATCGAGGAAATCGATCAGTGCCAACTGATGATACAAAGGGGATTTTTCATAATGTAAGCCATCACTTAAAATCTGGTTTTTTACTATATCTTTTAGGTGTTTATCAATTGTTGCCCTCCATTTAACGGTGTGCTGCTCATCAAATAAATAACATCCCCACCAAACTGCTGCAATATTCTTTAATAAGTGATTACCGTTCAAATTCCATTCCAGGTTTCTGTTAACGAAATCAATATCCTGATAAATGATATTCAGTAAACCCTCACATTGCTCCTGATCCAGATAAGGTCGATTAATTAACAACCATCGCCCCATACAAAAAGCACGCTCACTGGCATTATAAGCAGGCCAAAATGCCTTCGTTACATTAAGCCTTTGAGACTTCCAATCACTAATGAGACGATAGCCAGCCTGAACCTCTTCTCGATTATTTGATAACAGTTCAAGGTATCTAAAATAATGTAAATGGTCTAACCACAGTCCGCCAAATCTTTCTTCATTCCAATTAACGCCATGGGTATAAATTCCAATTTCATTGATAAATTCAAAACGCAATTCATTGACATCAAATTCCCCTCCAGTCCAGCGAGAAATGAACCCTCGTTCAGGATCAAATGAAGTTTTAAGTTTGTAATTTAAACCAAGCCTTACCGGGTCAATTAGACCCACTCGAGACTTAATAACCCTTGACTTCACTTGATAAAAAACCTGACTAAAAGAAAGATGACGAGCGGTATGATAGAAATTTAAAACATTTTCTTTGTTCATAAAAGCCATAGACCTAGTCATATATTGTCATACCCAAGCAGGCTTTTTTATATAAGAAACTCGCCAGTTTTTCGGAATCAAGTATGCGAAATACGATTCCAGCTACTTTAATTTTCGACATCACATCTTGCTCTATCATTTCTGTTTCAAACTGAGGGATATTTTTTCTAACAGATACAGCTGGATTGTGAACACATGTCACTAGATGTATTTCGGTGTCATTATCATCAATCACAACCACTTTTCTTTCATTTTTCTCATAGACCTTGTATGGGAAATTATCACCCATAGAGTCTTCAACAGTATGTACATGAGTTAAAACTTCAAGTCCAACACCTATCAGCAGAATCTGACCTTCGAGGGCCACCAATTTACCGAAAGGAGAAGAAACTTCAAAAGGACATCGGCATTTATGATGGTTTTCAACCAACTTATCAGCATTTCTTCCAAACGCACAAACACTATGCGTAGGATGAAGACTTCTTTTTACATTTTCTGTGCGACGAAAAAGTTCTGTTAGCAAGCCCATCTTGGAAGGCGTTTTCTTTAGCGAAAATGTATAATTATCTAAATAGTCTCTGGCCATACCCTCTATAGGAAAAGAAGGCATCATCAAAGTTCCCTTATCCATATATCCCATTAAACATTTAAGGATAGCAAATGGACCGCCTTCGACTTTACCAACCCAATCAGCACCAGAATGAACAAATATATTTCCTGCTGAATTTACCTGTAATTCATCTAGTACTTCTGTAAAAGCAGCTAGGTCAAATTCTGAAACTTGTTCACGAATTTTAGCCAATCGTTTCTCGCGCGATTTAAATCGAACCAGTTCAATAATCGAATTTGGTAGAAGTCGTCTAATTCGACCTTTTAAGGTCTGTATACTCCGGATGATCAAGGACACAATAAATTCTCTTTATTTTTAAACACGAAAAACCAACTAAACAGAAGCACTGATTGCGCTGTGTAGTTGGTTAAAAAATATACGTCCAGATTAATCTATCAATAGCCTTGATCTATAAAAGCCACTAGGACAGAACAATATTTCGCTGTTGCAACCACTTCTCTAGTACGATCAAAGACCACAAGTGAGAGGATAGATCTTTTTTCCTGGCGTAAAACTTGGACACGATTTCATTAAGGTAACCTGGTTTAAACAGAACACTAACTCGACTTTTATCGTTAAGGAAATCACTTACAAATATTTGATTATTCTGCAGCCACTCCCAAACAGGCGGATTAAAACCTCTTTTGGCCCTATCAATAATATTATCAGGCAGCACGCCTCGGTATGCATCTTTCAAAATACACTTTGTAGTCCCCCCCTTAATTTTCCAGTCAGGCTTTAACTGTGCAGAGAGCTCAACAAGACTTCGACTAACAAACGGTACACGTAGTTCAAATGAAGCCTCCATACTTAGCCTATCTGCACCATCCAGCAAATTATAGGGAAGAAACGAATTTTGATCTGCATAGCAAGCACTTGATACAGGAGAGCCATCGAATTGCTTAAATAAATTAGCAAGAAAATCCTGCCTAGCTGTAGCTAGATAGTTTTGACCCAAACCGGAAGCATAGTTTTGAAACTCATCAACCGTCAGAATAGATGTCCAATCCTGGAACATATCCCCTAAAGGTTTTCCCTGGTTTACAACAAATTGTTTCGCACGCCTAACAATATGATTTCCCCTTGGGGTTTCAGGCAGTCGCTGCAACACATAGTTTAGAGCGGGAGCAGCAACTGCCATGATCGGCTTTAACTTACTCGCTAAATCCAGCGCTCGATAACGGGGGTACCCTCCAAAAATTTCATCTCCACCATCACCAACCAGCGCAACTACAACATCATTGCGCGCTTCAGTACACAATACATTGGTCATTGCCACTGTGGGGTTACCATAAGGTTCATCCATTTGCCCCAAAATTAGCTCAACCGTATCAGTTACAGACTTACTTTTAAAATCAGGGTAAATAATATGATGATCAAGACCAAACTGATCGGCTACTATTTTGGCATATTTAGTTTCATCGTATTCATCATTATCGGAATAGCCAATTGAAAACACTTTTGCCTTTTCCTGACATTGCGCCATTTCTGCTGCAATAATGCTGGAATCAATACCACCACTAAGAAATGCGCCCACAGGTACATCTGCAATTAATTGGTCCCTAACCGACTTGCCAACCTTCTCCTTAACAAGCTTGGTTGCTTCACCATAGCTAATATCCTGTAAAGGACCTTTAGGAACAGTCCACCAGCATTCGACATTTAAAACTTGGGTATTTAAGTCAAACTCAATATAGTGACCCGGAAGTAATTTACAAATTTCACTATAAATGGTTTTTGGCGCGGGAATATAGTTGTAAATCAGGTATTCTGCTAATGCACTAGGATCAACTGTTAGGTCAGAATAAAGACTTTCCAAGCTTTTAAGCTCTGAAGAAAAACTAAAACTGCCATTTTGAAAACTATAAAATAACGGTTTAATACCAACATGATCTCTAGCGCAAAATAATTTTTTATTTTGCTGATCCCAAATAGCAAACGAAAACATACCATCCAGTTTATCAAGAACCTTTGCCCCCCAATGGGAGTAACCCTGCAGAAGTACTTCTGAGTCAGAATTTGTTTTAAAATTCAAGCCAGCGCTTTCAAGTTCAACTTTTAGTTCTTGGTAATTATAAATTTCACCATTAAACACCATGACGTATCGTTCATCATGACTAATCATAGGTTGATTAGCAGCTTCGGATAAATCAATAATAGAAAGACGATTGTGAATCAGCAGCGCATGTTCAGAGTCAAACTTCCCGAGATTATCAGGCCCCCGATGGGAAGTAAGGCTGCCTATTGTTTCAAATGACGGTTTTGTAAGGGGGCCGATTACACCAATTATCCCACACATTTAAGCAGTAGTTTCCGACAACATGTTAAATATATTAGCAACAGAATTAAATTCTGAAATTTGCTCTGGAGTAAGAGAAATATCAAACTCAGACTCAACGGCTAAGGCGATGTTAATTACTGCCAGACTATCCCAGGTTGCAAAATCATCAGCAGTCTTTTCTGAATTTATGACAGCTACATCTACTCTTAGCAACTCCGCTAAAATCTCATACAGTTTATTCTTTATCATTCTTAATATCCTTGGTTAATCGTTATAAAATGAGATGGAAATTTATTATCTTGCGTCAATCCCATGCAATAAAACTTGCGGCCATCACTATGTTCTTCTATCAAGTCAAAACCATGGTTTTCATATAAATCTTTTACTAGTTCATTCTTATGCGTTGGAAAATACCTCGCCTTTAGCGACACAATTCCTAGTTTTCTCAATTTATCGGCAACTTCGCTAATAATAGCGGTTTCAAGCGTACGCCCAATTACTCTGCAGGACATTAGGAACGTGTCGATGACGGCTTCATCACCAGCCAACTTCACAAACATCAGACCCACCTGGCCATTGTCACCAAATTTGTCAGTTAAACTTGCTGTAAGGGTTAGCCATTGAGAGTCATTCGCAATTTTTACAACTTCAACTTCTGAGTACCTAATGGTTGTTAAGTTAAATTGATTGGTTTTAGTAAGCATCTGATAACTACGAGCATTACTAAGGTTATTTATAGGTAAAAATTGAGCAGACATTGTTAACGAACCGAGAAATTCGCCAATATTTGTAGATTTTCTTTTAGCAATCTCGCGCTGTGAATTGCCCGAGTACATTTGATTACGATTCCTATCCTCCTCAGTTAATCGAGAACCATCAAATAACCGATTTTCACTAAGCAATTGAGGGTACCGCACTATATTATCAACAGGCACTTGCAAGACAGTTACTTTTGGCAATTCCTGAGCAACCAGTCCACATTCGACTGGGTTGTCATCCATAAAGACCATATGATCCAAGCCAATATTTAGTTCCCTAGATATTTCACTCAGGTTACTTGCTTTGTCGGACCAATTAACTTTTTTAACCAAAAAATGATCCCATTTAAGAACCATTTCTGAATGCTTATCAAATACTTCCTTGGCATCGGCTTCATTGTTTTTACTCGCAATTGCTAACATGACTCCACATTGCCAAAGATCGAGTATTTGTTTTTGTACATCGCGATAGACACTACCTGGGAAATCTGAACCAATCTTGATACCGTGCATACCGTCTTCGCCAATAACGCCTCCCCACAAAGTATTATCCAAATCAACTACCAGGCATTTTTTACGACTACCTACTGCTTGCCTCAAGATTGGCATCCAGGAATTGATCAGTGCACGAGGGTCTTTTGATCCGAAAGCAATACGGCCAAGATACCATAATTTAGCATCAAACCAGCCATTATCAGCCGTAGCGTTAATCACACGATCGATATTTACAACAAATATTCCGGTATGATTATCAACAATATCTGCAATTGATAGATTTAGATCCTGAGTGAATCGCCATAGAGAATTAACGTTAACGGCCTCATTTACAACGTCAACACTCCAGTCAGGAGTAGCGAACGTATGCAGAACAATTATCGAATTGGTATGCATCCGCATAAATGTAAGCCATTGTTCAATTTGACCAAGTATTTCATTTTTAGCAGCCGCTAAAAATTCTGACGTTTTTTTAACTAATGGGTCAATTAGAGGCGGGAATAGATCTTCAAGTCGTGCCAATACAAGAATGATGTCAGGTTTAGTGCGATACAAATCGGAATTGGGATCAAGCGCTTGCTGCATGATCTGCTCAGACGGTGCACACCGCGCATTAATGTTTATACCATTGATATTGCCAGCAGCATTCAATGGCATAGCTAAAAAATCTAAAGTCACAGTTCCAAGAAGTGACACATTTAGAAGAGGAAAAGCTGTTTCTGCCTTATTTTTAGCAAAGTAGCTGACTACTTTTGATGCCTTAAACGCACTGTATTTATCGCTTTGGTATTCGGTAATTACATCTAATTCCTGACTCATACTCTATCTTCTAACTGCTTTACTTTAATTTGAGCACGACACACAACTATACCATCGCTATTTATCATTTCCCCCTCTAATACAACGACCCCAAGAGCAACAATTATTTTTTTTACTGTTACCGTGACCTGCACATTTTCATCAGGGAAAACAGGGTTATTAAAAGTTGAATCAACACCTAAACACATCCAGCCTGGGCCTGGTAAGCTACTACCAATTAACCCAATGATGTGGGATGCCAATAACATACCTTGAGCATTAATTTGCCCAAACTGGGTTTTGGAACTAAAGTCATCATCACGATGCAGTGGATTTCTGTCTTTGGTTAGAGACCCAAAAGTCAGTATCATCTCACGACTAATATTGTGCATTTTAGTGTGTGACATTCCGACTTTCATATCACCAATCTTACTCATTTCCATCAAACTAAACCGCTCACTAATCCAATAATTAATATGAATGACAACTATCCACATATTTTTACATATCAAAATGTGTTGAACGAACTGCCACATTTTCTATTTTCTAAAGGATGCCTATAGTACTACAACGCGTCAAACTCAAGTATCATACTTCATTCAAAAACAGTCAACTGCGAGCTAACATTTCCTTGACTATTAAATTAAGCATTGACTCACCTGACCTTTCATCAATTATTCGCCGTTTCAACTGTACAACTTCACTTTTCAGTACATCTGGATCGCTTAATAGACCATCAATTTGATTGATTGAGCTAATATTTGATTTAAAGTCATTATCACTATATGGAAAATCATCATGCATATAGCGCTCGCTCAATCGACAAAGGATTAGTGGCACCTCCTTACAGAGCAGGTCCATAACTACCCCAGAAGGGTTAGAGATAGCAACATCAAACTCATTAAGTAACTCTTCAAATGCCAACTTCCCATGATTTACAACTTTCACAGCGCTAGGGTAAGCTAAATTTTTCAACCACCCGCCATTATCACGGGGGTGTAACTTAATTATAACCTGTTTAACTTTTTGCTGGTGTAACAGTAAACATAGGCGCTCAACAACAGCAATATTTATTGATTTATCATCTGAGTCAGCAAAATAACAGACAGTAAGCGCCTTATTATCCGCAATACCTTGATCAACTACAGTACAGGCCTCATTTTTTATGGTACCTACATAGGCCAACTTGTCAGCTGCAGTGCTCCAACCTGCTTTAAATTGCTGCAACCGCAGTTTTGTGTCAACAATGTAAACATCACCGTAAACCGGATAAGGGATATCATTGGGCAATTGATCACATTGCATTAAATGGCCACATTTTAGGTTTTTATTATGTGAAATTATCGCATCAATATTAGCATGTGGCGACTTTTGTTCGGTCGAAAGGAAACAGCCATCTTGTAAAGCAACGCCCTTCAAAGCCAAATCTAATGACTGCCGATAAATTTGTAATTCACAGGCCATTACACGTATTTCTTTTAAAGCCGTTGAAACATCCAACTTTAACCCACCCAAATCCAGAAGGTATCGCTTAAAATTGAATACTGCTGGTAAAGCAGAAAAATATGATGAAAATACCTGACCATATGAATTTGGAGCATATTCGATCACATCATGATGTGTATTACGTAATGCTGAATATGCCCCCATTGATAGAGACCCCCCTCTGAATGAGCGGCCGCAGAGCACGGCGACACGCTTTTTACTCTTCATCAATGAGGGTAATATAAACTCAAACTGACTGAATGTTCTTACATTAACTACTAAATCAAAACTCTGTGACTGAGCCTTTATTTGTTTGTTCACTCGCCTAAGGTCACTTATAAACCTTAAGCCCCACACCACAAGTATTCGTAGGATACTTTTGACTCTACCCATCGAAAGCTGAGTTTTAGTTTGAAATTTATAGCCGACCCCTTTGCTTTTTAACCAGGATTCAATTATAGGCTGTAGTGAATAAGCTCGATCATATAATACGACACCTTGTGATTCATGTTCTGCCAAGAAATACTTTAAACTCCCTCTTTTGTGTCTATATTTTCGCTTAAATATAACTTCAGCATTACCTTGGGGATTACAGTTTTTTAGAGCACGCTCTATAGATGAGGTAATGCGAATAATAGGTAGAATACTGCATTCAAAAAAATTGTTGGCAAATGACTGGAGTTCACTCCCTATAAATTTGGCCATTCCCTCTTCTTGCTTGCGAATTTTCTCACATACTGAGGATAAAAATATTTTATCGTCATTATCACCATCTTGATAACAAATTACTTGTGCTACCGAGCACTCAAGTTTCACAGGAGAAACTATACAATCCGACTGACTAGCTATTAGGGCATATTCTTTTGCTTCTGCACGGCAAAAAGCAAGGTAAACTGTCATTTAAAATCCCGCTAAAAGTTCAATAGATAATTATTATTTGTCACGCTTTCCACTTTTTGATCTCCCATAAAGTAACCCCAAGCCACTCCAAAACAACAAATTAGATGTGAACGTTTGCGTCATGGAAAATTCATTTGAAGACATAAAAACAATAGCCCCAATCAAATACGCAGCACCAAATTGAGATGCTTTATAGTGTTTATTCCTATAGAAGTGCATCAAAAGCGATAAAAGCATCAAGACAAATGGCAGAACCCCAAGAGCCCCCATACGAAAAGTCAACTCCAGGAAAGTGTTGTGAGAGGATAAATTACGAGTCCCTAACGAATTCAGGTAATATTGGGTACCACAATTTGAACATTTGCCAAACCATGTTTCACTATAGATATTGTCAATTATATCTGGCCAGATTGACATCCTGCCATCAATACCTTTATTAAAATATTGGCGACTCAACTCATCCGCATAACTAATATCACTCTCTACATATAAGTAGGGTAATAATATTATAACCGTGAAAAATAGAAGTATTAGTCTTGTGTACCGCCACTTACTTTTACTGAGCCAACTCCAGAAATAATATACAAACAAGACCAGCATAAAGGATAAAGCAGGCACCCTATTAACAAAATAAAGGAGCTGCAACATTGCGAAGAAAAACAATATCAATATTATTTTTCGGCGTTTAAATTCCACACCCACCACCAAGAATGGCAATACTACAAAGAAGGTATAAGCATACACCTGCTTATTTTCCCCACCACCGATTATCAAATCCTGTAACAAATGAAAAGCGACGACCAAAACAAAAAAAACATTCAATGAACCTGGTAAAGCCCTACTAGCATAAGTCCGAGAGAAATATGCAAAAAAGACAATATTTACAATCACTCCAAATAACTCGATTTTGTCTCTTGTTGTCGAATTTGAGAAATCGTAAAAGACAAGAAAATGACAAATAAACCAGATACTACAGATATAGAAAAAAGGCATTCTGTGAGGCGGTATCAGAGTATAATGGCTAGTTCGATACATAGAAAAAATAAAAAGCATTAGCGCTGTTGGAATAAGAGCCGCAGAAACCCACGCAAATTGAACCATTGCTGCTGTAAATGCAGCTACAACAGCAATTATAAACTTTTTTGGATCAGATAAATTCTTTACAATCATTTTAACTCTAATATTTCAATTTACCGAGCACCTAATCTCAATCATATCTCCATCCCTTATACAAAAAGATCAAAATACACCTTCAAGCTATTCACAAATTACTCTTTTCTTACGTAAAATTAAATATTCAAGTATTTTTTTACGAAAAACGACTAATACTAAAACAGACAACAAGACAAACACCAGTACTCGGGCAATAAATTCGGAATAATATCCATCCCATATGCTACCTGTGAATAATTCGCCGGCAAACAAGGCTACAATTAACCCCAGCAACCCCATAAAAAAATCACTATAATTTAATCTTGGCAATGAGTATTTAACCAGAGCATAACTATGCAGCGTAAGTAAAACCAACATCGACACGATTGACGCCCAAACAACACCATAAACCCCCACCAAAGGAACAAGGGCAATCGATAAAATAATATGCACCAATGCCGATATTAAAAAACACACCATGTGGGTAACTGTTCGCTTATAATACGACAAATAATTATTTGATGTTAACCCCATAAAACCAGAAATATAATGAGCAAATACCATAAACCCCAATATAGCCAAGGAAGCCTCATAAGCCGCACCAAACATTGGAGTGAACAAATCACCTGAAAATAAAATCAAGCCACAACCACATAAGGCCAACAAGTAATTTGATGCCTTAATGAGCTGCAACACCTGTAAAGAGGGCTTGCCGTTTTTACTTAAGTCTTCATATAGAATTGGAGCAATCGCCATTGACAGAGCACCATTTACAAGAAAAATTGCAGTTGATAGCTTATAACCCAACGCATACATGGCAACATCCGTTTGATTAGAAAAATGATCCAAAACCATTCTACCAGACATCCCCAAAACCCACTGACCGAAGACAGTGGGCACAAACGGTGAAGAGAACCGGATAAAACTTTTAGCAACCCCTCTGGCGCTCACTGAAGTTATGGCAGCTAGCGCACTATAACTCTTCATAGCAACAACAGAAACGCATGCTAACACTGAAAATGTTATTACATATGAGTACAAGTAGCCCAACACACCAAACTTTTGAATAACAATAAACCAGTATCCAGTGCTTAATAACAATGTGATTTTGCAGATTATCAACCCAAGATAGAACACTGGTTTCTGCTTAACCTGAAAATACACTTGTGCAAGAGCAGTAATATTCTGACCAACACTAATAACAAAGACCAGGGCGATACCGAATAGACCCTGATGATAGAATTCAACATTAAGACTTGAACATAAAAACCATAACAACAGACTAACCAGACTCCCCCAAATAAAAATAATACTAAAAGCAAAACTAAAGGCATTATCTGCTATGTCTTTCTCATAATAAAATCGTTGAGCAGCTCGCTCCACTGAAAGCGATGATATCGCCATAAAAATAAAGATATACATCTCTACCATGGACACTACACCAAATTCTTGGACTGTAAGAGCAGAAGTATAAAGCGGTAATATAATGAAGGAGCTCAATTGCGATAAGATACCTGCAAGTGAATATAAAGAAGCGCTTTTAATTACTCCCATATCAAAAAATCCTAAACGTATTCAGATGAATTAACCTAAATATAAAACAGAAAATATAAAAACTGAGAGTTCATATGAGGTTGAAACATAAATAGACTCAATCATAAAACCACTGCATCGAAATAACTCTAACCTTGACATCAATTAATCCAGTACCACTCTCATCGATAGTCCTATCATCCCTGATCCAATAAGTTATTATTGCATTAGAGCCATCGAAAATAACACTTGGATATGCTACTGAATAACTGGGATTGCTTTCCAGCATTTTTTTGAAGGAAAAAGCAGCCCCGTCATCCATAGAGATAGCTGTACTTAACTTATCTCGCTTTGCCCAGCTATTAGCGTTAGTAGAATCATTCCAGATAGCCAAAATATCATTTTTATTTGGTATTTTTTCATTGTTGCTGGCGATGAAGGAGATGGCATACTTAGAATTTTTTCAGGCTCACTCCAATTAAATCCGTAGTCATTGGATATTGAACTAAAAATGTACTCATTATTTGTTCTAATATACATTAAAACTTTACCGCCACCCAATTCAATAACACCAGGCTCATCTGACCCCAACGGAGGAACTACCACCCTATTATTTGACTCAAACCAACTAACACCCTGGTCTTTGCTGATTAGACTTAAAGCCTGAATTGGATCATTTGAATCAAATGTAGCAATATCCCTGTTATATGCCAAAGGCAAAAGTATATCACCATTCTCCATACTAATGGCTCGATCATTGTTGATTTGGTAGTAGCCTGAATTGGGCACTGTTACCGAGCCCAGATTAACCAAACTTTTTCCATCCGAAAATAACTCTCCCTTTACTACACGTAAATCATCCGTTTCAAAACGCTCAAGGAAAAATGCCAATATTTTATGATCCACTCTTAAAAAACTAGCTTGAAGTACGGGGTCATCCCTTTCCAACATAACAAAAGGCGCTGCCCAGTTATAACCTCCATCAGTAGATATCCTACCTATAATCCTGGCCTGATCATAATCATCTCCTTCCCCTTCATAAAATTCTTCATAAGACAAAAGAATCCTGTCGCCACCCAATTTAAATAAAGCAGGACCAGAATATCTGGGTGTACCCGCACTTGCAATCGTTACAAGTTATCCGAACGGGTCTTTAATGAATGAAAGAACCCTGAAAATGAGCTCAACATTACCTTCAATGCTTTTAATCTTTTGAATAGAATAATAGCCCTCTTTTTTGAGGGTGAATGTAAAATTGCCAGGGCTTTTACTGGTAATGGAAAACGAGCCATCACTAGCGCTTTGAAACTCTACTCCCAGTTCAGATATTGAGATACTGACACCAGAGACAGGGTCACCCTCACTATCAGTAACCATACCTGAAACCATAATATTCTCTGGTAACCCTTGGTTTGTTTTACATGCAAACAAAAGAGAAACAAACAAAAAAACTAAAGCTGTCTTAGAAAAAACCTTTAATACACCTAAACTTCTTTTCATTAATTTCCCTTCGCCTACTACAAATAACTATTGAATTTTTTAATAAGTATAAAACTATAAGCTTTACCATTAATAATGTATGTCATAAATCAAAGACCCACTAACTCGCTAAATAGAGCCTCCACGAGAAATCGTATTGTAGAGCGCTTCTTTTTCACGATGCTGTTCGAGACTAAGTAATGACTTCGATGGCAACTCTTGTAAAAAATCATCAACTTGATCGTATAGGCCTGGTTTTAGAGTATCTTCCTTCGAATAATCAAGATCGACGAATTCTTGAGCAACAGTGTTACGCTTTTGAATTGCCAGCTTCTCCATCGGCCTGAAAATATAACGATTCTTTTGCGTCATAAATTCTAAAGACCAACGTCCAGGCGCATTCCAATTTGCACAATATGTGAATAGAACATCATTATCAGAGATACCCGTACCTGTGAACTTTGAGGCAGAAGGGTGCCAGTCAAGTTGATCAGCACCGGAACTAATAGACGTCATTGATTGTGGGAAACCACCAATGAAAAATGCCATATCAATTACATGACTAGAATTTGCCATTAACCAATGCTTTTTACATTGCTCCGACTTAGGTAAACTAGCGATATTATCTGCCCACTCTGTAAATTCAAAGTGAAAAGACTCAAGGCCACCATCCGCCTCAATTAATTTAAGAGCTTCTTTAACGGCTACAAAATAACGACGGTTATATGCGATGTAGACATCAACCCCGCGCTCTTTAGCTAAATTATTCAGCAGTGCAATCTGCTCGAAATTTATAGCACCTGGTTTCTCAAGTAACACTTTTTTAACCCCATAGTTGATCAGGGAAACTGTTACCTCGTACAAGTCATCGACATCTACAGCCACAATGGCTTCCTCACAGTTAGCAGGCTGCTTTTCTAAAAAAGCAATAAGGCCACCACTGATCACTTCAACTGATTTTTCTGAGGCCAGTTTTTGTGAATTCGCTTCACTACGGCCAATCACAATAAAGCGCTTATCTAGTTCTGTTAATACATCAATGTAATCTCTGGCCATATTGCCAGCACCAATTAACCAAATCATTTTTAGTCCTTACGTTATAGGAAGAATGGAAGCGTCAAGCTGTTGATTCTGATTGTAAAAAGCAAGAAGAGCACTAATAAAAGGCTTATGCAGCTCACAAGATTCTGGAAATGTAGTGATGTCAGCATGACCAAAGCTAATTGCTTGTTCAGCCACTTCTCGAGTTAACTGGCTCTGATACCTTGGAACCATTTTAATGGTGCTTAACTGGCCATTTATAGTAATATCACCAGAGGTTTCATTAATATCAAACAATTTACCATCATTATTAAGTTCAATTGAAAGCGGGGTGTCACCATGAGAGCACTCTAAAGACAGTGAGTGTCCATTTTCATATGTAATACATAAAGTCCCAAAAACTTCGATACAGCCATCGCGTCGACTCGAATAAACCTTATCTTCCAAATTAGAAACATCTACATTTTTCACAGTGGACTCAGTCATAAAAGCGAGTACGTCTATAAAATGAACAGCATTACAGGCCAATCCCCAATCCCCACCAGCAACTTTCATCGTCACCGGCATGCCCTGCTGTAACATTAATTTTAAGTCAGCGTAAGCGGTAAACATTCTGCGGGGGCAATTTACCCATACCTTTGTTCCTGCTGCTTTAATGAGTTCGGCAGCTTCATCGAAATCAGATAAACTTTGAAATAACACTTTTTCAAGCACCATAAATCGTACTTTTGCATGCTTAAGTAAACTCTTAATAATAGCGAGGCGAGGTGCCGCACCTGTAGCTACGACAGCGAAATCGATGGATGCTGGTAACTTACTAATATCATCTACAAAAGAGACTTCTGAAGTTGTATTGTTTTCAGACTTAACTTCTTCAACACGTACTTTTGCAATATTTACAGAATCTGTAGAAGGTTCAACAACGGTAATATTAGCCACCGGCCCCATTGTAACAAGTGACTGCAAGTGACGACTTCCTAGTTCTCCGGCACCAATTAAAGCAATATTAATCATCAAATCTCTCGTTCTTATTTAGATAATAGGTGTAAATTTTAATATATTTGGTCAGCAACAAGCCTTGAACCTAAACTAGTAATAATATTAACTTTTAAAGAAATGATAAAATTAAATTTTCCAAACTAGTCTTTTCTTCTACAGATAACGCATTAATTTTACGCTTAGTTTCTACCTGATACTCAATAAGGTGTTTATCATCCAACAACGACAACACAAAATCATTTACTGTGCTTATTTTATCCGCATCTAAAACGGGTACTTTTGCGTAAGCACTGGACAAATAATAACCGTCTTCATCACTCTTGGGATTAAAATTAATACTCACCAAATTATTAATTGCCGCCTCATAAGCTGCATATGAGTCCGTAGATATGGCAATATCTGCTAGAAACAACAATTCGGCTTTATCAATATCCCGAATAACTTTAATATTACTCTTTTCATTTTCATCAAATATGCTTTCCCAATATGACACTTCATCATTTGGGTGTATTTTAACTATTACGTTAAAATAAGGACTTATGGCCTCGATAAAGACACGGTAAGAAGTCTCAAGTAATGTTTGAAATAACTGACCATGCAAGCTGGCAAACTGCCCAGTGTAAAGTATGACGGTTCTAAACCTTGGTGATAAGCCATGTTTCTGCGCTACAGAAGATTTATCCAGATGTTGTAAGGCAGCAACCTGTGATTTCAACATAACATCTGCTGGATTGGTAATTTGATAGACATTAATATTGCTGGCTTGATAGTGTTTAAAAGCGAAAGAATCCCATACCAGCACCTTTGCTTTTTGACACTCCATCCCCCAAAAGCCTTGAGTCGCATATATATCGCCAAATAGATAATTAACTATTTTTTTGTGCCAAGGAATAGTAGATTTTTCCTCCCTTAAGTCGAGGAAACAAGGCTGAATCACAACCAAAGGAATATCCGGGCGTTGAGATTGCAACATCCGGGGCGCAATAAAGATATCGCTATTACATACAACAATATCAGGCGATATGCGCTCTATTTCAGCCAATATCTGTTTTTTATAACCAGAAGCAGATCTCAGAAGTGCAAATAACCCTTTAAGCTTATCTAGTACATTTCGCCGAACCCAGTCTTTCGACGTTTTTTGATACCAAGGAGGATCATAGGAAAGCTCCGAATAGCCTGGCTCTTTTTTGGCGAACTCATGGGAATTAAAATTTTTAGAATTTATCTCTCCCCCAATGTACTCCTTGGGGTTGTAATAAAATACATCACAATTTTTTAGCTGATGCTTTAATGCCTCGTAAATCGGATTAGATAAATAATAATATCCCATGAGCAGTAAAACTTTTGGTTTGTCAGGTTTCAATTTTTCTTCCGGTAACATATATATCAGCACATAAAGAAGGAAATGCGCGCAAAGGTAAATCGACTATTTTAGTAATTCGTTGTGTAAGTGGGCTGATAGAGTAATGACCAGACCAGTTACGTCCAATTATTTTAATATCCTTCAGTCCCATGTTTTCAGCAATATATCGTAAATCTTCTACATCAGGTTCTCTGACATGACCTCTAAAGGTCGACTCTTCATACCAGTCCCCCATGCCACTCCATTTGGCCTTGCCAAATAATCCGGTCAATCGTTTCCTTAGATTAACACAATTAGGAGTCCCTAATAAAAAAGTTCCCCCTGGATTCAGCTTGCTATAAACATCTTCAAACAATTTTTTTGGAGAATTGTGCCAATGTTCCATACTATTGATGCTAGTTACTATGTCAAACTGGCCATCTACATTTTTAAATCCATCTGCAATAAGATCCCTTGAATATATCTCAACACCCAGTTGATTATGAGCAGAGTTGTCGCTATTCAATATCCAGCTATTATCAACATCCCCAAAATCATCTATAAGCACGGAGCGTTTTAAGCCCATAGCCGCAAAACCAGGGGCAAGTAAGGTATTTCCTCCGCCTAAATCACAAACACTAAGTTTTTGATATTTTTGATCGGAGTGGCCGCTCAATCCAAGTTTTAAAAGGTATTCAATTCGTTCAATATCTTTTTTTTGGTGCTCTACTAGCCACTCAGGGTACATCTGACATATTTGAGTCAGAAAATCAGGGTCATTAAAATAGGTAATATCATTCATATGAAGTCTTCTTTTTCTACTACTACTACTACTACTACTACTACTACTACTACTACTACATTTCTATTTTATAACTTACAGTGTAAACCCGTCGTCAACAACAATATTTTGTCCTGAAATACCATGAGATGTACCAGAGAAAATAAAACCAACAACATTAGCAATATCTTCTGGTGATAACATTCCAACACTATTACAGTGTTTATTGTACTGAGAAACAAATGACTCATGCTGATTATCAAATATACCACCAGGACTCACAGTATTAATTCGGACATTCTTGCCACGATAATATTTTGCAATATACTGCCCCAAATGAATAAGTCCTGACTTTATAACAGCGTACTCAACAGGCATGGTCATTGGTGTGTTGTCGTAAATTTCAAATTTAGGAGCAATTACTCCATAGATAGAGGAGATATTAATAATATCTCCTCCCAAACCTTTCGAAAAATGCTCTGCAAACACCTGCGACGTTAAAAAGTATCCGCCGAGGTTCAGATTGGTATTTTCACAAAAATCTTTAAATTCAACATCTTCAAATTTTTTGCCGTAATTAGCATTTCTTGGGTAAGCTGTATTAACGACACCACTAATGCAACCAAAACGATTAATCGAGTCTTCAATTAGTTTCTGTAGAGATTCTTTGTCGACTATATTTACAGACACTGCCATTAATGTACTTGATTTAACACCTTCCGAAATAAGAGCGTTACATACTTCAGCAGCTGCCTCAATATTATAATCAGCAACGACAACATTGGCATCGGCATTAATTAGTGTTTTAACAAATTGCTTACCCAGTAATCCTGCTCCACCAATTACAACAAGCGTTTTTCCAGTTAAATTCATAGTACCTATACTTAACTTAATTTTTTGTAAAGTTCGTTACGTCTATCGTTGATAAATGGAAATTGAGCACGTACATTAGCCACCTGGTTCATATCCATATCATAAATAGCCAGTCCTGCTTCTTCATGTAGCGGCGTACACAATTCCCCTAATGGATCATATATCACACTTGATGGCTGATATTCCATGCCATTGCCGTCAGTACCAACGCGATTAACACCAATCATAAAATATTGATTTTCAATTGCTCTGGCTCGCAGCAGGGTCAACCAATGCGATTTACGTGATGCAGGCCAATTGGCAATATTGACCACCATATGACAACTGTCACGGTAATGGGCATATAATTCAGCAAAACGCAGATCAAAACAGACTGTTAGGCCTATGTTAGTCTGATCAATTTTAAACTGTTCTGCTTTGTCGCCGCGAGAATACAGCTCACTTTCACTGGCAAAAGAGAAAGTATGGATTTTGTCGTATGCAGCAAGTATTTGACCAGAGCTATCTATGGCGGAACAACGATTAAAATGATTTTCGTTACCATCCCTGACAGCGTGGCCAAATATATGCCGACACTGTGTCTTTATAGATAATTGCTTAAAGAAATTTAGAGATTCTGATTCTGTTGCTGGTTCCGCCAAATCGGGGTTTGAGATGGAAAACCCTGTTAGCGTCATCTCAGGGTAAATAATTAAATCCACTCCTGAGAAATCAGCATTAATTCGTTGCGAAAGCCGGCTGCACTGCAGCTGGTTTTCAACTTTATCTTCCCAGCATTGATCCAGAGAGACCAAAGCAATTCTCATCAGTTATGACTCCTAAATACCGGACGAATTACGTCCCCTATTAATAGTCCATCCGTAGTTCCTGCATCAATCGCCTTTTTATAGACAACAAAAGCTTTTTCAAGTGCTTTAGCTGTCAGTTCGAGCTCTTCCTGACCATGGCGATAACTCAATGCAATCCATGGCATTAACACACCATTGCGAATCATCTCTTGTGAAAATAGCGTACGCATGGGTAACGACATTTTACCCTCTGCGTCGTAAGTCGCATACCAGGGAGAACACTCAACACCACCGGCTTTAAAGTATTCGCCAATACCTGCTTCTTTCGCCTTAAGATTAATCAATTCAATTAAATCACGACCGTACCGCCACAAATGCTCTATCACGTTTTCTTTCTTGAGGAACTCGACATTTTTAACAAAAGCGCCTAATCCGCACATCTCTGCGCCATGAGTAGTGGAAAGAAGGAATAGTCGTTCACGACCTTCAAATTCAATTGAACCCAGTTCCATTATTTCTCGCTTACCTGCAACGGCTGCTACTGAAAAACCATTTGCCATGGCCTTGCCGAAGGTACAAAGATCTGCCTGGATATTGTAATAGTGCTGAGCACCTTTGATGTCCCATCTAAAGCCGGTAATCATTTCATCAAGTATAAATACAATTCCGTGCTTTTGACATAAACGCTGAACATCATGAAGATAGGTTTCATTTTCATGAGTCAGTGATGGCTTAGGGTGTTCCACACTACTTGGCTCTAGGATTACACAGGCAAGCTCATTTGGGTATTGCTCAATGAGACTCTGGAGGGATTCAATATCATTGTAAGCAAACTGTTTTGTATCATTAATAACATTCTCAGGAATACCTTTTTTAATCGGTGTTGATGCAATGAACCAGTCATCATAGGAAAAGAAAGGATGGTCTGCACAACGAGCGACCAGTGTACGATCGGTGTGAGCTCGCGCTAACTTAATAGCAGCGGATACGGCAGTTGAGCCATTTTTAGTAAATTTAACCATATCAACTGAGTCGATCAGGTCGATCAATAGCTCAGCTGCCTCCAACTCAATGGTTGATGCTCGAGTTAGGTTGTTACCATTGCGAATTTGCTCAAATGCTGCAAGATCTATTTGGTCTTCAGCATAACCCAAATTAACAGCCCGTAGCGCCATGCCGTAGTCTAAGAATTTATTTCCTTTATCATCAAAGGTATAAGCTCCTTTACCCCGCACTAAAATATCGGGGGTGTTTTCCGGATATTGATCATAACCACGTGAATACGTGTGAGCGCCACCAGGAATGGCTTTCAGCAATCTGTTTTTATAATCTGTCATTGTTATTTAGCCAGTGAATTAATTGCTTCAAGATCTTCTAATGTTTTTAAGATAAGAACATCATCTGCTAAAGAATTAGGGTAATCAGCTTGCTTTCCAGACACGGCAGCATCCACAAATGACTTCATTTCATTAATGTAAGGTTCTTCTGGATTAATATATTCTGCTTCGATAGTACCCGTTTCAAAGGTGGTTTCTATCCAGCCATCACTATCCAGGTTGCAGTAGCTAACTGAATTACTATCAGCGCTAAATTTAATTTTGCCTTTTGAACCAATAATTAGCATTTCCCGAGTAGAAATTGGTCGAGAAACGACCTCCACTGTCATATTTAAAATTACATCCTCTGGAAATTGAAGCATGCAGTGATAGATATCATCAATATCGGCATCCATATCGGTCAGCTTTGTCGCTGCGCAGGCTAAAACTTTTTTGGGCACCCCAAGTAGGTCATTAATCCAGGTAAGCTCAAACGGAACGATTTCTCGAGCACCACCGGTTTCTCTATCAGACACATAAAACTCTTGAATAGGTTCCCAAGGATGCCAATCGGGCAAATATTGACCTGTTTGATAATTTACTGAGAGCGGTTTCCCAATCATACCCTCTGCAAGTAATGATTTAATCTTTTGAGGGCCAGGGTAAAAGCGCATCGTACAAGATGGAGCTATAACCAGTCCTTTTTCACGGGCACTCTTTGCTAATTTCTCAATCTCTAAGCGATCCGTTACCGATGCCTCAATGAAACAAGGTATCATTTTTTCTAAACACTGGTTTGCATAGTGCATATGTAATTTAGGAGGAACAGAAAGTACTACTATGTCAGGTTTTACTTCATTAAATGAAACTTCAGCTGATTCAAATACAGTTATGCCATATTTTTCACTTGCCTCGCTTGCCCTGTCTTCACGAGTATCAAATCCATAAACTTCTATATTACCCAGGGCAATGAGGTTTCTGACCCTACGCTTACCCATTGAACCAAGGCCAATTACTAGCGCTTTCATTATAATTTCCATTCAAATTTCATAATATTTTCTACAGCCAAGAAATCGTAAATATCATCAATTTCATAACACTGGTAACGCTTGATTATATAAGGCAGAGAACTTTTCGGATAGAAGCTTTGGGTATCAAGCAATACCTTTTGTTTTACCATATAGGCAACACAATATGGAAAATACACAGTGGAGTTATCCTGCCTGCGAGTTACATTCTCTTTATTCGTGAGAAAATTTGCAAGGGCTCCATCATCACTTATTGTCTTCACAATAGATGGATGTTCCGACACCTCACCAACACTAATAATTGCATCACACCGATCATAGTTTTCTGCAAACTGCGTGAGCATTTTTGATAAATCATCACGCTCTCTTAAAGGCGATGTAGCCTCTAACAATACGATTATATCAAATTCTTTATTAAGCTCATTTTTATAAAACGCAATGCAATGTTCAACTGCACTTATACTGGTCGCCGTGTCTGTTGCCAATTCTGGAGGACGTAAAAAGGGAACTTCAGCACCAAAAGATTTTGAAATTTCCGCTATCTCTTCAGAATCCGTGGTTACAACAACATTATCAATTTCAGGAGTATTAAGCCCTTGCTCTATAGCCCAACCAATGAGGGGCCGACCATTTAATGGTTTTATATTTTTATTAGGAAGACCTTTACTCCCGCCTCGGGCTGGGATAATTGCTAATACTTTCTTGTTATTTATCACTCTACATTCCCAACATCTTAAAATCTTTTTGTGCTCGGTTGAAGTCGTCCATACGTCCAATATCTAACCAATATTCATGTACCGGGAATTTAAGTACATCTTTACCTAATTCTATATGCCTCTCAAGTAAAGTAGGCATATCAATGCGTTCATTCTTATTGACACTCTTTAACATCTCATGACTAATTACATAAATGCCAGCGTTAATAAAAAAGCGATGTATTGGTTTTTCTACCATACCAGTAATTTTATGCCCATCTCCTTCAATAACACCATAGGGTACCTGGTACTCGTATTCGCGCACACACATAGTCGCAGCAGGGTTACAGTCATTATGAAACGCTAAAACTTTTTTGAAATCAATAGACGTTAATACGTCGCCATTCATTAAAATGACTGGTAAATCTGGTAAATTATCTGGCAACAAGCCAAGAGCCCCCCCCGTACCAAGAGGTGTTTCTTCATGCACGTAAGTTATAGACACATCGAGATGTTTGCCATCAGAAAAATAGTCATGGATCACTGATGGCAAATAATGCGTTGATATATAAAAATCATGAAAACCCGCCTTTTTAAAATTTAAAATTAGAGTTTCCAACATAGGTTTATCACCCACTTTTAACATTGGCTTTGGACAGTCATCTGTCAATGGGCGCAAGCGAGTACCAAAACCACCGGCCATAATAAATACAGGGTTATCGTATACTGGTGCCAATAGGCTTTCACGTAATGTCTGCAAACCGACAACATGTCCCTCATCATCCACAAGAGGAATAGAAAGTATGTCTAATTTTTCCATCAGTTTTAGTAATTCCTCTTTAGAGCTGGAAGCAAGTGCGACTCTTGGCTGGCTATTCATAACTTTTGTGATGGGTGCATCCAGTGATATCCCGCGTAAAATACCACGCCTAACATCTCCATCGGTAACCATACCCAGTAATTTTTGATCTGCATCTATTACCAAGCCAACACGAAGTGCTTCTTGATCAATAATCCGCAAAGCATCTTTTACAGAACTGCTTTGCCCAATAAGAATGTTTTGCCAACTATAGGTCATTTAATACTCACAATACGTTTTTTTATAGATATCTTTGCTGGATATACTGTATTATTTTTACCAATGCTTTTTGTTAAACAAGCACCCGACCCTACTACTGTTCCCTCGCCGATATGAACCGACTGAATAACCGACGCGTTGACTCCGATGTGGACCCTATCTCCAGTTTCCACACTACCACATAATACTGCACCAGGGGCAATATGGTTATGCGAGCCAATAATACAATCGTGTTCAATCGTCGCCGAGGTATTTATAACAGTATTATCTCCTATGACTGCACCGGCCTGCACTACTGAATTTGCCATAACCTGAACCCCCTCCCCAAGCTGAGCATAAGGACTAACAATTGCATTTGGCGACACTACTGATTTAAAAAAATAGCCGCGCTCTTTGAAGCGTTTAAATATATCAACTCTGAGGGAGTTACCCGGTAACGAACCAATTCCGTTAACTAATTCCACCTCATTGCAATCATAAGATAATATTTCTTCATCTCTATGCAAGTGCGCGACATCACAAAAAACTTGACGCAACCGATCAATTTCTGGACTTACAATGGCCGCAACAGGTTGCTTTAGCTGCTTCAGAATATCTAAAATAACGGCGGCATGTCCACCTCCGCCAATAATGATCACAGGTTTAAGCAATTACAATTTCCCCTTCACTGAAATCTTTTATTGCCTTACACCCTAAAAGCTCCCAATAACAGTAAGGGCTCATACCTGTCCCTGGTCGCATGACAGCCAAATTATCTACACTGAAAACTTCGCCTGCTTTTATAGGCGTTACTGCCACCAAGCTTTTACGAGCTACTTCTTTATTTTTCATTTCCGAAGGTCTTGGTATTTTAAGTCCATCGCCCAAGGCTTTTTCAACGTTACGAATTGACTCAACCATATCCTTTAGCTCACTCGGGTCTAATGATGCTTTATGGTCTGGGCCCTCCATATTTTTGTCTAACGTGAAATGTTTTTCAATTAAAACTGCGCCTCGCGCAACTGCCGCAACAGAAATAGCAATGCCTTCACTGTGATCGGAGTATCCCGCAGGTAAATTAAAAGCTACCGCTAGCGTATCCATTGCCTTGAGGTTAATATCATTCATAGGTGCAGGATATTCAGTAGTGCAATGCAGTAGCGTGACTTTGTCTCTGATAGCATTTTGACCAGCCTCTGATGCATAAGCACGCTCAAATGCTAACTGGCTTGGTGAAGCATTCCTATCTGCGGTATAACCAAATGCAATTACCCCCAGTACAGCTTCAATTTCAGACAAGGTAGCCATTCCTGATGAGACTATCAAATCACAGTTAGTTCTTGCATGTTCGAGCACTAATGGCGCATTCGTGATATCACCGGATGGTATTTTAAGACGTGTTAGCCCAAGCTCATCAACCAAAAACTTTAAACTTTCAGAATCAAATGCCGTTGAAAGAAACTCTATACCCAGTTTATTACAATGCGCAATCAATTCATGATGCACATCAAAACCAAGCTCTAATCTGCTAAGCATAGCTAGTTGAGACTCTTTTTTTTGAGTATTAACTACCTGGTAGTCAGCTTGAACAGCGCTTTTTGTAACAAGTTTTTTTGCTTTAAAGGTTTGAAACTTTACAATATCAGCCCCTGCTTGAAAGGCTGCATCAACTAACTCAAAAGCAAGTTTCTCATCGCCGTTATGGTTCACGCCTGCTTCGGCGATAATCAATGTCATATTATTTACCTATAAATCGCTATTGACTTTAATGTCATAAAAGACCTTACTTGGTTCAAACTGCATTGACTTTATCATGCTAATAATCTGCTGACTGGCATCCCCTTGACCGTAAGGGTTATATATTTCTTCATCAAACTGTTTATAACTGCCTTCAACTGCCAGCTTGATCGCTTTTTGAATATCTGACCTGTTCGATTCACAATTAATTACACTTTTAGCGGCCAATCGACCTTTTTGGCGCATTCCCATATTCACCGTTGGCACATCAAACGCAGGCACCTCGATAATGCCACTTGAGGAATTACCAATCACAGCGGCAGCGTGCTTTACCGCACTCAAATAGCGCGCTTGACCTAGCGAAGGTATGGCGAGAACCCGTTCAGCGTGCTCTGCAGCGTAAGCTTCAAGCATCGGAATAATACGTCTACCACCATCATCCGCATTTGGATAAGTCAATATAACTTGATAAGCTGAGAAAGCATCTAGCGCATCCAACAAGGCTTGAAAACAGGCCTCAGGTGCTTCATTTGCCAATGTAACAGGGTGATAAGTCACCACAAAAAATGGCGAACGTAATTTGAAATCAAGCGAGTGAGAGAGCTCATTAAGCGACATAAAGCTGCCACGTTTGAAATGATCCAAACCGATTGCACCCACATTTTTAACTCGTTCTGGCGCCTCACCCAATTGAATCACACGCTGACGATATTCTTCCGTTGAAGTTGCGTGCAAATAACTGAGTTTGGTAATTGCATGCCGAATAGCATCATCGTAGGCACCTTCGGTTATCTCCCCACCGTGCAAGTGGACCACAGGGATGCGTAATATCATTGCGGTTTGTGCCGCGGCCAAAGCTTCAAATCGATCACCCAATATAATCAATGCACCGGGTGCCAGGCGTGACAATGCATCGGCAAAGCCAAGTACTCCCAAGCCCATGCTTTTGGCGGTTCCCACAGCTGAATCTGACGAGAGTAATATTTCAATTTTCTCATCTATATGAAAACCATCTTTTTCAATCTGAGTATATGTCTGACCAAACTCAGGCGAGAAATGCATACCAGATACTAGCAACTGAAGTTTTAATTCTGAATCTTCCTGGATATCTTTAAGCAACCAGAACAGCAAACCATATTCAGCCCGTGTACCGGTAAACACTGCCACTTTCTTCGTCATAACTATTTGACCAACTCTATAGGTGAACTCGGCACATTAATAAGATGCCCCTCTAACCATTCAGATACAGTTAAATCCCCGCGCAGTGCACTTTCAAACATGGGCAATCGATGCATTAATTGCCAAATGGGGCGAGTCATTACCCCTGCTTCGTTAGTCGTCTTTAGTAGCAGGTCACGCGATGCTTTATCCGGGCAGATGACAGCATTTAGCCAATAATTAGATCGGCCATATTCAGGCTCTTCGACAAACTGGAGATCTCCACAATTAAAAAATTCCTGGTATCGCAACGCAAGTTGGCGTTTTTGTTCGAGATATTTAGGTAACACTTCCATCTGAGCACAGCCTAACGCCGCATTGAGATTAGGCATTCGATAGTTGAACCCAGGCTCATCATGATAAAACTCATATGGGTGCGGCACTTTTGCGGTAGTCGTTACATATTTGGTATATTCACCATCTTTAAGGCTTTTGCACACAACCATACCTCCGCCACCCGTGGTAATAATTTTGTTGCCGTTAAAGCTAATCGCCCCATACTCGCCTATGGTCCCAGTATGCTGCCCCTTATAAAAAGATCCGAGGCTTTCTGCAGCATCCTCAATTAGCCGTAAATTCCAGCGCTGACAAACGGCTAATAGCTCATCCAGTTCAACCGGGTGACCAAAAGTATGCATGGGCATAACTGCACGAATTCTTTGCCCTGTCTTTTTATGAACGCACACACCGTCAGAATTTAATTGCGCATATTCAGATAAATAATTCCCTGTCGCTTTAGGGCACAAACCCAAACTCACTCGAGAAACATCTACAAAAACAGGTTGTGCCCCCATGTGGTATAAAGCATTACAGGTCGCGACAAACGTTAATGCCTGTGTAATAACCAAATCACCGGCAGTAACGCCCGACATATAGAGCGCAGTATGCAAAGCTGCGGTGCCATTAACAGTGGCAACCGCTTTCGCTGTACCTGTATAGGTCTCAATATGCTCTTCAAGATCTGTTACATACTTACCTACACTGGATACAAACGTGCTTTCAATTGTATTACAAACATATTCTTTTTCATTACCACTAAATGTTGGTGAATGAAGCGGAATAAAGTCCTTTGTTTGATAAATATCTTGAACAAAGTTCACTAACTTTTTATACATGATACTTCCAATTTACATTTTGCTATCGAGATATTTGCCGGTTTCTTTGTGCCCAAAATCAGGAATCATTTTGAAAAACAACTCTACAATTTGTTCTTTTGTCCAAGCTTTTTCCGCCTTAAGACTTGCTATCGTTTTTTCAAATTCTAAAATCAACCCTTGATCAAACACCGCTTCATTTTTAATAACACCTAAATTCTCAAACCGTTCCATATCAAGTGTTTCATTAGAGGTGAAAAATTCCTCAAAATCTTTTTCACCAGTAGTATCACTATCTGTAAATAAACAAGGCCACTTACCCTGTTCAGGCAATGACTTAGCCAACTCCCTCGCTTCATCTTCCGACGAACAAAAATATGGTTCATAACCTATTTGCGCCAGGTACTTAACAGCAATTTCAGAAAATGTTATGAGGTGTAGGGATTCACTTAATTTTGGAAAATAAATATCGCGGTTCTCGCCAAAGATACATGACATCAAACAAAGCTCACCTGACTCCTGTGGAGTGACAAAATAACGTTTAATATCTTTAGGTGCCACTATGGGTTGACGCTTTTGAATACGCTGATTAAAACCATGTAAAAGTGAGCCGTCAGAAAAAGCTACATTAGCAAAGCGAGCTGTTGAAATATCAATATTTTCACTACGACGCATCAAAAACATTTCCATTATACGCTTTGATGCCCCCATCATATTTACTGGATTGGCCGCCTTGTCAGTGGAAACACAAAAGTACTTTTTTACATTATTATCAATAGACTGCTGAATCGTTTTATCCGTATTAAAGATATTTACATCGATCATTCGCATTAGTGTAAAGGGGTCTTTTTCACTGCGTACGTGCTTTAAAGCTGAAAGGTTTAATACATAATCAAATTGCCCATCAGCCTTAATGAACGCATCGTACTCGATAGATCCGATATCTAGAGCGAATGTTTGAAAATCTCCTTCGATATAACCAAATGAACTACGAATATCTCTTACCAATTCAACCATATTGTTTTCACTAATATCTACAACATGTAATTTTTTCGGGTTGCGTTTAAAGATCTCTTTAGTCACGGCCTGGCCAATGGAGCCTGCAGCGCCAAGTACTAAAAAAGATGATGAAGATACAATTTTACTAAGTTCTGACTTATTACTTGTAATATCAGAGGTAAATAATTCTTTTTCTCGACCGATTAAAGACAATATTGATGTCATTTTAACTAATCCAACTTATATTTAATTTATAGATACAGCTTGTTTAAAGGGTTTTAACAATACCCTTGGTATCAATAACAAACTTATTACGATTAAACTCCAACCCTTTAAATTCCTTATGGTCTACTAATACAACCACAATATCAGCAACATTAATTGCCGCATCCAAATTCATTAACTCTACACTTTCGACTAAAGATGAAGGTAAATTAGCTATATTGGGCTCCACCACCATTAATAAACCAGGATGCATACTACAAATTGCCCTGGTGATATTAAGAGCAGGGCTCTCCCTCAAGTCATCAATATCAGGTTTAAATGCCAAACCCAAACATGCAATTGAGATATCTTTGGCTGTTTTATGGGTATTAGCTACCAGGAAATCAGCAATGGCCAACTTCACCTTATTAATAACCCAATCTGGTTTTGCATCATTAACCTTTCTGGCGGTATGAATTAACTGGGCCTGTATCGGCGTTTTACTAACAATAAACCAAGGGTCCACGGCGATGCAGTGCCCTCCCACACCCGGTCCCGGTTGCAGAATATTCACCCTAGGGTGTCTATTGGCTAATTGAATTAATTCCCAAACATTAATATCCAATTTATCGCATATCACTGATAACTCATTGGCAAATGCGATACTTACATCCCTTGATGCATTCTCTGTTAGTTTTGCCATTTCAGCGGTACGGGCGTTAGTAACAAGACACTCACCCTGAACAAACGTTTTATACAATTCAATAGCAGCTGCTGAACACTTTGGGGTCAAGCCACCAATAACACGATCATTTTCTACCAGCTCGCGTACTATATGACCAGGCAAAACCCGCTCAGGGCAATGCGCAATCCGGATGTCCGATTCTTCACCATGAGTTTTTGGAAAGGTTAAATCCGCCCTTGCTTGAGCTAACCAATCTGCCATCTGCTCTGTAGCACCAACAGGCGAAGTAGATTCTAATACTACAAGATCACCTTTTTTAAGAACTGAGGCCACTGCTTTAGCCGCGCTTTCAATATATTCTAAATTTGGCTTAGGTATCTCACCTTGCTCGCTACCTGAAAGGAACGGTGTAGGGACAGCGATTAAAAATGCATCGGCTGTTTCTGGCGATAAAACAGCCTTCAATTTCCCTTCAGTAACGGCCTTGTGAACTATTGCATCCAGTGCAGGCTCTACGATATGAATTTCACCACGATTAATAGTGTCCACTGCATGTTGATTAACATCCACACCAATTACATTTTTTCCATATGCTGCAAACATGGCGGCTGTTGGCAGTCCGATATAACCCAAACCAATAACAGATACTGTATCAAAAGACATAATGCTTCTCTTATATTTAGTCACAACATGCTGCTTGCTAAAAACTAAGCAAGTACATTTAAAATTTTCCGGCACGCTTGCCCATCACCATACGGGTTATGAGCGAAGCTCATTACTTTGTAGGCTTTAGGATTATCCAGTAACTCAGTAAGTGCTGAAGTAATACTCTCTACATTGGTACCAACCAATTTAACGGTCCCGGCTTCTACCGCCTCAGGTCGCTCTGTAGTATCACGCATGACCAGTACCGGCTTCCCTAAAGACGGGGCTTCTTCTTGAATACCTCCGGAATCCGTTAAAATAACATGCGCTTGATTCATTAAATAAATAAATGGTAAATACTGTTGCGGCTCAACTAAAAATATATTATCGATATTTTTAAGGATTCGATTCACCGGCACACTGACATTTGGATTTAAATGTACAGGGTAAAGTATTTGCACATCGGGATGCTTTTTAGCGATAATGGCCAATGCTTCACAAATACGCTCAAAACCCCTACCAAAGCTTTCACGGCGATGCCCAGTTACCAATATTAGTTTTTTATTTGAATCTAAAAATGGGAATTGTGCTGCTAGCTTTTCATTAAACGCAGTGCCGCTATCTATTTTGCTTTTAACCATTAGCAAGGCATCAATCACAGTATTACCTGTAACTGTAATGCATTTTTCTGCAATATTTTCCTTTAATAGGTTTTGCCTGGATACTTCAGTGGGAGCAAAGTGGTATGTGGTTAAAGCACCTGTTAGCTTTCTATTGGCCTCTTCTGGCCAAGGTGAATATATATTACCCGTTCGTAAACCTGCCTCAATATGACCTACTGGGATTTTCTCATAGTATGCAGCCAAGCTTGCAGCAAATGTAGTGGCTGTATCGCCATGAACTAGCACGACATCTGGATTAAACTCTTGCAGTACAGGTTGAAGCTCCAAGAGTATTCGAGATGTAATATCGTTTAATGACTGCCCCACCTTCATTAGGTTTAAGTCATAATCGGGGGTTATTTCGAATAACTCCAATACCTGGTCTAGCATTTCACGGTGCTGAGCAGTCACACAGACTTTAGATTCAAATCGGTCATCGGCATTTAATGCGCGTACCAATGGAGCCATTTTAATGGCTTCTGGCCGAGTGCCAAACACCGTTAAAATCCTTTTCGGTTTTGTTTTCATTATTCTCTTTTATCCGCGAGCTGGCTCGCTCCTGCATTTTTAGAATTTTGTTTACTTGAAGCTAGGCTAATTTTTATCGTTATGGCTTGCCAGCAGGACTGTTCGTCTGCAAAAATCCACTTACAGGGGTGAATCTAAATAACTGTTTGGGCTTAGTAAGCACTACACTGTTATTGAGTCTAAACCTTTCTGTATTACTGACCGCTATGACTATTGTGGCCTTGGTATGTATTCTATCTCATTAATATGGTATTTGTGAGAGGGATGGGGGAAAAATTGTTAAGATTTAATGGGTTAGCGATCAAATATGGGGATAGATGGCGTTACTCGACCAAACAAGTTGAGATGCCCAGGGATACTTGTGGGGCTGATTATCTTAATTGGACGACTTTGACTAACACATGTAGGCACTAATTAACTGAGTATCGCAGCGCTATGAAAGACTAGAGACACTCAGTACTGCAAACTCCGGGAATGCAGCTAATTACGTGTAACTACCCACCATAAAGTCAGCAATGACTATGAACAAAGAAGCGGCCGAAGGCTTTAAAACTGAATAAGACCTCAATGAATCCCGTCAGACACTCACCAAGGTGACAGTGGAACGCGTATTATCTAAAATGCAGAGCTAGACGATCAACTTGCGCACGATAAACAGGAACCCTCAGCCAATTCTAATAGCCGTAACGGCACTTCCAGTAAGACGCTGCATATCAAAGGTGGTCAATTTCAACTAAACACGCCCTGAGATCGCGAAGGCAGTTTTGAGCCAAAACTTGTCAAAAAGAGCCAAACCCGCTTCACCCCCAAGGACTATAAAATTTTGCTTTTAAATGCGTAAGGCATGACCGTTCGAGAGATAATTAAGGCATCCAAGGAACTGTACGGTGCAGATGCCTCTGCAATCCCCCCTTTATTAATATCAGTTAAAAATAGAGGGTAAATCAACTACAGCAACTTCCTAGGTGGTACGCCACCAATCGCTGAATGAGGTCGTTCATTATTGTAAGTCCATTGCCACTGAGTTGCCAATAATTGAGCATGCTCAATGCTTTCAAAAATATTTAACTCCAACCATTCACGTCTTGCCGTTCCATTAAAGCGCTCAACATAAGCATTCTGCGTAGGCTTACCTGGCTGAATATAGAGCAAGGTGATTTTCTGTGTTGTTGCCCAATCAACCAGTTCCTGGCTGATGTATTCAGGTCCATTATCGCACCGCAAGGCACTTGGTTTACCGCGCCATTCAATGATTTGTTCTAGCGAGCGAATCACTCGTTTTGTAGGCAGTGAAAAATCCACATCAATGGTCAAGCATTCACGGTTAAAATCATCAACGACATTAAACGTACGCAATGAACGGCCATCTTTGAGTGAGTCACTCATAAAGTCCATGGACCAAACTTGATTAATCGTCGAAGGCACACTTAGCGCTTCTGGCTTGTCACGTTTGATTCTTTTTCGTGGCTT
>MAAA01014004.1_pt1 | contig 49806 bp, 40 predicted proteins | sample 1115971 | NCBI WGS metagenome assembly MAAA01 (sample SAMN04961123, study PRJNA320927) | seawater metagenome | isolation source: sample BD02T6 sea water enriched with oil for 6 days | place: USA:Gulf of Mexico | collected 2013-07-27 | reverse complement strand
CTTAGGTTGGTTCGTTACATGGATTTTAAAACGGACAAGGTATACGAGCTTTTGACGAATCATTATAAATTGGCATCCACCACCATCGCGGCTATTTACAAAGACCGCCGGCAGGTAGAGCTTTTCTTTAAAGCGATTAAACAGCAAAGCATTTGTAGGTCAATCGAGAAATGCTGTTTTAACGTAAATATGGATCGCCACGATTACTTATTTACTAGTGTTTTTTGCTAGGCACAGTGCAAAATAAGGGTGGACGGTTTAGCGTATATTGCGCGTACTGCAGCTCAGTTTATTTGAACGTAAATCGCTCAAGCAGCTACTGCAACCAGAGCCATATAGGCACAAAAAAGCGAACCTCAAATGAGGTTCGCTTTATGCTGTCCAACTTTGGGACAGCAGTGCGGTATTATCTCGCATTACATTTTTAGTCATACTGGTCGTTTACATACATACCCAGCACAAAACAGCAGCGTGATACGTCTTTAAAAAGGAAGAGCAGGAAGTATACCTTGGCTCTGCAGAGTTCTAGCGCTTCGTTAGAGAAGATTAACGAGCAAACTCACCTACAGCTAAAAACTGGCGAATTTGGTTTTGGACTTCATCGTTATTGCGCATAAAACCATGACCACTATAGATCATAATAAAGTCATCCATTTCGGCTAGCTTCATACTTTCAACAGAGACCGTACCATCATTCGGTTGAGGTAGCCAAGCCTCTGGCCAATAGCTCCAATCACGATACGCAGCAATAATACCAACCGACGCGTCAATTTTTTTCAGTTGGGAAATAATGCCATTTTGATTGGTTGTGAGTGAAATTCCTGCAGGACCAACCGCCCACCGGTACCACCAAGTATCGCCAAATTTATCACTTAGTTCAGAGCCTTGGTTTGGGGGGCTGAGCATTACAACCTTACTCCCCGTCGGTAGCGAGCGACCTTGTAAGAATTGGCGAATAAGAATACCGCCCATGGAATGGGATACAAAGTGAATCTTCTCTGCGCCAGTTTTAACACAGCCATCAAAACCCTTGGACAAATATCCTTGTACTAAATCGGGTATATTTTCTTGAGTTGATGGGTAGTCAGTACTAATAGTCAGATAGCCGTGCTCCTCCAAATTGTTGGCAATGCTACTCATCGATAGACCGTCACGCCAGAGACCATGAACAAGTACAACACACTCGGTTTTATCTAAAACCTTAGATGCAAATAATGGTGGATCAATATGCCCTGAATTAGCCGAACAACTGACTAAGATCAATCCTAATACAAGTCTGCTTAATACCTTGAAAACAAAATAAAACATTGCTTTTCTCCTGTAGGCGCTATTTCGTAAAAACTATTGATCCATCGAGTAGAGCGCAATAAGTTATCTTTGATTGTTAAGAAACTGGGTCCCGATATCCCATCAGCCGGCACGCTTTTGTAATAATTGATTTGGCGATTCCCTCGGCGGGTCCATCACTATCCATTAGACCGGATAGAACAGCATAAACTGTCCTCTTAAATCCAAGCTTCTTAATAAACAATGCGGTCAACTCTTTTTCTAATTCTTTCATAGTGCGATTTTTTTTAGGCAATCTAAAAACCTTTTCAGTAAGGTCTATCTCGATTTTATCTGGATCAATCACGTGTCGAAGACCTGACTTGACTTGCATGAGTGAGGTAGAATTGGCCATTACAATTGCTGCCATAAGTTGATTTGAATTCATTTTTTTTCTCCTATTAATCTAGCATTCTAGCAGCATGAAATCCTTCATGAACGGCATCGAGGATTTTCCTTGGGGAAGAACAATCTCCAATTCGAATAAACTCTTTAGACAGTCCCTTTAATTTTTCCGACAAGTCTCGGTTCGGCTTGAATCCCACAGCGACGATGATTGCATCTGTTTCAAGAACTTTTTGTTCGCCACTAGAATCAATGTAGGTGACGCTATTTGATTTAACACTTTGTACCGTGGCTCCGGTGTTAATAGTAAGACCCAGTGTTTCCATTCTTCTATGAAGATCCACAGCGAGAAATATCCCCAGGTCTTCGATAACAGCATTCTTCATTTCAATAACGGTTACTTGTTTGTTTTGCATAGCTAGCATTTCTGCAACTTCAATACCGACAGCACCGCCACCAATCACAACCACCTTATCACCCTTTACTATTTCCGGAGAAACCGTGGCTTCTTCCGGCGTAAAAACGGTTGGTAAATCAAAATCAATAAAACCTGGTTTGATAACGGTTGAACCTGTGGCCTGGATAATAACGTCCGGTGCCATTTCTTTGACTCCAGGTATGTCTATTTCCGTATTGAGGCGGATGTCGACCCCGGCTTCCGGTAAAACTTCTTCATAATAGTCAATGATATTTTCTAGTTCTTCTTTATGTGGCGTCAGGCAAGCGATTTTGATATGCCCCCCCAATCGATCACTTTTATCACATAAAACCACCTTATGCCCTCTGTCAGCAGCGGCTTTTGCAGCCTCCATGCCACCAACTCCGCCACCAATCACCAGGACATTTTTGGGGTTCGCTGACTGAACAACTTCCCCATACTCCTTTTCAAATCCAACAATCGGATTAATAACGCAACGAATGGGCCTTGCATACCCCAACATGTCAACACAATGATTGCATGCAATACATTTTCGGATCGACTTTGAGCGGTTTAGTAAAACTTTTTTAGGAAAGTATGGATCGGCAATTAAAGGCCTACCCAGAAGAAGAATATCGGCGGCACCTTCATTCAGTATTTGCTCTGCCAGATCGGGATCATTAATACGCTGGCCCAACATGACTTTGGCAGATCTAAGCTGCTCTTTCAGGATTTTACCAAAAGGAACATTAACGCCTCGTTGAGTGGCCATGGTAGGGAACATGCGGTCATAAGTTTCTATGTTATAATTGTGAATACGAAATGCCTCAATGCCCTCCTGCTCGAGTATCAAGGCCGTTTCTAAAGCTTCCTCCGGCCTAATTCCTCCTTCTGCGCATTCATCCATGCAAAGGTCAAAAAGAAGAGGGTACTGGGGGCCGACAACTTCCCGCGTTCTTCTGATAATTTCGAGGGGAAATCGCAATCTATTTTGCAGGCTTCCTCCCCACTTATCTTTGCGACGATTTGTCAAAGGAGACATGAATTGTTGAATGAGATACCCCGCTCCTCCATCGATATCAATTGCATCAAAACCAGCGACTTGGGCTCGGCTGGCAGCTAAAACATAATCGAGAATCATTTGCTCGATTTGGGTTTCGGTCATTTCCACGGCATCCGGAAAGGGAAGTATACCTACCATTTTTGAAGACATGGCTGATGGTGCCATGGGGGATTTTCCGCCTCTCTTATCAAAAGTGGTTTGCCGTCCGGCATTGTTCAATTGAATGCATGTTTTAGCACCATTGTGATGAACGGCATCTACCCAGCGGGCATATGCCGCTATCTGCCCATCGTTATCAAAATAAGGAAGCGGTGTGCTCACAGGGGTTTGCTGATCTCTGGTAGGGGCAACAGCGTCTGTAAAAACTAAAGCCGCACCCCCTTTGGCCCGCTCAGCTGAAAATTCAATATCCTCCGCGCTGTAACTGCCGTTTATGGCACCAAAACCAGTTGTAATTGGCGGGTAAGCGATTCTGTTTTTTAGCTCCATTGATCCGATGGATATTTCTTCCATAAGTTTCATGTAACTCTCCTGCATGTAAGTTGCTGGTTATAGAAAGGGAATAATGTGGCTTGTTGATTTGATTGATTTAGGATATTGAGTTCCAGAGTTTTGTTTCAGTGTGATCACTGACCTCGAGCCGAACCTCTATTTGAAGCATAGATTTAATTCGGAGCGCTTTACTGGAACCGCTCGATGAAGAACCAGACTTTATTAAAGATCTACTCCTAGTTGACGAGACAGTTCGCGCCCAAAGATGGTCAAAAGCACGCCCTACATCAAGGGGTTCAATGGCATTCCCCTTGTCCCAGAGGACAGCTCTTTCAAAAAAAGTCAATTCGGTGTTCGTTTGGTCATTCATCGTCAAAACCCTTCTCAACTACCATTGCCTAAATTAAGTCTACCTTTCAACATACTAATTAGTCAACCAGTAAGCATGTTGAGTGCAATTGAATAACAACTAGAATAGATAAGTCACCTTTCTAACTAGCCGACCGATAAGTATTGATTTCCTGATTAACGGGCCAATAAACAAAGATTGAGGATCTATATGACCAAGCGTCGAACGCAAGCGGAAGGAGCAAGGGCTGCCCCACTTGTTTCTTGATCCATTTTCTAACTTTCTCCAGAGTTCCAACCTTGTGTTCTTGCTAGTTTAATTTGGCCGCGTTGGCTACATTTCGGTAGCAAGGCTTGATAACTTGGCCGCTCTTCTCTATTTAAGTGCTTATGAACGAGCCATTTGGCGCTACAGCCCGTGCTATCAAACCGCAATTCTGCTCTTGATTATGTCTACTTTTAGGGGGAGGCTTTCTTAGTGGAACAAAAATCCAATGTATGGCTTTGTTAGATTTTCCATTCGCAAATTTAATATTCAAATATCTCTCATGATTTTTTTGGCAATGCCTGGGAAAAAGCGATTAATCCAAACCAGTAACTTAGCTTTCCCAACGTAAATTTCAAACCGATTTTTCACAATTGCATGAACTATTTCTTTTACCACTTGTTCAGGGGGTATTTTTCCCCTTCCTCTACCTTTAGTCATATCGGTCTCAACAAGCGGTATCATTGCTTCAAAAACAGATATGTTAGTGTATTGATCTTCAACCTGATATCGCAATGCTTGACTAAAAATATGTACTGCTGCCTTACTTGCACAATACACAGGAGCACTTTTCTTAGGAACTATTGCCAAGCCGGAAGAAATATTCACAATTCCACCTGAAGAAGATTTCTGGAGCAACGGCAAAAGTAATAAATTCAATTTTATTAGGGAATTAAGATTTATTTTCAATTCCCAATCAATTTTCTCCAAAGCAGATTCAATATTCACTTCAGTAAAATCATAACATAACTGCACTCCCGCATTATTTATTAAGAGCGAGAGATCTCCATAACTTGCCCTTACTTTATCCACAAGATCTAGAAGGTCGCTATCTTTTGATAAATCACACTGGATTATTTCAATGTCACCCAGTTTGTTTTTAGCTTTCTCAAGTTGCTCCATATTGCGACCACAAATAATTACCTTATTTTGAAGTTTGTGAAATTCTTTGGCTAACGCGAAACCGATTCCTTTGCTTCCACCTGTAATCAATATGGTACGACTTGATACTTTCATTATTTTTCCTTGAATCTAACAGTGCCTATTTTGATTTACTAAGTGTAGCTTAATCTTCAGGTCTCACCCTTCGTTATTGATATTACGTTTTCGCTGTATATGTGGACCAGACAGTCCGTATATACACTCACCCAAATAACGTAACTTGTAGATTTTTCCTGTTTAATCAACCATGTAAGCAACAAAGGAGCTACCCAATGGTGCGATATATCGACCCTCGAATATCCCCCTCCAAGCTTTTACGCAATATGCGCAATGAAATTCTGCGCCGGCATTTCAGTTGCCATACGGAAATAAGTTACGTATATGGGATTAAATAGTCCATATACTTTCACAACAAACAGGGCTTCAAAGATTTAGGAAACATTCTCATTTAGCATTTTATAACCTACCTAGTAATAACCAAAAGGGAAGCGGATTGAACTCAGTCCTAAGCCCTTAATTTAGTGGTATTCCTCTATAAATATGTTTTGAAGCAAGATGTGGGAGGTCTCGACTTTATTCGTTATGACTCGGCTAATCAAAAATATTCCGACAACCACAATTTTCCAGGAAAAATTATGCTAGTGACTCGGGGCCACATTATGATGGCAAGAACACTTGTAATTGGAGTACTCAAATATTTTAGAAGGAAGCCAGAAATACTATTATAAGTATGCCAATGCCGGGGATTTTAATTTGGCAAAAAACTGGGTAATGGGAGGGGTGAAAGAGTCTGGCCAAGAGATTGTGCAGGTTCTTTAGGGAATTAAACAAGCCCAAGGGGAACGATACTCTTAGTGAATTATATTAATACTCAATCCAAGATTACGCAGTAAGGCCATTGAAAATTGGAATACTCTTTACTTGTTACTTCTATAGGCGCTGGGGGTGCATTTAAACCAGCCTTTAAACGCACGATTAAACGTAGAAGTGTCTTTAAAACCTGTCGCCAATGCAATTTCAGATATACGCATATTGGTCTCAGTTAAATAAACCACTGATATGCTTTTACGGACATTGCTAATGACTTCCTGATAATTAGTGTTTTCATTGTTCAGTTTTCTAGCCAGAGTTCGCACTGTCATATTAAAGTCACTGGCCAGCTCATCTTGAATAAGAAATTTCGATTCTTGGGCGCGTTCACGCCAATATAGAGCGACTTTTTTACTCCATTGTTTTCTTGTTGATAACTGTTTAAGCGCTTTCTCTAAAATCTGCTTAGAAAAATTTAAAGTCGAAGGATCTGAAGAAATGATTGATGTCGTTAAATAGTGCTCTGGAATAATAATTTTATTTGTAGTGCAGTTGAACTCCACGGGACAGCCGAAATACTCGTCATAGACGGCTTTACCATAAGCGGTTTTATGAGTGAAACAAATCCGCCTCTCAGACATGGGTTCCTCTAAATAGGAGTTGAATTGCAAAAATATTAAAACATATATTTCGACGATGGCTGCCGCGGCTACTCTTCCCAGTTCTTCAATGGGAATGAATTCACAGGTAATATTCCCATTATGAATGAAATAGTGAAATTCAACTCCTGGCATCAATAAAGGAAAAAACCTGGATAGCTCAAGTATCTCACCCAAGTTGCTGGCTGACATGGCAGCCAAACCAAGAATGCCATGACTGGTAACCTTAATGTGCTTTGCTATAAGAAAGTTAAAAGGTATAGCATTATCGTTTAAAGAAATGCCCTTTTCAATTAGTTGTTTATATTGCCTAACCGAAATAGTCGCATCAGGTTTTTCAAGATCGTCGACTACTATTCCTAACTCAGAGATGATAGAGGACTTATTTTCGCCAAGTTCCTCCAAGGCCCAACCTATAGCAGCCGCGTAATTGACCGGAACCCTTTGTGTGTCTAATTTACTCATCATTTAGAATTTATGTCCGATATTGCAAGTTTTTGGTCTAGTTATAACCTAGTTCGTTTCAGAGCCTGAAGATACTATTAAACAAAGTTTAGGCCGTTATCAAGCTAAAGATGGCGGCCGCATATTATAGTCATAACCAACAGGAATATAGAAGTCATGGGAAATAGGTCAAAATTGCAGGCCCTTGATCATATACGGTTTGGATTACCCAACAGGGACGCAGCCTATTTACAATTCGATCAGGAACTTGTTAAGAAATATGAAAAATACCGGTTTGAGACCGATGTGGCGGCCGACAAATTAGCGATATTTATCAAAGAGAACCCCCAACAGGGTTGGGGGTTATTCGAGCAAGCCTTAGCAGGTGGTATCAACAATATCGCCAACGCCCCTGAAGAGTTTCGCTCCTTCTTTGAAAGGGAATCGGTTCCTGACTGGCTAGACTGGCAGCAACTGGAACGCGCCAGCGCCGCCATTTGGAGGCCTGGAAACTTAACACTTATCATTGCCGCTCAAGCAAGCATGATTGCGACTTATATTGCGCCTCAGGCATCACAATCTATGGATAGAACCGGGGAACAGATGGTCCGCACTGAAGGCAGAGGCATAGAAACAGCCACCTGGTTTGCACAAGCCACCAAACCGGGCAACATGAAACTGGGCAAAGAGGGTTATAAACTATCGGTTCGGGTAAGGTTGATTCACGCTTTTGTCAGAATCAACCTCGCCAAAGTAGAATGGAACTATGAAGCTTTAGGCCTGCCCCTCAATCAGGAGCGAAATGCAACCGCCATTGCCTTTACCTTTTCAAGTGTATTTATTGATGCCGCCAGGAAAGTAGGCACTCATTACAATAAAACGGAGCGCGAAGATATCTATGCTTTTTGGCGTTATATGGGCTATTTATTGGGAGCCCCTGAAGCGCTTTTAATGAAAAATGAAGAGCAAGCCAGAACCCAATGTGCGCTCATGGCTTTAACCGACCTTCCACCAGATGCTGAGGGCCAGTGTTTAACCAAACTCTTTACCGAACAAACGCCTAAATTGGATGATGCCCTAATTAAAGTCGCCAGCCCCAGTGCAGCCAAATTCATAAAATCGGGCCCAGCATTTCACGCCTTGAAATATGCCATTACCAGAAGAATGTTCGGTGACAAAATTTCCGATCAATTGGCGATCCCCAGAAGCGCACTGTGGCGTTTAATTCTTAGCAGCTCTACCCCGTTTTTATACTTTTTCGATCAGGGTAAGAAATATTTAGGCAGTCAAAATAGTGCGCGAAAATCAGCAATTGCACGAATTGATAAGACATTAAATACAATATATGAAGAAACTGGCGACACGGGAAAGTTAATAGACAACAGTTAACTTTAAAGCAAGCCAAACCAAAGTTTCCAGGGCCTTATGTTGTGTATGAAGAAAAGCGCAATGTGTGACTTTGCTCCCAATTGTCCTGGCAGCCATAACTGGCACTTTCCGGGTCAGGGCGTTATAGCCGGGAGGGCTCTCATTAAAGGGCACGCCTGTACTTTAAATCAGTGGGAATAACTCTATGAATAATAAAATAATGCTAGGCTTATCATCGGTCGTGATGATGTTTCTATTAGGGAATACCCTTAACAATGCGGGTGTATTTAAAACTATTGAACCACATTTCACAGGTCAGTGTGATCAAATTGTTGGCATGGTAGGATCGGAAGATATTACCTTTATACCTAATGAAAACGCTGTTTTAGTTTCCTCTTACGATCGCCATGTAGAAGCAGTAGACGCCTCCCAGTCTATTGCCGGAAGCATTTTTTATTATAACCTTGACACTCAAAAATTTAGTAAAATTTCCCCAGAAATAGAAGACTTTCGCCCCCATGGATTTAGTTTATATAAGATGGCCAATGGCGAGACACGCTTGTTTGTCATTAACCATGCAGGTAAACAACAAACGGTGGATATATTCTCCTTAAAACAAAATAAGTTAACGTTATTGCGAAGCATTCAATCAGAAAAATTAAGTAGCCCTAATGACATTGTAGCGGTGGGACCGGAACAATTTTATGCAACCAATGATCATCACTATAGATCTGGGGTTATGCATGTATTGGAAAATTATTTAATGTTACCCATTTCGAATGTTATGTACTTTGACGGGGAAAATTATAAACAAGTGGCCTCCGGAATATCTTTTGCTAATGGTATTAATATCAGTGCTAATGGCAAGCAAGTTTATCTCGCTTCGCTTACATCCCTAAATGTTTATATTTATCAACGTGATTTAAGTAGCAATGAACTGTCCTTGCTTAAGAAAATAAATACGCAAACCGGCATTGATAATATCGAGCTGGATGAAAACGGTGATTTATGGATTGGTGCCCATCCTCAATTATTAAAGCTGGCTAGTTATGCAAAAAATTCACAAGCACGATCCCCTTCACAAGTTCTTAAAATAAATGTAAGTGATGGATCTTTTGATGTAGAAAGTGTGTATTTAAGTAATGGCGGTCCTATTGCTGGATCAAGTGTGGCAGCGGTTAAAGGAAATAGAATGCTAATTGGCAGTGTATTTGATGACAGGATTCTAGACTGCACCTTTGATAATAACGGTTAAAATGTGGCAACATACCTTTAAGCAGGGGTATCTTCGATCTGTTTTAATCAGTATTTTTTTGTTGTTACTTCATTTTAAGTAATTGTTTGTTGACTAAATATTGCTAGTGGTTAAATGAAGTTTGTTTACAGAGTTGCCTTAAGACTTAAGCCTGAAAAAGTTAAAACATGCTAATCAGTTGGTGCATAAGGCGTATCTAACTCAGGCTATGAGGAAAAAATTTTCCTGATAAAGATGCCACCATTGCGCAAATTCTCAGGTAGCGGCGGGTTATGAACCTAAATACTCAACCTACCTGACATTGCTAAATCCTTAGGAAACCGTGATCCTACTCTCAGTCGAAAGCTAAATACTCGGGGGGGGGTTATCGAGAAATCCTCGACGCTCATAAAAAACGCGCGTTGGAGATGTTGGCTCAAAAAGACATGTGCATTAGCGCACTCACAGAATCTTTAGCTTATACCGAGACGGCAGTTTTTAAGGGCCTCAGGAGAAGCAGAGGTGTTGCTCTGTTGATGGATAGCCAAAGAAACATTGCTGATGGAAATCGATTTTGTACCAGGAATTATTTCTCTACATGGATCGTTTTAAAAGAAGGTATCGATTGTGGGGTAGGCCTTTTATTGCAGAGTGAATTATGCATGAACTACCCTAAAGGGTGCTTTTTGCTCTATAAGTGGTAATCAATCTAAGCTCTCCTATACTGAGGAATATTATCACGTGCTTATAACGGAGGGGGGAGGTGACAAAGTCTTCGCTAATCTGCCTTTTACTACTTGTTTTGGCCGTTAATCCAGCGACCTTGTTGGCAGAAGAAGATTTGAATTATCTGTTTGCCTTATCTCTTGAAGAGCTGTTAAAGGTTAAGGTGATTGGTTCAACCCTTACTCCAAAAGACATCAATACAGTCCCCTCTGCCGTAACGGTCTTTACCAAAAGAGAAATCAACAACCTGGGGCTGGACTCCTTAGATGAACTAATAAACCTAGTGCCTGGCTTCCAATCCTACCGAACCCCCTTAGCGGCATTGAATTATACATACTCTTCCCGAGGTCGAAGCATTTCTGGTGTCGGAACAGAAATACTAATACTGGTGGATGGCATTCGTATTACGCAGCCCCGTGACAGTGGCGGCATTTACGCCGCGCCAAAATATCCACTGACGCTCATCGAGCGGATTGAATTTATTCGTGGCCCTGGATCGGCTGTTTACGGATCCAATGCCATGATGGGTGTGATCAATATTGTTACCCGATCGCACGTAACACAGGCAAGTATCAGCTATGGCAGCTTTAATCGCCGCAGGGTAAACCTACAGGCATCACGGCTCATAGGGGATGCGACGCTGGATCTATTGGCTGATATAGACAAGGATGAAGGGGATGATTACAAAGTGCAGGATAGCTTTAGTGCTAACCGCATAGCTACCCAAGACCCCCGCGAGATTATTTATCTCAATTTTAAACTGCACTGGCATAATACCCAGCTAAAACTGCAGCACAACCAATCAAGGGATGAAGATTTTTATCAAATATCTAACGTGTCTAATGGTGTAAATAAGCGGGCTGCCGATTTCACGGCCATCTCCTTACAACAAAATTTTGAATGGCAGGGAATCGACTCCTGGTTTTCGCTCGGTTTCAGCCGTGGTGAAGAAAATGTACACGTACAATTAGCTGCCCCTGGTGATTTTACTGGCAATAGCAGTCCAGACAGTAACGATGCCTGGCTTGCCATCGCGGATTTAGACGATGCCTACGAAACGCGCCTACAGTGGCATAACGACTGGGCGATTAAAGCGCAGAGTAGTTTACAATTCGGTATTGAATATAGGCATATCGATGCCCCCGAGGCCATCAGTAAGAGTAATTTTGACCAGGGCGATATCAATAGCACAATCACCCCTATTCGTTACTACGGGAATTCATTTGTCGGTATCCCCGTTCAGCTGGAATCCAAACGTGACATTGTTGGGGTTTATGGTCAGTACCAGCATCAGCTTTTTGATAACACTCAGCTGACATTGGGATTGCGATATGATGAATTTTCCACTATTGGCAGTCACCACAGTCCTAGATTTGCCTTAGTGCACGCGTTAAATGTTCATCATAGCCTTAAGCTGCTCTATGGAGAGGCTTTTCGTGTCCCTACTGAAGCTGAGCTTAACCTAGTGAATAATCCTGTGGTGTTGGGTAACCCTGAGTTAGTGCCTGAAACAGTACAGACTGGCGAACTTATTTGGCTGGCGCAGTGGTCTAATACGGTAATTCACTTAGGCTATTTTGATAGCCGTTTTAAGAACGCCATTACGCGGGAACTCAGTGGCGCAACATTAGTATATGTTAATAGTGATGAAGGCCCCAGCAAGGGCTTTGAGTTTGAGCTGACTCAGCAAGTAAATGAGCATTGGCTATGGCGTAGCGGCTATACACACTTTAGTAAAACACCGGCTTCCTCTTTTCGTGAAGCCGATCATCTGGCCTCTTTCATGGTGAATTTCAACCAGGACGATTGGAATATCAACCTTACTGCTAACTATCACGATAATCGGGATATGCCCATGTTGGATAGTAGTGGTAAGCGTTTTAGCTTGGATGATTATTGGGTTTTTTCTGGCAAGCTGCAATACCAGTTTAATTTCCAGTGGCAAGCTTTTGTACAGATGAAAAATATATCTGATAAGGCTTACCTGACGCCCGTTACTGGTGATAATCCAGTCGAAGGTACCCCGAATCGCGGGCGAGAGATACAGGCCGGAATGGTTTGGAAATTTTGAATTGAAACATCTTACTGTCCCGCAAGCCACTTCTGTCTCGGTTGATTGGTTTCAATCTGATTCTTGCGAGGGGTTATGCGGCCAAAGCTTCTGGCCTCACTATCTGAATTATGACATTTTTCAAAGCCTTGACAGTTTTCTAAATCGTGTTGTCACAAATTCTTAAACAGCTAACTTTGAAAAAGTCATCATGGAGTAAAAATGAAGGTGGTTTTTACAGGGACCCATGGCATATACGCCTGCCCATGGGCCGTAAGTGGTGATTGCACAAATTAAACTTATTTTAAACGCCCAACAAAATACGCAACCGCAGTAAAAAACGAATACATTATTAAACCGCTTACTGCTACTGAGTTCACACTGTGTGGTGTCGGCATTATCGGGCCGACGGCGGGTGGAATAAGAAGAAGTAGGCCAAGTATACAAACAGCTACTATTTTTTTTCGGTTTAAGTTGGGCTGGTGTTTAAGGTAAATCCACGATCCAGTAACTATAAACAGGGCTTCCAGGGCGAACGACAGGAGCGGGTAATTCATAAGCCCAAACCCGACCTTATAATTGTCGCCAATTAAAGGCAGGTCTGGTGTATGGGTAAATAGATCAAACAGCCAGTGTGACGCGACGGCGAGCCCAAGTATCACGAAAACCCTTGTGTTGATTTTATGTTTTATGGCGTACAAACCGATGAATCCCAGGACCCATAGCGGCGTTATGATGAGTCCATGAGTAAAGGGGTAATAATAGTGATCCAAGTCGTTGGAGGCATTAAAACCCGGGATAATCCGTAAGTCCTCAATTCCAAGCAGCAGTAGCACAACAAAAACAATATCGACCAGCTGAGATGCGGCGAAAAGCACCCAAAGCGGAATTGAATTATCGTATTTCTTTAGGGCTAGTGCAGCCGCAAAATGTCCGGTCAGCATCTTGTTTTATCCTTCATGGTAGTTGGCTATTGACTTAGTATACTTAGTGTTTGACTAGTAAGTAAAGTTTGAGTAGCGTAAAGCTATGAAATGAAAGTGAAGGAAGGGCAATGAGAGATCTAATATATGACTATATAATAGTTGGCGCTGGGTCGGCAGGGTGCGTGCTGGCGAATCGCTTGAGTGAATCGGGTAAATATCAGGTTTTACTCATTGAAGCGGGTGGCGTTGATAAAAACCCGTGGGTCAAGGTCCCTGCCGGAGCGGGTTTTGTTCTGAAAAACCCATCCTATATCTGGAAAAATCCTACTCGTGCTACCGCTAGTTTTGGTGGTCGTTCCCTTGTGCAATTACAAGGGAAAACGTTGGGGGGAAGCAGTTCAGTTAATGGCATGCTGTATGTTCGTGGGCAAAAAGAAGATTACGATCAGTGGTCTAATATGGGCTGTACGGGCTGGTCCTGGGACGAGGTATTGCCTTACTTCAAGAAATCGGAGTCTCTCGATCATGGGGGGAGGGATGAGCATCATGGTCGTACTGGTGAGTTGAAACTTAGTTGGATTAAAGATGTGCATCCTAGTTCTAACGCTTTTTTGAGCGCGGCGCTGGATGCGGGCATGCCCTTTAATGAGGATTTTAATAGTGGCAATCAAGACGGTGTTGGTCATGTTTTGGGTACTATCTATAAAGGGCGTCGCCAGTCGGCGGCTAAGGCCTTTCTGGATCCCGTTCGCCAGCGTAAAAACCTTACTATCATTACTCAAGGACTCGTGCGCCAAGTATTGTTTAAAGATCGACGAGCTAGCGGTGTTGAATTAGAGCTTAGTGATGGCAAGGTTGTTAGCTATCACTGTCGCCAAGAAGTGGTTTTGTCTGCGGGTGCCTTGGGCAGCCCCCATATACTTCAACATTCTGGAATAGGGGACGCTGAACATTTAAAATCACTGGGCATCAAGCCAATTATTCACTTGCCGGATGTTGGGCGTAACTTGCAAGACCATCTCTTTGCGCACCTGAAGTTTCGAATGAAAACGAGTTCGGGCAGTTTAAATAAACTGCTGAATAGTAGGCCAAAGATGGGGGCAGAGCTCATTAAATGGATGTTGACTGGCCGCGGCGCATTGAATACCACCAGTGCGCAAATTGTCGGGTTTTTCAAGTCCTCCGGGGTTTTAGATCGTTCTGATCTGCAGTTGGCCATGCGTCCATTTTCATTTCATGTGCAAGATAGTGGCGAGGTGGTTATTGACAATGTAGCGGCTATCACCGCATCAGCCATACAAACGCGACCGTTTAGTCGTGGCGAATATAAAATCCCCTCGGCTGACCCAAAGCAACGGGGTGAAATTGATATAAACTATCTTTGTGATGATAGGGATGTTGAGGTTTTGTCCAAGGGGATAACACACATACGTAAGGTTATGAGTCAGTCGGCAATTGCGGACTTGGTGGCGCAAGAAATTGAACCTGGTATTGATGTTAACACCAAGGCGTTATTGCATGACTACATCCGATCGATGGCCAGCACGGTATATCACCTTGCCGGTACTTGTAGAATGGGCGCGGACCAAGGAGCGGTAGTTGATGCTGAGCTGAAGGTGAATGGCATACGAGGCTTGCGAGTCATTGATGCATCAATAATGCCGTTTATCACATCCGGAAATACCAATGCACCAAGCATTATGATTGGTGAAAAAGGCGCTGACCTGCTACTAAAAAGTGCATTGTAGAGTCTCCTATTTTCCAATTTTTTACACCGGTCTCGAGTTAAAAGCGTAAACTACAGCGCTGCCTTAATAGGGGGCAGCGAGCAGGTATGGCTCTTCACTGTGACTGGATTGCATTTTACTAAAATGCTAGGTGCTCTAGGCAGGGCTAGTCTGTAGGTATTCTTTGTTGGCTTTATTTTGTTCGGGCTTCGACAGTTCCTTTTCCCATTTTTCAATCAGTTCTAAACCGCCATTTTCCCATGGGTGGAAATCCTTTTTATAAAAAGACTTGAAAGGTTTATATAAGGTGCGCATAAAGCCTTCTTTGCCAATTGTCCATGAGAAGAAACCGCTAAGATCTTTTAAGCTGGCCCAGTGCTTGGTACTAAATGCCATTCTAAACATGTATTTCATTAGACGAAAACTCAATACCGTGATTGTTAGGTGCATGACTCTGTGCAGGTATTTCACGTCACCAATTGTTTCCATATAAACGTCATAGGCCACCGACTTGTGTTCAACTTCTTCGACACAGTGCCATAACATTAAATCTTTCATAGGAATATCCATACCCTTAAGAAATCTAGACTCATCAAGTAACATTTCTCCCAAGATACCGGTTAGGTGTTCATAGCAAACGGTGTGGGCTAGGCGAAATTTATCGCTGCGAGGAACGACGTATCTATCGGTGGTTTTTCTAAAGGACTGATCAATTTTTTGTGTGTTATAGCCTAGGCGGTCGAGTTCTTTATTCACTTTAGCGTGTTGATTGCTGTGGTGACCCTCTTGTCCAATGAAGCCTCTTACTTGCTTGAGCAGCTCAGGATTTTTTATCTGTTTGCGATAGTTTCGAACCGAAGCTAAAAATTCTCCTTCCCCCACGGGGAAGCCAGCAGACATGCCTACGATAAAAGCGGATTTGTAAATATTATCGTCAAAAAATTTCACATTGTTTAAGGAGCCAAATGGAAAATTCATATGCCTGGGTTTTATTTCGAGCTTTTGGTGATCTTGAATGGTTGGTTGGGACATGCACACCTCTGTGTTTAACTTTTTATGTGTTTAACTTTTTATCAAGTCTTAACAGTAACAGGTGAAATTTTGGTCTATAGACGTAGAAAATAACAGGTTAAAGTATCCCAAATAAACGGTTATTTGAAGTCAAAGAATATAGAAAGAAATTGAATTAACTGACAGATATAGACGCTTAATATTCCAAAAAGTGCTAACTGGAGTGCTTTTTTCGATAGTCCGATGGTGTTTGGCCAGAGAATTTTTTGAAGGACTTGGAAAAACTGGAGCCATCACAGAAGCCCAAATCCTCTGATATTTTCTCGATAGTATACTTGCTACTTAACAATAGCTTGGTTGATATTAATAGCCGTAGGTCCAGCTTAATATCCTTATAACTGGTATTTAACTCTTTTAGCCTGCGCTGTAGGGTGCTAGGTGAAAGGTTGAGTTGATCAGCCATTGCATTTAAAGAGGTATTTTTACGAGGGTGTAACTTTAATTTCTGACGAATTTCATTCACCAAACCTTGTGGAGACAGTTCCTCCATTATTTGCTGGCACTGGTCTTTTGCTAAACCTGCAAGTTCAATATCGGTAGGAGTAATGACGAGGTTCATCCATTTAGCGGGTATTTCAAGTTGGTTGTGGTCTTGATTGAATTTGAGTTGGTAACCTTTAATCATCTCCCATGGAAAATTTTCAGGTTCGCTTGATTTCAAGTGAACTGTGCAATGCTCTTGTAGGTCATAAGGCATTAAAAGGTTGCTTATAACCAGTTGAAAGCTTATGAGTTCGGCCATTGAGAAATAGACATCGTATTGGGGGTGGCTTTCACGGAGTTGTAAGTAGCTGTAGTTTTTACTGTTAATTTGTTCAAGGTTTCGAAAGTTTGCCCTGGTTAGGTGATATTTTTCAGCTAACATTGCCACTTCATTTAGATTGGTTGCCCCCTGAATTGCTAGCCCTAGGGACCCATGCATGGATAATACCATGCCCTGGCCGAATTCAATCACGCCTTTATAAGGTACTGGTAAGCTATTAAATAAATTAAACCCTAGCTGATGAAAAATTTGTGCACTTACCCGTTGTGGAGGGTTGAGTAATATGTCGATGTCTATATCTGAGCAGCCCACTAGGGTTTTTGCGCTTATGCCTTTGCTTAAGGCAAAATCGCGAATGTAAACAAAATAATCTCTTGATAAAAAAAGGTTAATTTTCTCCTCCACAATGTTGACCTTAAATGACCGTTAATTTGCCATCCTATCACCTGTCTAGTAAGTCGACAATAAAGCATAGTTTTACCTGTAAGTGACGTGTGTCAGCTATCGAGACAATTTAGCGGGCACCCGGCATGATATAAATCAATGTAACTGGTGGTTTACAAAAATGAATAACGACTTAAAAAATTCCGTTATTGCCATTACTGGCGCAGGCTCCGGAGTCGGTCGCTGTCTAGCATTGGAGTGCGCTAAACGTGGTACTCATGTAGCAATTAGCGATATTAACCTGGCGGGTTTACAGGTAACGCAAGAACAAATAAAGGCCCAATATCCTCAAATAAAGGTGCTGCTACAAGAGCTGGATGTTGCCAATAAAGAAGCGGTTTTTCAGTGGGCTGAAAATGTGATTGCATATTTTGGATCGATGAATGCAATTATTAACAATGCAGGTGTTGGCTTGTCGGCCACTGTAGAGTCCACTACCTATGAAGACTTTGAATGGTTGATGAATATAAACTTTTGGGGAGCTGTGCACGGATGTAAAGCATTTTTACCACACATTAAAAAGTCTACCTGGGGGCATGTTGTAAATGTTTCAAGTCTATTTGGCTTAATCGGATCACCCAATACTTCTGCTTATAACGCCGCCAAGTTTGCATTACGTGGTTTCAGCGAAAGTCTTCGTATTGAACTGTTGATGTCTGATAATCACGTAAATGTGAGCTGTGTCCACCCTGGAGGCATTAAAACCAATATTGCCAATAACAGTCGCAACGGAGGAGATAAAGTGGGATCAGATGCTCGCATATCTGAGCAGGAGCGAAAATTAAACTTTAATGAAAATTTTGCAAAAACCACTCCAGAGCTGGCCGCCAAAATAATAATAAACGGAATTATTAAAAAACAACCACGAATACTAGTAGGCAAAGACGCAAAAGTTTTGGATGTTCTTCAAAGGTTTTCACCTGTTAAATATCAAGAAATCGTCGCGAAAGTATTCGGATAATAAAAACAAAATATATTATTGCTTTAAAGGGTGAATCATGGAAACAGAGTATATTGACACTATTATTATTGGCGCTGGCTTGTCTGGCATTGGTGCGGCTTATCATCTTCAAAAAAACTGCCCTAATAGATCCTTAGCAATACTAGAAGGGCGTGATGCCTTAGGTGGTACCTGGGATTTATTTCGTTACCCAGGTATTCGCTCAGACAGTGAAATGTTTGCTTATTCTTATGAATTTAAACCCTGGACCGATAGGGATTCCCTAGCTACGGGTGAAAAACTATTAAAATATTTAGATGAAACAGCCACTGAGAATGAGATAAAAGAGAAAATACGTTTTAATCATAAGGTTGTAAAATTATCCTGGTCAAGTGTATCCGCCACTTGGACGATAGAGGTTAAGGTTAATGGTGTAAGTAAATTTTTTGAAAGTAATTTTGTCTTATCCTGCGGTGGTTATTATGATTATGAAAAAGGTTATCAGCCTGAATTTAATAATAAAGACAGCTTTGAAGGGGATTTTATCCACCCACAACACTGGCCTGAAGACCTTGACTATACCAATAAAAAAATAGTCATCATTGGCAGTGGAGCAACAGCGGTGACTCTATTGCCTAATTTAACAAAGAAGGCGCGGCATGTGACCATGCTACAAAGATCACCAACTTATATAGTGTCCATTCCAAAGCAAGACTTGATGTTAAAGGCACTGTATTCGGTGTTGCCAAACACCTGGGTTGGCCGTTTTGCGCGAATGCGAAATTTATTTTTGGAAGAATTTTATTACAAAGTCTTAACGAAAAATCCAGAAAAAGGCAAAAAATTAATTCGTAAAGAAATGGATAAAATATTATCACCCAGTATTGACCGTAAACACTTTACCCCTAAGTATGATCCTTGGAATCAAAGACTTTGTACTGTGCCCGATGGAGACTTGTTTCATGCATTAAACGATGGTTCAGCATCCGTAATTACCGATAAAATAGAGACTTTTACCCCTAAAGGTATTTGTTTAGCCAGTGGCGAGTATTTGGAAGCCGATATTGTTATTAGTGCCACAGGTTTAAACTTAGCCATCATGCCGGGCATAGAGGTTGAGGTAAATAATAAACCAATTTCTCTTTCTGATAAGATGTTTTATCGCGGTATTATGCTAGAAGATGTGCCAAATTTTGGCATGGTGTTTGGTTATACAAATTCATCATGGACGCTTAAATCTGACATGGTTAGTAAGTATATATGTCGAGTGATTAACCACATGCATGGCACGCAGAAATCAATATGTGTACCGGTGGATACTGAAAATGTCGAGAAGGAACCCTTTCTAAATTTAAACTCAGGGTATGTGCAGCGTGCTCAACAAAACATCCCCAAACAGGGTATGAAAGAGCCTTGGCGCCTAGACCAAGGTTACAAGAAAGATAAAAAAAATATGCGAAACTTAAAAATTGAAGATGGTGTATTGCAATTTAATGAGGCAACCCGGATGGACGCCAAAAAATCAAGCTTTATCACCGTGGGCTCACTAAAGGAAGGCACAGTTAAAGTGGCATCTAACTAACGCTTCTTTCCTAACAGCAAGCTTGTGCGCTTTTAACGCGCAGGTTTGCCATTTTATACCTACACCGCACTAAACTCTGTCTTTAATGAAATCCAAAAATAGGCGGCTTTTTAATGGCATAAATTCCGTCTTAGGATAAAAACACCACAGCTCTCGAGGTATACAAAACACCTCAGGCAATACTTGCTTAAGTAAACCATTTTCCAATTGGCTGTTAATGAACTCAGGCGGCGCGAATGTTATGCCCATCTCATTTATCGCCGCGAATAACAAAGCCTCTATGTTGTCGGACACAAAACCGTAACTATCAAGACTTAAATTCTCACCATTACTCATGCGTTCTGTGCCCAGTCTTTTCTGAATGCCAGAGATTAGTAATTTGTGTTGGGCCAAATCGGTAAGCGTGTTAATGGGCGAGTGCCGTTGTAAATACCCTGGGGCGGCAAACAACCCCATGGTATAGCTTAATAACGGGCTGCCCCTATGATTGGCTGAATCAAATCCGTCACGTTTGCGGCAAATAATCAGGTCGTGATCTAAATCTGGGTTGTTGGCTAGGGGCATTACCCCCAGTTGTACTGTGATATCCGGGTACTTCCGCTGAAACGCTAATATATGCGGCATCACTATGATGCTACCAATCACCTGAGAGGCAGTGATCTTTAAAAGGCCCGCGGGCTTAGCATTGTATTGCTGGGTCTCGGACACCACAGCAGTAAACTGCTTAAGCAAAGCCTGCGCTTTGGGTCTAAAGTTGTGGCCCGCCTCAGTTAGGCTTACGTGGCGAGTGGTGCGAATAAGTAACGATAAGCCCAACTGTTTTTCCAGCCAGTCTATGCGCTTGCTCATGGCCGATGCCGATATTTCTTCTACGGCGGCAGCTTGGGTAAAGCTGCCGTGTTGTACCACTAGGCAAAAGCTTTGTGTGGCGGTTAACCAATCCATACTGCTTCCTTATTCGGTCTTACTAGGAATCAATGTCTTTCCTGGTGGGTTATTTGTTTCCTGTAGCGTTAATAATAAACTGCCCCCAGTTCAATATCTATCACATGTTAAAGGGCTTACACATGAAATTATTCATGGCCATACTAATGATTGCAGGCGTGCACTTTGGTGCGCATATGATTATGCCTGCACTGCCGCAAATTGCTCAAACCTTCAATATTAGCGCCAGCGCTAGCCAGCAGATCATCGTGCTGTATTTTTTCGCCTTTGGTTTGTCGCAACTTTTTTATGGGCCGCTTTCGGACACATATGGCAGGCGCAAAATATTCATCATCGGCCAGAGTGTGTTTGTGGTGGGCAGTGCGCTGGCCTACTTTGCCACAACCCCAAGTGATCTTATGGTGGCGCGTATTCTTCAAGGCTTGGGGGCGGGAGCCCCGTTAATAATTAGCAGAGCCATGTTAAGTGATGCCTATAATGGCCGAGATTTATCCCAGGCCATAGCCAGTCTAAGCGTTGCCGCGAGTGTTGCCGTAGTGGTTGGGCCCATTGTGGGTGGTGCGATCACCACTTGGCTTGGCTGGCAGAGTGTTTTCGGCTTGTTGTCGGCTTACCTATCCTTCACTTTGATAATAGGCCTAATGATGTTAACCCGGCATTCGGGAAGTACAGAAGAATCGGCTACCTTGGGCAACATCGTGGGCCAGTACCTAAGCTTCAGCAAAAACCTAAGCCTACTGAGCCTGGCATCCCAGAAGTGGTTACTTACTTTTTTATTACTTATCACGGTGACCTTCTTACCATTTGAAATACAGGGCAAGTTGGGGCTAACCGCGGCCCAGTACGGTTACTACTTAATGTTGCCAAGCCTGGGCCCAATCGTGGGCAGCGTACTGGTGAAAATGTTGCTGCGTGTTTTCAGTGCCCAATGGCTGTTGATGGCATGTAGCCTGTTAATATTGTTGGCAGGGTTAATTTTTACATTTGCACCGCTGACTATATTTAACCTAATGGTGGCCTATGGATTATTTATGCTGGCACTGGGTGCCATGTTTCCCTGTGTGTTGCAGTTAATTGTAGTGCCGTATCAAAAGCAGGCAGGGGCGGTAAACGCCTACGTGGGTGCCATAGAGATGCTAGTGTTTTCTGGGTTGGCCATACTGGCAGGCCGCTGGTTTGTAAGCGACGTTGACTCACTGGGCTTGGTGTTTATAGCGGTGTTTTTATTGCTGGTGTGTTGCACGGGTGTGCAATACCAAAAACACCGCTCACAAAACTTATCGGGTCAGCAAACCCCTGCACAAGGCTGTGAGCTAAAAGTGCAGGCTGTTAGGGGTTGAAATTTTTCAAGTGCCTTTAAATACCGCTATGATTTGACTCTTTAAAGCTTGCCAGCATAAGCAACTGGTAGCCTTGTTAATTAAAAAAATACTAATCGTCAGGTGAGTAAGTTAGCTTTACATACAACATGCGCCCGGGCCCAGGTAAGGGTGCGGCGCCACCGTCATGGGCCTGTATGTATAGATGTTTTGTATTTAGGGAATCAAAAATGCCGGCGCCCCAAGTAAATGATTCTGTTTGATAATTCATGAAAATATTTAAGGTGAGTTCAGAATTAAATTTTTGCAAACTCACATGAGGGTCCCCGGAATTAGCCGCTACCACAGAGCTATCATAGTCGTAACCATAGCGTGGCGAGGTCCATATGGCACTGGGGTTCAATGACAGTTTTTGGTTGATGCGATAGTGGCTCTTGACGGTTAATTTATGACTGGCCGCCCCCAAAAAAACATCGTCCTTGCCTGCCACTTGATACTCGGGTACAGGGTTGTCCACGGTTTGATAAAACGAATATCCTAATTCAACCCGGCCCCAATTGGGCTGCCAGTGGCCGCTGGCTTCCAACCCTTTTGTGCCTATGTCGGTTTGATTGTTGTACTGGCCTACTGAGGTATTAAGGTCTGTGTTCACGACGCTGAAAATAATTGGGTCTTCGATAATGGTGTGAAATATATTGAGGCTCAGCGACTTGTTTGCTGATATTTGGTAGCCCACCTCCACTTCGCCGGTCTTGGCGGTTTCCGGTAACAGTGTGCTGTTAACCACTGTAATGGCAAACTCAGGTTCACGAAATGAATGGCTGTATACACTCTTAACGTGCCATTTTTGCCAGTGCTTAACATAGCTAATACGAGGCACCCAAGACTCACCAACTAAAGAGTGCTTTGAATAACGCCCACCTAGCGACCAGTTGCCATAGTCATTCACCCAATCAGCCTGAAAAAATGCCGCCTGGGTATGGTAGTTAGCCTTCGAGCTGCCATTAAAAGCGGTGGCTGCGTCAATGCCGCTCAGTGCCTTGAATATCTCTTTGGCATGGGCGCGCTCTTGCTGATAGATGATGCCGGTATCAACACTTAGGCTTGTCCCCGGCCTAAAATGGCCCTGTAACTGGTAGCTATCAAGTTTTGTTTTCATTTGAAAGGGTAGGTCACTGACCCCAAAGGTGGCGGTTAAATCCACCAAGGAGCGGCTATGCCAATTATCTTGACGCTGGTAATCAATGCTGGATACCAGGGTGAATTCAGGGCTTATTTTCCATGGGTATTCCAGGCGGGCCATATCGCCATCAAAATTAACTTCTTGAGTGCCAATTACAAAACCATATAGGTCTTGCTGTTCTTGCTGGAATCGATCGATGATCAGTTGAAATTTTAAGTCTTGATACTCACCCCCCAGGTTTAGGTTTTGCGTGTTACGTTTGGAATTCTTTTCTTGGTCAAATTTTTTACCATAAAAATCAATATAGTTTTGAGCGCTGTGGGGGCTAGTGGAGGCTGCCAAAGAAGCCTTGATAAAGCCCTGTTCTAGGCGTTGGCCCGCATTTACCGTGACGCTATTAAAGGCATTGCTGCTGCCCATGACACCGCTGCTGACGATAGTCTCTACACCGTTGATATCTTTTCCCTTGGTAGTGATTTTAATCACCGCCAGCTGCGCATTGCCACCATACTTGGCGGCACCTGGACCGCGAATGATCTCTATTTTTTTAATCTGGTTGACGGCAAAGTGCTGCCCAAATGGCAGGGTGCCATACAGCATATCTGTGTATTCTATGCCGTCAATCATTAGTAATATCCGCCCTTCAAAGCTCCATATGCCACGAAAAGAAATCCCTATGACACTGAAGACATCGTATTGAAAGTCAAAGCCTGGAATTAATCGCAGTACATCAATTAGGTCTCGGGTGCCGGCTTGTTGAATGTCTTTGGCACTAATGATGCTTACCACGGCCGGTTGCTCACGAATGGAGCTAGCTTGGTTAGAAGCCACGCTGGTGACTTTAACCTGTAACAGTTCCTCAAGGGTTAAATTCCATAACGAGTCCATCACCGCGTCATCATTGGCGATTAGGCTTGCGTGGAATAGGGCCAACAGCAGAAACAGGCCTGCTTTAGAAAGTATTTGCTTTTTAAAAACCATTTTCCCATCTCCTGAAAAAACAGATAAAAAGTATGGATTTATGTCACGCCTAAAGGGATGGGAGGAAGGATAAAAGGCGTTAGGTTAATAAGAATAGCATAACCCTTATTTACTGTTTTTACATGGGCAGGATAAACTGATTATTAAATTTAGTGCATATGAAAATGGATTTGTAATAACCTTTTGGTGAAAATTCGAACGGACCATATTCGCTTAGCAGGCACACCTAGTGTACAAAATGAAAAGGCGTTGCTATTATGCTGGTTGATTGGTCAATAAGTTATTTGGTGACTTTCTATCACTCTGTCACAGATTTGGTATGTATAAATGGGGCATGCAATTATGAAAACCGCCATCGTGATTGGTGCAACCGGGGTAACTGGAAAACATATTACCCGTGAACTGTTGAAAAATAATAACTACCAGAAGGTGGTGGTTTTTACCCGGCGTTTACTCGAGGTAAAACACCCTAAACTGATTAACCACCAAGTAGACTTTGATAAAATTGAAGATTGGGCCTCATTCGTTCAAGGGGGTGACCTTTTCTGTGCCATGGGTACAACTCGTAAGCAGGCTGGAGGAAAAGACGCCCAATATAAAGTCGATTATACCTATCAAGCGAATGTGATTGAGGCGGCAGCGAAAAACGGTGTTAAACGGTTATTTTTGGTGTCTTCGTCATCGGCAAGTATCGAGTCGAAGTTTTTCTACCCTAACATGAAGGGGCAACTGGAAGAATTTTCTAGGAAACAAAACTTTGAAACGCTTGTCTTCTTTAAGCCTTCCATCATAGAGGCTCAGCGCCCCAATATTCGTATTGCCGAAAAGATAGGAGCGGCGGTCCTCCGTGCCCTTAGCGGTTGGTTTTCTGGCATGAAAAATTACAAACCCATACCAGCCAGTCAACTTGGTAGTGCAATAGTCAGTTGTGCTAGTGGTTCACTTGATCCAGGGGAGCATACTTATAAACTGGGAAAAATCTTTGATTTTTTATAAACGGACGGTCTGCCATTTCCTGCAACGGTTTGAGCCAAATATTTATTTGGCTTCATCTAGATCGGCCCCTTGCTTGATTTGGCAATAATTAAGGTGCAGATATTGAATAAATGGCAGTCTAGGCAGGCAGCATGATAACGTAGATAAAGTTTTAAGCCCCTATTGTCGCTTCGAAAGAAGAGGCTTAGTCTGTGGGTGGTATTATTAACCCTTTATGATGGCATCACAAATATTCCAAATCATTAATTTGGCCTGCTTAAGGTCTACATTTTTCTGATCTACAAAATACTGCTGAGATACGCCGCGCAATAAAGCCATAAAACTAACGGCAAAGGCATCGGCGTTAAACGATGCTGGGGCCTGGCCACTGTCGGCGATGGTTTTGCTAATTCTGGCTCGCATTAAACTATCAAATTCTTGAAAGTAAGGCAGTAAATCCGGACAGCTGCCGTAGCTTGCATTTCTCAGACGGTGTTGAGCCACCATTAGGTCAGAGCGCTTCTTAACGTCATTTAAATAAGCTTCGGCGATTAGTTTAAGCTGCTCAACGCCGCTCGACTCCATTAGTTTTTTATTGTTCAGTGTTCTATTATTCCAAAGTTCCAGAATCCGCTCGGAAACCGCTTGCAATAGGCCACTTTTAGAACCAAAACGATAGCTCACTAACCCCCCGGTAAAGCCTGCCGTCTTGCCAACTTTAATTAGCGTCATATTGTAGTGACCCTCATTGGCAATAATTGAAATGGCGGCTTTTAGCATAGCGCTATCAGATGCTTCGGTTCTTTCAGCCTGGGTGAGACGCTTGGTCATAGAATTCCTAAAGTGGTAAATAAATGATCGATGCAAATATCACGAGGTGGTTTGATCATCTTTAGCTACATGATACTTACTGGTCAATGAGTAAGCAAGGGTTGCTAAATATTGCACTGTGCCAGCGGTTAGAAATAATGCCTTCATTCCTTTTTATGGTAAATTTACAGTTCTACCTGATGTGGCGGTTTGCTCGATAAGTCAGCAAGTTTGCTAAAAACCTCAATCATAACCTTTTAAAATCATCTAAAGTACGGTTGTTTAATAACGAATACGCCGAAAATTGATTTTGGTTAAGTGTTCATTTCCTCCACTTTAGCTAGTAATTTTACATTAAATAATTCCATTAAAACAATGACTTAGAGACTTCCAGTGCTAATTTAGCTTGGTTCCGGTTATACGCTGCTAGTGTGAAAAGCAGGTACCTGGCATTTCTTTGTTATATTTACTAGTTGACCAATAAGTAAATTGATCGTAATCTGAAAGCGAAATGACACAGATATAAAGGTTATGACAATGAGCGAGCAAGCAAGTGACGAAATGGCTTTCCTGAAAAAAGCAAAAATGTGGCATAAGGGTAATGCTATTGGTGCTTTTGAGGATGGAAAAGTTTTTAATCACCACTGGGGGCGCACCCTAAATAGCGGTGATAACAGTTTATTTTCATCGTTAACCCAGATGTATAACCCAACTTATTTTAATAGCGAATACGCTAAGGCAAATGGTCACCAGGGTTGCGTAGTGGCACCTTTATTGGTTTTTAATACGGTGCTGGGTATGTCGGTTGAAGATTTAAGTTTGCGTGGAATATTTGTCTCCATCACTGACTGTATCTTCCATAAAGATGTTTATGAAGGCGACACCCTTACTTGTCGTAGTACTGTAGTGAAGAAGCGCGCTTCAGAAAGCAGAAAAGGGGCGGCCATCGTAACTTGGAAAACTGAAGGCTTTAATCAAGACGGTGATCTGGTAGTTGACTTTGTACGCTCAAATTTATTATTTCAGTAGCACTTAAACTCATGAGCGATAAAGCAAATTCAGCTCATCTTGTTTGATGAGCATTTGGAAAATTAGGTGGAAGAAATTATGACAGCTGCAAACAGTATTAATGAAAGCCTTGTGGGGCAAGATAACTATTTTGAAAATTTTGAAGTGGGTGCGGTATATATGCATGCCCGCGGAAAGACGGTTACCGAAAATGATGCGGTGACTATTTGTCACATGGTTTTAAACACCGCTTCGGCCCACTTTGATGATGCAATCATGAAAAAAATGCATGCGGTAAAAATGGTTCCCGTAGGTGAGTCTTTGGTATATGGAGGTGTCACCATTTCTATTGTGACGGGTTTGGCTTATCAGGATACCGGCGAACAGGTGATTCGTGAACTGTCCATGGACAACATTAAATTAACCTCGCCCGTTGTACACGGCAATACGCTTTACGCCTATACCGAAGTGTTAAGTAAAGAAGATACGGCTGATGATGCCGGTATCGTGTCTTTTAGGCACTATGGTGTTGATCAGGATAAAAATCTGGTTTTTCAAGGTGATCGCACCGCACTTATTCGTAAGAACAAATCAGCCGCTCATTAATCTACTCACTAATTTATTCATTAATTTACTCTTTAATTTAAGGGTAACAGGAGCTTTAACATGACTCAGAATATAAAACGCCGTCGTCGCTGTATGATGTCTGTACCAGGCAGTTCAGTGTATAAAATTGAAAAAGCATTGGCCATGGATGTGGATCACATCTTCCTTGATTTGGAAGATGCAGTTGCCCCTCAGCTAAAGCCTGAAGCCCGCCTAAATGTGATTAAGGCATTTAACGAAATGGAGTGGGGTAATACCGTACGTTGTTTCCGTATGAACGGTATTGATTCCTATTGGGCCATCGAAGATTTAACTCAGGTGGTGGCTGCAGCCGGTAAAAATATCGACACAATAGTCATTCCTAAAGTTAAATATGCAAAAGATGTTCATTTTGTTGAGACCATGCTTGAACTGATTGAGCAAGAAAATGGTATTGAACACAAAATTGGCTTTGAAATTCTTATTGAAGAAGTGGAAGGCATTCATAATATAAAGGAGATCACTGCCGCCAGTGATCGCATAGAATCGATTATGTTTGGTGTGGGTGACTATACCCGAGCGCAGGGTGTGGACTTCCGTGATGCCATGAAGGCGCGTTTTTATCCTGGCGATATTTGGCATTTTCAGCGTAGTACTTTAGCCGTTGCAGCCCGCACCATAGGCGCTGATTATGTCGATGGTCCTTGGGCATTCATTCCAGATAAGGATGGTTACCGTGAGGAATGTAAGCGAGTTAAAACTCTGGGTGGGGTTGGTAAGTGGGCTATTCACCCAACACAGGTTGAAATTGCCCAGAGTGAATTTGGCCCAAGCCCTGAAGAGGTGAGCCTGGCCACGCAAGCTATTGCAATGATTCAGGCTGCTAAGGCCGCAGGCAAGGGCGCGATTAAAACCCCAGATGGTATCTTGCTGGATGAGGCCACCATTCCCTTGATGCAAAACGTAATAGACAGTGCAAAATTTTATGGAATAACCGCTAAATAGTAAGTGAAGGGGCGGCCTGCCGCCCCTATAATTGAAGCCACTCATTATATTCGGGGTGTATTATGCAAAACATTAAAAGTTATGGGCATTTTATCTCAGGTGATTTTCAGGCGCCTTCTAGCAATGAATACATAGAATCAATCAACCCAAGCGAGCAGTCTGTGGTTGCTCGCGTGGCCAAAGGCAGTACACAGGATGTGGAGCACGCCATAGGCGCCTCTAAATCGGCCAATAAAAAATGGGCAAATATGCGTCCACAAGAGCGTGGTCGTATATTGATTAATGTGGGGCGTAAGCTTCGTGAAAACATCAAATTATTAAGCGAACTTGAATCTAAAGAAATGGGCATGCCTCTTCAGGCGGCTTCCATGGCCCTTGATACAGCGGCCACTTATTTTGAATACTATGGCGGTTTGGCGCCGGCGTTACATGGTGAGACCATTCCTGTGGGGCCCGGTCAGCACTCTTATACCATTCTTGAGCCTTACGGTGTGGTGGGTGTGATCACACCCTGGAATGCCCCCTTAAACCAATCGGCACGAAGCATTGCCCCAGCTTTAGCAGCGGGTAACTGCGTGGTGCACAAACCCAGTGAATATACTTCTTTAACGGCGCTGTTGTTTGCCCAAATGGCGGTAGAAGCAGGTTTACCCAAAGACGTATGGAATGTAGTGACCGGGCTGGGTGTAGATGTTGGCGATAGCCTGGTCCGTCATCCGCAAGTGAGTAAGGTCGCGTTCACCGGTTCGGTGAAAACAGGGCAGGCCATTGGCGCCATTGCCGCGCAAAAAATAATGCCGGTAACGCTGGAATTGGGGGGTAAATCCCCTAACATTGTTTTTGAAGACGCCGATCTTGGTGCCGCTCTCATGGGGGTGTTAATGGGGTTTTCGGCCAATAGTGGCCAGGTATGCTTGGCGGGTACTCGTGTGCTTATTCAGCGCAGTATATACGATGAATTTTCAAAAAAACTGGCCGCCACTGCCTCGTTTATTTCTGTGGGTTTGGATAAACCTTTCCCCAGTTTAGGACCTATAGCCAACAAGGAACAGTATGAAAAAATCCTTGGCTACTTTGACGTGGCCAAAGAAGACGGAGCTACCCTGTTAGCAGGGGGGGAGAAAGCCACAGTTAAAGGCTCGGAGAAAGGCTTTTATCTGAAACCTACCATTTATGGTGATGTTAATAATAACATGCGCATTGCTCGTGAAGAAATCTTTGGGCCTGTAGGTGTATTAATTCCGTTCGAAGATGAAAAAGAAGCCATTGCCATCGCTAATGACACTGAATATGGTTTGGCTGCAGGCATTTGGACTAAAGACTTGTCCCGTGCTCATAGGGTGGCCTCGCAAATAGATGCCGGGCAGATATACGTAAATTACTACCTTGATACCGGTGTAGAGCACCCGGTGGGGGGGTATAAAAAAAGCGGTATTGGTCGTGAAAAAGGCATGGGGGCACTGAAGCAGTACACCCAATCAAAGAACATAACCATTAAGTTGGTGTAGCATAAAAACGCTTAAGTCGTTTGGCTCAATTGCCCTGGCGTGGCATGTGCTTAGGCAAGTTATAAGTCAGGCTGGAGGCAATCTAATACGCAACCATAAGCCGTATTATCTTAATATTACTAGTTGATTGATTAGTAAGTATCCTTAGGGTACTCTGCTTAAAGACTTGGTGATCAAATTGAATGGCTGCCTTAGATGGGCATTATTTGTGAGAAGAATATGAGTATTGATAAATCATTGTTTGAAAAACCGCTTATCGAAATTCTTGATGATGCATGTAACCGCTACGCAGATCGTGTCTGCCTGCAATTTAAGGGTGAAAGCTATACCTACGCCCAGGTGCAGGCGATGTCTATTGAGGTGGCTCAAGCGTTACATGGAAGCGGATTTAAGCCAGGCATGCACAGTGCAATTTACAGTTTAAATTCGGCCAAGGCCTTTATTACCACGCTGGGTATTATTCGAGCCGGTGGGGTATGGGTGCCCATCAACCCTAAAAACTCCAAAGACGACAATGTGGCGGTGCTGGGCAAGCTAGGCTGTGAAGCGTTATTTTATCAAGATGCATTCTCAAGTGTAGTGCCAAAAATTGATCAGACCTTAGGAGGGCTGGCAATCTCGGTTAGCCTTGATGAGGTCAACGGCCAAGGGGGCTTAAATGGCTGGTTGCAAAGTGCTGAAAAGGTGCCGTTTGAAGTGGTTCGTCAGCCAACCGATACCATTACCATTCCCACCACCGGCGGCACAACAGGATTGCCCAAGGGGGTAATGTTAAGTGATCGTAATTTCCAAGCCTTGTGTTATGCCATGAGTGTAGACATGGATAGAGGGGGTGAGGAGCAACCTGTGTATTTAAGTGCGGCCCCCATGACTCATGTGGGTGGTCGAATTGTAATTGCCACCATGGCCGCCGGTACTCGCTATGTGATTAAGGACAGCATTGATATGCAAGATATCCTTAATACTATACAAGATGAAAAAATAACGGATATATTCCTGCCGCCCACCGCCATTTATGGTTTGTTGGCTCAGCCTAATGTGTCTACTTTTGATTACTCTAGCTTAAAAATGATGGGCTACGGCTCAGCTCCCATGTCGATCTCGCAAGTTAAAAAAGCCATTGAAGTGTTTGGTCCAGTAATGGCCAGTGGTTTTGGGCAAACCGAGTGCCCCATGAAAATTACAACATTTAAAGCAGAAGACCATTTTATCGATGGCAAAATAGCCCCTGATTCACGTTTGCGCAGTGTTGGCCGCTCCACCATTATTTCTGAGGTGGCGATTGTAGATGAACAAGCAAAGCCATTAGCAATGGGCGAGCGTGGCGAAATTGCAGTGAAAGCAGGTTGTGTTTCGGAAGGGTATTTTAATGACCCTGTGGCCACAGCAGAGGTTCGCAAAAACGGCTGGCACCTCACCGGTGACATTGGCTACATGGATGAAGACGGTTTTGTTTTTGTTGTGGATCGCAAAAAAGACATGATTATTACCGGCGGGTTTAATGTTTATTCAGCCGAGGTTGAGCATGTAATTAGCGCCATTGACGGTGTGGCGGGTGTGGTGGTGATCGGTGTGCCCAGTGAGAAGTGGGGAGAAGAAGTAAAAGCTATTATTCAGCTGGCTCCAGGCGCTAAAATTACTGCGGAGGCAATTATGCGCATAGGTAAAGATAAAATGGGCAGTGTTAAGGCGCCTAAATCGGTGGAGTTTGTGGATGAATTTGCGAAAACCCCGTTAGGGAAAATTGATAAAAAACAAATACGTCAGCAGTATTGGAAAGAAACTGGCCGAGTTATTTAAAGTCGCAAAATAGATATCTAAATATGGTTTTAGATATCTATTTATATAATTAAGCTGCAATAATTAAGCAATCGGTAAAGGGCTGGGAGTATTCATGGGGTATATGACCGAAGAACGCAAGATGATTAAGAAGGTGGCGGCCGAGTTCACCAATAATGTTGTGTTGCCTTTGGCCAATGAACTGGATCCCAAAAAATCCATGATGCCTCGTTCGTTAATTGAAAAAATGGGCGAGTTGGGTTTTTTTGGTATTAAAGCCCCTGAAGAAATGGGCGGCAGTGGCATGGGTTGTTTCGAATACTGTTTAATAGCTGAAGAGTTATCTCGTGGCTGGATGAGTGTGGGCAGTATTATTGCACGCTCGGATATTAATGTTCTTAAAAACTTAAAGCCTGAAGTACAAGAGCGTTTGATTCCTCGTGCGGTCAGTGGTGATTTTTTAATGGCAGCCGCGTTATCTGAGCCAGGTGTGGGTTCGGACTTATCCGGCATCAAATGCCGCGCCGAAAAAGATGGTGATTATTATGTGATTACCGGTTCCAAATACTGGGTGACTTATGCCGATGGATCAGATGCCATTGTGGTATTTGCCAGAACCATACCCAGAGAAGACAACCCCACTAAACCCTATATGGGCATCAGTGGTTTTTTAATCGAGAAACCCCGCGGTGAATTACCCGCTGGATGCTCCGGTAGCCCCATTCCCAAAATTGGCTATTACGGTTGGAATACCTTTGAACTGGCCTTTAATAGCTGTCGTGTACATAAAGACTTTTTAATTGGCCAAGAGGGTGGTGCGTTTAAATTGCTCACCAGTGGCTTGGAAACCCCCCGTGCTCATACCGCTGCCCGTTCCATCGGCGCTGCCCAAGGTGCCTTGGATTGCGCCAATTTGTATGCTAAAGAGCGCGTGCAATTTGGCAAGCCCATTGCCCAGTTTCAGGACTTGCGCTTTAAAATCGCACGTATGGCCACTGACATTGAGGCAGCGCGCCAGTTAATGTACAGCGTCTGCGACAAAATTGACGCGGGTGGTCGCTGTGATAAAGAGGCAGCCATGGTGAAATATTTTGCGGCCGAAATGTCAGAACGGGTCACATCCGATGCCTTGCAAATATTAGGCGGCGCGGGTTACACCCAGCACTTCCCGGTAGAGCGTTACTGGCGCGATGCACGCTTAACCAAAATTTTTGAAGGTACTTCAGAAATTCAGCTGCGCATTATTTCAGATCACTTGCTCGGCCGTTAAGTCCCATTCGATTATTCCGAGCCTTAATGGGTTCTGGATAATGTAGATAGTGTTAATCCCCTTGCACGCTTTTCAAACAGTAAAGGTGCTGCATTTAACAAGAGATAATTATGATTGAAAAGGCCATAAAGTCCTGGCATCAGGCAATAATTAATATTTCAGAAGACAGTCTAAAAACCGTATTGGCCGAGGACGTAGTATTCCACTCTCCTGTGGTGCACACCCCTCAAAAAGGTAAAAAAATTACCTCAAAGTATTTAGTGAGCGCTTTAACGGTGCTAAATAATGGGAAATTTGAGTACTGTCGTGAAGTATTCAATGGGCAGCACGCGGTACTTGAATTTAAAACAGAGATTGATGGTATTGTTATCAATGGTGTTGACATGATTAGCATCAATGAGCAAGGTGCGATTTGTGACTTTAAGGTGATGATTCGTCCCTTGCAAGGGGTGAACATTGTGCACAAAAAAGTGGGCGAAATGTTGGCCCTATCTAAATAATATTTACAAACTTAAATCAATTTATTGTTTGTCTTCTGCCATTTGTTAACTTGACTGTGCAGGGCTACGAAAGCGTAGCATTAATAAATGGGGATAGGGATGTCGGTTGACTGGTCAAGCTAATTAGGGGGAAAGTATGAGTGCAGTAATTGAAGGGGGTTGTTGTCAAAAAGAAGCGGTATCCCATAATTTATCTGGCAATTTTTCCTGTGGTTTGAATAGATTTGAGCATGGTCTATTGGTGGAAAATAGACTGGCAAAATTGTATGAAATGGATATTGCTTGCCTTGAACTGTACCGTGCTAGTGAAGGCGTGGGCCGAGCTTGCCATGGTGCTTGTTATTTTACAAACAAAAATTTGTATGAAAATTTGCTAAGTACCCCCCTGGCCGAAAGTGATAAGAAAGGCTATTTTTGGTTCATTAGTTCAATTGCTTGTTATATTGGTAATACACAGGCCTTTTTAGAGTTCGCCTTGCATTATCTACAGGAGGTATCTCAGTTTGGTCCGCCGGGAAGAAATACTTTGCTTAAAGAGTCCGAGTGTCGCCAAAGTTTCTGTTTGATAAAAGAGGCTGCTAAATTGGAAAATACTCGTAATGGTGTTACTGATTTTTGCACAAAATTGGACGCTCAATCAGCAGCTGCCGATGAAGTTTATGAACTGGTCTTACCTCTTGAAATTACGCTTCATCAGATAAATAAAAGCATTGTTAATACCTTAATGAATGCAGGTTTTAAACTGGAGTACTGGTAGTAATATGGCTGTCACATATTTAGACAATAGCGATAAGGCAATTCACTTGTCGGTTGAGGTGGTGGGGGATAATTCTTTACCTCCCTTGCTGTTAATTCACGGGTTTCTGACCTCAAATCTTCAGTGGGCGCTTAATGAGGAGGTGCTGGCAAAACACTTCCAATTATTCAAATTGGAGTTGTGGGGGCATGGTGACAGCCCTATACCGGCAGGCAATCGCTATTACTGTCTTGATGAATACCTAAATCAAATTGAGAGAGTAAGAGAACAATATGGCATTAAAAAATGGAGCCTAATGGGGCAATCTTTTGGTGCAGGGCTTGTTTTAAATTATGAGGCCAAATTCCCTGAACGCTGTAGTGCAGTGGTCGTTACTAATTCCAATTCAGCTTTTTCAAGGAATTATGTAGGTAACGGACCAGAGCAGGTTAAACAAATGGGGGGGGTTAAGAAATTGCTAGCTGAAAAAGGGGTGAGGGGGTTACCCGTGCACCCCATTCATGCAACAAGAATAGAGAAGGTACTGAAAGATAAAATGGTAAGGGTGGCGGATGCCATTCCCTTATCGGTTGTATTTGGCCATTTTAGTATGCTGGAAAGTTTATCGATCGATACGAAATTAAGGCCGGTCTTGTGCCCGAGTTTATTGATGAATGGTAAATTCGAAAAGGGATTTCAACCAATTGTTGCGTCATTGAAAATGCACTGGCCAGCACTGACGGTTAAGGATTTACCGGCTGGGCACTCAGTTAACCTAGATTGCTCGCAGGAGTTTAATGTGGAAGTGCTAAACTGGTTCAGCTGTCAATTTGATTAATCTTAAATTAGACAAAACGGTATTCTGACCTAAATAATTGAAAATTTGCATTTAGGTCATATCAATAATGGCAGATTCTATTGATATGAATATTGCTATGTTTAATTAAATACCTTTCTTGCTGGTTAAAAACGACCCTTTAATTTTTATAGTATTGGATAATGAACGTATTTGTGTTTAGCTAAATTCACATAAAGGTACTGGTTAGTTGACAAGTAAGTATCTTGAGTGCCAATATTCATTTATGGATGATGGTACGGCGCTAATAACTACTCGGCATATCCATACGTGAGCCTAGGGTTTATATAAAATAATAATTAAAAGAGGTAAATATGATTTCCAATAGATTATTGAAAAAACTACATTTAAATTCCCAAAAGAAAGCGTTAAAACCAGATGGTATGGTAAAAGCGTATACGATCACCGCGGCCTCATTACTTTTATCTGTTCAGGCCCAAAGTTTTGAGTTTGATGTGGGTGGAATTGAAGGCACCTTAGATTCTCAAATTTCAGTGGGTTCCAGTTGGCGTGTGGAAGGACAAGACAGTCAACGAGCAGACGATATCATCGGTAGTAACCAAGAAGATGGTAACCGTAATTTTAAAAAGGGTGATACTTTTTCTCAGGTGTTCAAAGGCACCCATGATTTAGGTTTTAGTTATAAAAACGTTGGTGGTTTTGTCCGCGGGAAGTATTGGTATGACTCAGCCCTAGAAAATCAAAGTGTTGAAAATGGGCACACCCCCACCTCGACCGTAGCCGGTGGCCCAACCGGAAGTGCGCTGACCTATGATGACAAAAGCCAGTTGGATGATTCAAACTTTAACAGCCTCTCCAAGTTTTCTGGGGTCACCTTACTGGATGCATTTATTTACGGTGAGTTTGAAGTTATGGATATGCCAGTGGATGTTCGCCTTGGAAGGCAAGTACTTTCATGGGGTGAAAGCACCTTTATTTTTGGTGGCATAAATGCCATTAACCCAGTGGATATCAATGCTTTCCTGCGCCCAGGCTCAGAAATCAAAGAAGGTTTGCTGCCAGTAAATATGCTTTATAGCAGTGTTGGACTCACAGATAGCTTAAGTGCCGAAGCCTTTTACCAGTTAGAGTTTCAAGAGACCGTAACACCCGGTTGTGGTACTTATTTTTCTACTAATGACTTTATCTCTCAAGGTTGTGATCGTATTTCATTGGTTGATGGTGCTTTTAGTTTGTCTCGTAATGAAGATGGTATCCGTAAAGCCAGTGATGATGGGCAATATGGATTGGCTTTACATTATGTTTCAGAGGCGCTGGCGGATACCGAGTTTGGCCTTTATTTCATGAATATTCACAGCCGTGCTCCAGTGGTTAGTGCTGTGAAAGGTGCGGGCTGGGTAAATGGTGTTGATCTTGTCACTCAGGATCGCGTTGTAAAATATATGTCGCCACCATACTCGTTGGATTTAGCCGGTGCCAAAGCGGCAGCCACCAAGGAGGCCCAGGGTCTGTCGTTAGCGGCCAACTCTCAAACCGGTTCTTACATGGTTTCTTACCCTGAGGATATGCAATTAGTGGGGGTTAGCTTTGCTGCCAATATCGCAGGTGTGGCCCTGTCCGGTGAGATAAACCATAAAAAGGGTATGCCGGTACAAATTGATGATACACAGATGATTGGGGTCTCCTTAACAGGCATGTCCACTTCCCCTGAGTTAATGGCTGCCGCTGCCGCTGTACCTGCGGGAGGCGTGTTTGAAGGTTTCCGTTTATTTGATGTGTCCCAAGCACAAATGACCGCCATTGCCTTTTTAGATCGAATGGCAGGGGCCAGCCAGATAGTTCTGGTAGGTGAAGTGGGTTATACCTTTGTTCATGGGTTTGATGATAGCGACGACGCCATTATATTTAGTCGCCCCGCGATTTTTGACGGTAAAGATGGTGGAACAATGACTGAATCGTCTTGGGGGTATCGCGCCCGACTCATGGCAGATTATTCGGATGTGTTTGCAGGGGTAAACCTAAAACCTATCCTAGCTTGGAGTGAAGATGTGGAAGGGTTTGCACCACAACCAGGTGGCGCTTTTAAAGAAGGGCAGCAATCAATGGCGTTCACATTAGAAGCGGATTACTTGTCTACCTACAGCGCCAGTATTTCTTACACCCAGTTTATGGGGGGCGATTACAGCATGGTCAATGATAGAGATTTTGCCGCCGTAAGCCTTGGTATGCAGTTTTAAATAAAATAGGAATAAAATTTAACAGGCTGTTTTAGCTGGCTGTTAGTGAGGTGAAAAATGAAAATACATAAGCTGATATTATCAACGTTATTGTTAAATCTACTGAGTTCTGGTGCATCTGCCCAAGTATCTGTGCAAGATGCGGCCAGGCTGGGTAATGAGTTAACCCCAATAGGTGCGCTCGCTCAAGCAAATAAGGAAGGCACTATTCCTGCTTACCAAGGTGGTTTGGCGCAAGATGTTAATGCCGACACTTTTAAGGATATTTATGCCAATGAGGCGCCTTTATTTGTGATTACTTCAAAGAATGTATCACAATATAAAGATAATTTGAGCAGTGGACAGTTGGCACTTTTTGCTAAATATCCTAATACGTACAAGATGCCTGTTTATAAAACTCATCGAACGGCATCCTTTCCTGAATCCGTCTATAAAAAAGCAAAAAAGAATGCGACCCGTGCCAGTTTAGTCAGTGGCGGAGGTGGTCTAAAGGATTTCGATGAAACCGTGCCATTTGCTATCCCTAAATCTGGTATTGAAGTTATCTGGAATCACGTGAGTCGCTTTCGTGGGGGGGCAGTTGAGCGAAATACTGCGCTAATGGCGGTGCAGCGTAATGCAGATTTTACACCGGTTAAAATGCGTGTTCATTTTACACCGCCGCAATATATTCAAGGGGGTTATAGTTCAAAGGCGGATGATAATGTGCTGTTTTATTATATGGAGGAGGTTAAGTCTCCCGCGCGCATGACAGGTAATATTTTATTGGTACATGAAACCATAGACCAAATAAGTCAGCCTAGAATGGCATGGACCTATAATGCAGGGCAGCGTCGTGTTCGCCGAGCTCCCTATGTGGCCTATGATGCACCTGGGGCGGGTACAGAAAGCTTACGTACCGCTGATCAACTTGATATGTACAACGGCGCGCCCGATCGTTATGACTGGGAATTAGTTGGAAAAAAGGAAATTTACATTCCTTATAACGCTTATAAACTGGCAGACCCTGAGTTGAAATACAAAAACATCGTGCAAGCAGGGCACATTAATCAAAATTTGACACGATATGAGTTGCATCGTGTTTGGCAGGTAGAGGCTAGATTGAAAGAAGGTTCTCGTCATATTTACAGTAAGCGTACTTTCTATGTGGATGAGGACAGCTGGCAAATTGCGATGGTTGATCAATATGATAAACGTGGGGAATTATGGCGTATATCTGAAGGGCATCCTTTGCAATTTGTAGCGGTGAATACCCCTTGGTATGTCTCCAATGTTATTTATGATTTATTTTCAGGGCGCTATCTTATTGAGCTAAATAATGAGGAAAAAGACCCATTTAATTTTGGAGTTAAAATGAAACGAAAAAGTTTTACCGCCGCGGCGATTCGTCGAAAAGGTAAGCGTTAATAGAGTTGTATCGGCATTCAAATTAAATGCCATAATTTTTAGTTTTAACGTTAATAAAGGGATATTAATCCCTCTATTAACGTTAATGTTGTATCCATTTTCTACCAGTCTATACTGGTTTAAATAACAGGTTAAGAAGCTATCTATGATTACCCTATACCAGTTCAGTTCATCGCCCTTTACCGAAAAGGTCTCACGTATACTTTCCTTCAAGGGCCTGGATTACCGGGTAGAGGAAATTAACCGGCTTAAGGCCAAAGAATATCGTGATGTAAGCCCTTTTGGAAAATTTCCTGCCATGGAAATACTTGGTGAAGCCGTGTGCGATTCCACCGATATTGCTCATGCCTTAGAAAAGAGTTTTCCAGCCAAGGCCTTATTCCCCAAAGATGAATCGCTAAAAGCCCAAGTGCACATTCTTGAAGATTGGGCCGATGAAAGCCTGTATTTTTATGAGATGACCATGCGCGTCACCTGGCTTAATAATGCAAAAATTACTCTGGCTAAAATTAAAAATACGTTACCGCCTTTACCCGACTGGCTGCTGTTAAAAATTATCATGAAAAAAGCCAGTAAAATTGTGCTTATGCAAGGACTGGGTCGAAAAAATAAATCTCAGGTAGTAAATGATGTGCAGCGGCACCTTAATGCCATTAATGCACTGTTATCGAATTCCCCGTGGCTGGTGGGGGATACCATAACCCTTGCTGATATCGCGGTGATTGCCCAGTTAAACTGTTTGTTGGATACTCCTGAGGTGCAGGAAATGATGGAGTCGCTACCAGCTATTCGTTCTTGGATGGACAGAGTGGATGAAGCTGCACCCTATATAAGAGTCGCTGATGTAGCATCCGATGAGAAAGAAGCATCATTATGCTGATTGCAGTGTTATTTAAATAACGCTCACTTAGCCGCTGTAAAGCAGCCAAGATATGCCATTGTGGCCATTAAAAAGACTCAGGTTTAGCGTTATTGTTGAATCTGGGTATTATTTTATCTGGATAAAAAGTAATTAAAGGAACCTTTTATATTACGGAAAACAAGCTAATACCGTAATTAAGCTCACAATTCTACAGTTTTTATACTTATTGGTTGACAAGTAAGTTGGTAAATTGGTAAAACATAAGCATGGAATACAGGTAGTGAAAAAGTGACCGCTCGTAAATGTGGCGTGTGTTTCATGGGGGCGAAGTTTGAGTCTTTCTGTTGTTTTATAGGTGTCAGGCAAGCAGGCACATAAAGCCATTAACGATTTGGCTTTGCATGGATGATGAGGGTTATTTTCCCATGCCTGAAAACTTGAAATATTACTTGAGTATTTGATACCAATACCCTGGAAAAGTTTAGCGTCAGACTGGCTTTGTACCTAGACCGAGGCGGTGTCTCACAGAGGCCGTTACGGTGATTACCGGAAATTAAAAATCAGAGGAAATAAATATGAATGCAAATACCCAGGCAATAGATGCTGACTCGCAGGCCATAAGCAAGCTTAACAAAAGCTTTGAGTTACAACAGAAGAGTTTTTTAGAAGACGATTACCCTGACCTAGAACTGCGACTTCATCGTATACAGCTAGTGAAGAAAATGTTTATCGACAACCGAGAAAAAATTCAAGTAGCCATGCAAGCTGACTATGGCAATCACCCTGCAATATCTACCGATATTACAGAAGCAGGCCCAGTATTTGCTCGTATCGAATATGTTACTAAAAATTTAAAAAAGTGGATGAAGCCTGATACACGTCCTTTAAACCCATTATTGGGCAATTCAAAAGCACGTATGTCCTATGAGCCCAAAGGTGTTGTGGGAATCATGTCGCCCTGGAACTTTCCTATACAGTTGGCTGTAGGTCCCATGATTGATGCGTTGGCTGCGGGTAATAGAGCCATTTTGAAGCCATCAGAAGTAACCTCTCATTGCGCAACATTACTAGAGCAAATGATTAGTGAAACCTATGATGAAACAGTGGTGACCACGGCCACGGGTGGTGTGAGTTTGGCTGAACATTTTTCTACCCTGCGTTGGGATCATTTGCTTTATACGGGTAACGCTCATATTGCAAGGCATGTGATGGGGAACTGTGCTAAAAATTTGGTGCCTGTTACCTTGGAACTGGGTGGTAAAAGCCCGGCTATTTTAGACTCTTCAAAAGTGGACGAGCAAGCTGTGAAGTACATCGCAGGTTTTAAAGCCATGAAACGAGGCCAGATTTGTGTGAATGTAGACTACTGTCTTGTACCTGAAGAAAAACTGGAACACTTTATTGAGTTAATCTCTGCCGAGTTTACCAAGATGGGGCCTGATAATGCCTCAGCAGCTGTGTGCAGTATTGTTAACGAAAGGCATTACGATCGCCTGTCACAGTTACTGGCAGGAGCTCGTGATGCTGGTAGTAGGATTATACAAATTGGTAAAGAATCAACTCGTGAAGTAAGAAATATGCCCTTCACTTTGGTGGTGAACCCACCTAAAGATACAAGAATAATGAATGAAGAAATCTTTGGGCCGTTACTGCCTATTATCACTTATAAGACCATGGATGATGCCCTTGCTTATATAAATGCCGGTGAGAAGCCCTTAGGCATCTATGCTTTTTCTAATGACCGAAAAATCATCGATAGAATAGCTAAAAATACCCGCTCTGGCGGTCTTGCCATTAACTGTGTAGGTGGACAAGTTCAAGCACAATTACCATTTGGCGGTGTGGGCGAAAGCGGTATGGGTAGGCATAGAGGCGGAGAAGGGTTTAAGGAGTTCTCTAATCCAAGAGGCATCATGGAACTCGGTAGCCGAGAGCTTTTTAGCACGATCTTGCCTCCTTATGATAAAGCAAGTGTACAAGTTGTGAATACCGTTTTTGGTTCAAAAAAAGACAAAATAAAAGTAATCGGAAGAGTGCTGAAAAATAACGTATTGTCTCGATTTGGCCTATCTTAATTTTAAGTTTTAAAAACATTAAATCTCGCCTGATTTCAGGCGAGATTTAATTAAAGCTAAATAATAAGAGAGTGCTGATCTGATTGATACCACTGCATTATTGACGGTGATTATCCCCTTCACCATGTTTACGCCGATGTTTGGCATGGGTTTAACCCTGACGTGAGTCGACTTTAAGCGAATATTACTTTTTCCTAGAGTGACCCTAGTGGGTTTAACCGTACAGCTATTGGTGTCGCCAGCGGTTGGTTTTGCCTTAGCCTATGTTTTTGATTCACGGTTGATGATGGCTGTAGGATTAGTGGCAGTGGTGGCATGTCCTGGAGGCAGCATTTCCAATGCGGTGGTACACCTAGGTAAAGGCGATACAGCACTGTCCATTACGTTAACGGCTACCGCGACACTGGCATCTTTGATTACTCAGCTGGTTTGGACTAATTTTTCTTTATTCTTTTTTGGTGGTTGTGAAACTGCTATTCAAATGCCCATTTTAAAAACAGAGGCGCAATTGGGGCTGTTTACTGTATGGCCAGTAGCTATTGGCATGCTGGCTAGAAAGCTTCGTCCTAGATTGTTGAAGAAAGAGAAGCTTATTACCCAGGTGAGTATGATAGCCATGTTATCAGGGAATTTTTTCATGGCTTATTTAGATGAAAAAGATACCTTAAGTCATGCTGGGTAAATGGCTCTTCCAACCATGTTATATATTTTAATTTCTGTCGTATTGGGGTTGTGATCCCAAAAATGTCTGGGGTTAATTCAAAATCCTGTATCACCATAGCGATGGAAGTCTGTCTAAAGGATATTTTTCTTGCGTTATTTGTGGCGACCAACTCATTAAAAAAATGGATGCGGCATTGGCAAGTGCCGTGGCAATTGTGCCTGTGGCCGTTACTGTAATGGTGCTGTACAACCTTGGAAGTAAGTATTAGGGTCACGTGAAATCTTTTTTGCCATGAAGATATACTCTCTTTAACAGTAATGTGAAACATAGTTTTCCTGACTGTTTTTTACGAATGTGTGAGCCTTAAATCTCATTAATGTTACACAGCTAAGCTAAATGCAGAACCACTAAGGCTTGTCATGAGTAGTACTTCGTGGTGCTGAAACTTTATTACGTATTTCAACTCAATAGGAATGTTTGTTGGCTGTTGCTTTATTTAAAGTATTTTTTCGTGAGTTAACTATTAGGCTGGGTCAATGAGGGGGGTGACAGTAAAGCCTGCAGATTTTAGCCAGACAAAGACTTCTTTTTCTTGAGAAAAACTGCGTTGTTCAATTGTCCCTAATGATCTATTGGTCATGCTCCCTAACTGAAGTTTTTTATCAAGTGAGGGCTATAGACGAAGGCACTTTTTATTTGATTATGTGCTTCACACCATTGAATGAGTTCTGCGGCCACTTGGTCAGTTCCTGGCGTCCCCAGCTCCCAGTCATTCAAGTAAGCAATCATTACCCAGGGCTGTCTAATTAGCTCTTTAACGGTTTCTTTTAATTTTGTGAAATAGAGTCTGGCTTCTTCTTCATTCCAGGCGCCATTAATTCTAACCATAAGGACATGATTATCCACCTACATATCGAAGGAACCATGTCCTATCATCATTTATACAGTCCACTTTTTAATCTGGTTTATCTGACATTGATTTCCATATAAGGGTGCTGGTTAAAGCCTTGATAAACCGTGCATAAAACCAATAACGGTGTTGCTGTACCACTGTCACTAAATATTAAGGTTTAATGCCCTTAAGGTGGATTGTGCAAGCCCCACACAGTGCCATACCACAACCAAATTTGCTGCCGGTTAAGTGGACACTATTGCGAATGACCTAAAGTAACAATGTATCAGGCTCACTACCTATTTATGGCTTTGCCATTGATGGTTAGCAGCAATGTTACGGTTTGCGCTTACTTGTTCTATTGGTCTAACATTTATCGTTCAGTTGGAATGGCACTAACAATAACGGGTTTTTCAGTCACTTTGAGGGCAGCCTATTCACGAGCTATACTTTCGATAGTTCGTGCAGGCTAGCCTTAGCCCTCAGCAACAGCTTTGCCTATATTTTGGCCGGAGCCGATTACTTAGGCGACCTTACCTTTTAGTTTAATATAGTTACTCCCGATAATTTCGATTCAAAGTATTGGCTATCAATTCATCTTACTTACTAGTTGCTAAATAAGTAAGGTGTTGATAGTGTGAATACCTCTTAAAAATTATAGGTATGAGGCAAATGTCCAAAAGCCAGCCAGCCAGCTTTAAAACAGCTATTATCCTTGGTTTGATATTAGCTCTGTGTGTAATGGATAGACAGATTGTCGCCATGCTTCTGGAACCCATCAAGCGTGACATGGCGCTGTCTGATACTCAGCTTGCTATGATGTCGGGTTTTGTTTTTGCACTTTTTTATGGGGTGATGGGCATACCTATTGCTCGGCTCGCCAGCCGCACTAACCGAGTAAAAATTCTTTCATGGTGTATTGGGCTTTGGAGTGTCATGACCGGTTTATCGGGAATGGCTGCCAATTTCGTGATGCTGTTATTTGCCCGTATTGGAGTGGGTGTTGGTGAAGCGGGATGCCACCCGGCCGGCCAATCTCTTATTGCCGACACCTATGACGAGGGTAGACGGGGCAGGGCGCTTTCCCTATTTTCAGCAGGAGCACCTATCGGTGCGCTAGCGGCATTTATGCTAGGGGGCTTATTGGCCGACACTTATGGCTGGCGAATTACATTAATTGTGGCCAGTGTACCGGGCCTTATTTTCGCGATTGCCATTCGTTTTCTTATCAAAGAAGTGCCAAGAAAAAATATAAAAACCAATCAAGAACCTGTCTTTAGTGAACTTAAATCCCTGATTTCAAATAAGGCGTATCGCTACGCACTAATTGGGCATATTTTTTGTGTTGCATTGTTGTATATAGCAATGATTTGGGTACCCGCAATAATGGCTAGGAGTTTTGATCTGAGCCTCACCCAAATCGGGATTATACTTGGCGCGGCTGCCATTCTAGGCGGAGTTTCGGGCTCTATCATTTCCGGCATAATCACCGACATATTAGCGGCAAAAAAACTGGCATGGCTAGGACGATTGCCAATGCTATATTGTTTGATAGCAACGCCTGTTTACTTACTCGCTATTTGGTCGGATAGCTTGTGGGTTTTTGTGGGCTCTCTCTCGGTAGTTATGATGCTACTAAATGCCCATACCCCTCCTGCCTATGCCACTTATCACAAGGTTGTTTACCCGGAAAATAGGGCGATGGCAATCGCACTTTCGACGTTGAGTGTAAACATTATTGGACTGGGTTTAGCCCCATTGATGATAGGAATTATTAGCGATCATCTTGCCGTTGAGCACGGTAACGGTTCGCTAAAACTTGCCATGTATGCGGGAGCAATACTCCTACCTATGGGTGCATATTTCTTTGCAAAAGTGGCTAATCTCTTAAAGCAAGAAAATTCTAATAATTTAGCTAGCACGACAGTAGTCACAATCGCTAAAGCTTAGTAAAAGTTGGGGCCATTCACTGACTAAAGATAGCAATCTAATGGGATGAGCCCCACCTCACCTGAAGCCTACCGCAAAGAAACCAGTGTGCTTTATTCAGCAGGGTGGCCTGCTTTATTCTTAGGCGACTTAAAGTGCTATAGACCGATTTTGACCTGATAAAGAAGCCGAAAATATCGATACTTCTAATATGGGTGTCCACATTCTGTTTGGTGAATACGATTACGGCGCTACTTAAATACAGTTTCCATTAATTCAGAGTATTCAATAAGGGGAGCGTTATGGTAAACATTGCCATAGTAATAGGTGCTACCGGGGTTGCTTTGTGGTGCATTGGTAGACCAATTGGCAGATGCTTCGCATATTAAAAAAAGTCATCACGCTTACTCGCACGCTACCAGGCGCTCATCTTCAAAAGTCTTAAATCACGTAGTGGACTTCGATCATTTTGAAAATTATGCTGCATGCTTTAAAGCAAACCTTTTGTACTCATGTCTACAATAACCCTTAAGCAAGTTTGCTCCATAGAGGCCCAGCGAAAGGTGGATCTTGATTATCAGTTTAAGGCGACGCAATTGGCAGTGAATAATGGTGTAGAGCTTTATTTACTAGTGTCTTCCAGTACCGCCAGCGATCAAAGTAACTATGCCTATTCAAAGATGAAAGTAATATTGGGTCGAAAAATCAAAGCTTTGCCTTTTAAGAGTATTAGTATTATTCAACCTTCCATGCTCATGGGGCAGCGCAAAAAAGTGGGCAGTGAGTTACTGTCTCTTTTATGCCTGATTCCGGGGCGGGCGTTTGCGTCCCATCACAGGCGAGCAGGTAGCGACTAAAATGGTATTGGTGAGTCAGAGCTCAGGAGCACCATTGGAATTGTTTTGCCTTGATGATATTTTTAGTAATTGGTCAGTACGGTGATTTTCCTATCATGTATTTATGAATAGAGAGTAGCGCTTAGCAATAATGAGTAGCAGGCTCATGCGAATTCTTGAGATGTCCTTTCTCGACACAATACTAATTATTTGTCATAACCAGGCGCCAAGTCGCTGCTAAGCCTGCTGTTCAGCTGTCACTAGGTAAGCATCCATTAGCTATTATGGATGAAACTATAATAAATACTCAGCTTCCATAATAATCACAACATACTTGTTGTTGACTCAATAAGTATGTTGTGATTATTATGGTGTCTGCCATGGAAATTTTTACTTCACCTTTACCATCCATTGGCACCATTTAATGAACGGATAGCGGGAGTGAACTATGAAGAAATTTGAAACCGACCTAGTTGTAATAGGTTGTGGTGCGGCTGGTCTGAGTAGCGCATTAAGTGCATTGGAAAGCGGCTTGAATGTTATCAACGTGGAACGGGCAGCTCGAGAAGACATGGGTGGCAGTACCCGCTGGACCGAAGCTAACCTGCTATTGAAGACTGGGCCTGATCAAAAAAAGTTTGAGATTGCCGATCAGTTTCTGTTTAGCTACGGTATGTTCAGTAGCTTCCATACCGATCCGGAAATTCTAGCGGAAACCAGCAAAGATTATGACTCTTGGTCAATGTTGGCAAAAACCACACCCTTTCTCGACCCAGAAGTTTTGGGTACATTTGCCGATTCAGTACCATCAACTTTGGACTGGATTACAGACAAAGGCGTGGTGATTGAAACCACGCCTCAATATATTCCTTATTGCATCGAAACACTGCCTTACGCCAAAGTCTACGGTGGTGGCTTAGCGATTGTAGAAACGTTAACGGCTAAAATCGAAGAGCTTAATGGTAAGTTTTTATTTGAAACCACAGCCAATGAACTCATTGAAGAAGATGGTACGGTTGTGGGTGTGCGCTGCAGTGGCAAAAACAACGAAACCATTGAAGTGTATGGAAAAGTAGTACTGGCCTCAGGGGGATTTCAGGGCAACCCGCAGATGCTCGTGCAGTACCAAGGAGAAGAAAGTCGCTTTCTTAGACCTGTGGCCAAAGGCACCCATTATAATAAGGGTGAAGGTTTAAAAATGGCCCTAGACCTAAATGCCGCCACTGCCGGTGACTGGTCAGATTCCCACCGTCAGGTGATTGATCCACGCTCAGCCATGTCGGAGGCCATGGTCAATATTTGGCCCTTCGCCATGATGGTTAACCAGGCGGGTAAACGCTTTATGGATGAAGCCCCAAGCAATATTTTGGAGTGGCAAGAAAAACCTGCACAGGAAATTACTAAGCAGCCAGGCGGCATTGCCTACATTATTTACGATGAGAAACTGGCCAGCAATACCGACTCAAACTGGAAGTATGGAATTCGCACAGAACTTCAACCCATTAAAGCCGATAATCTAAATAAACTGGCGCTAAAATTGGGTATTCCTAAAGATCAATTGAACAGCACTGTAGAGGAATTCAATAAGGCTTGTGTGAATGAGGATAAAGTTGATTACAACAAGGGCTCTGCGCTTACTATGACCTTGGACGGTGCCGGGACAGAAAACCTAACACCACCAAAACAAAATTACGCCAAGCCAATCGACCAAGGCCCTTACTATGCCTACCCGGTAATCTCTTCGGTCTGTATTACCTACGGTGGATTACGCGTAAATGGCCAGGCCCAGGTGGTTAACGCCAGCGGCGAAACTATACCCGGCTTATATGCCGCCGGCGAGACGGTGGGCATGCACTACGGCACCTACACTGTTGGCACCTCGGTTTTACGTGGACTGTGTTTTGGCCGCATCGCAGGCCTGCACGCCGCCAACAGTGCCGCCCGCTAATGGTCTAAGCTATTTCATCGCTCTTACCACAATCGAGAGTTGTGTGTCCTTGCTAACTCATTGATCAATAGTTGTTAGCCAGGGCGCGAGATGATCTAGCGTCGAATAATATTAAGACTTGTGTGTTTCCTAGCGCACAACACAAGAGTTGAACTGTAATGCCCCTTTTTAATATCAATTAGAGGTAGGAGGCTAATCAACTACAGTTATTACCTGGGTACATAAGGACATTCGTAACGTTGAGAAAGAAAGTTAACCCCGGGCAATAGGCGATGCCTAACCAGGTTACAGATGCCTCAGGTTTTTTGTAGGATTTATTCAATATACGACCTTCCCATGAAGGCCCGTACTTACTCACTGCTGTCCCATAGTTTGGGGTAAATAAGAAAGCCTGAATTCAAGTTGTTACAATGTGTGTGCGAACAAACGTTGTAATAACAGGGGTTCAGGCTTCGTCCCATCACAACACTGCTTTTCACCAACGGCTAAAACCAATATCAAGACATGAGTTTGAGACTTTGGCTGCTGCACATTATTCAGGTCAAAAGCTTCGGTCGGCCACTCGTTGGGATCAATTTGTTGGCATGTCCATGTCACAACTTTCGGGGCGGCAAAGCCTACGTGATATTCACTCCAATTTAGAATCTCAACAGGACAAACTTTATCATTTAGCGGCTAAACCTTTTGCTCGCTAAACCCTCCCTCGTATTAATGAAAAGCAGCTTTCTGAACTCTACCAAAGTCTATTTTATAAAGTACTAAACCGCTGTAGGCAGCAATCATCCACCCATAAGTTTCGCTTTAAAAACCCCTTGTATTCTCTGGATGCCAGCGCCATCGATTTATCGTTAGAGCTCTTTCCTTGGGCGGCACATCGTGACGATACCGCCAACGTAAAACTTAGCGTGGCGCTCAGCGATCAAATTATCGGGTTAACCAGCACTCACGCCATGAAAAGAAACGCGCCCAAGCTTAGGTTGGTTCGTTACATGGATTTTGAAACGGGCAAGGTATACGAGTTTTTGACGAATCATTATGAATTGGCATCCACCACCATCGCGGCTATTTACAAAGACCGCCGGCAGGTAGAGCTTTTCTTTAAAGCGATTAAACAGCAAAGCATTTGTAGGTCAATCGAGAAATGCTGATCGAGAAATGCTGTTTTGACGTAAATATGGATCGCCATGATTACTTATTTACTGGTGTTTTTTTGCTAGGCACAGTGCAAAAGAAGGGTGGACGGTTTAGCGTATATTGCGCGTACTACAGCTCAGTGTATTTGAACCTAAATCGCTCAAGCAGCTACTGCAACCAGAGCCATATAGGCACAAAAAAGCGAACCTCAAATGAGATTCGCTTTATGCTGACCAACTATGGGACAGCAGTGGGGCCGCTCTGTTTTTTGAATCTAGATACCAGCCCCTTAAAAATCAACCCTTAGCCCCTTGATGGCAGCATGCGTTTGAGTACGTCGTCTTTATCGATGAAGTGATGCTTTAACGCCGCCCCAATGTGAGCCACCAACATAGCCACAATCACCCAATACAAGGCAATGTGCAGCGTTATCATCAGCTCATAATAAGAGCCATCTA
>MAAA01014017.1_pt1 | contig 51396 bp, 44 predicted proteins | sample 1115971 | NCBI WGS metagenome assembly MAAA01 (sample SAMN04961123, study PRJNA320927) | seawater metagenome | isolation source: sample BD02T6 sea water enriched with oil for 6 days | place: USA:Gulf of Mexico | collected 2013-07-27 | reverse complement strand
GCAGTAGCTGATGCTTACACGGTGAACGCAGGTCACAATGCAAACGTAACCTACATTTATGGAGCTTATACCAATAACGTTTTAGTCAATGACAACGATGCCGAAGGCGATGCTTTCAGTATGACCGCGGTGAACGGTCAGGCATTGGTGGATGGTGTGGCGATTGTAAATGGTGACAATGGCGGTGTATTTACCGTAAGTCACTTAGATGCCAGCACCGGTTTTGAATCTTTATTAGTGGGTGAAAGCACTACCACGTCATTTACCTATACCATCACGGATGCAAACGGCGCATCTTCAACGGCTACTACGACCATTACCGTTAACGGCCAAAACGAAGCGCCAGAAGCCGAAAATGATAACTTCACAGTATCCTCTGGAAGCAGTGAAATATTATCAAATTCAGTATTGGCTAACGATAGCGATCCAGATGGCGATACGCTAGTCATTACGTCGGTAAATGGAGAGGCATTAACCGATGGCTCGGTATTGGTTCAAGGGGACAATGATGGTTGGTTCACTGTGTACGAAGATGGCACCATAGATTTTGATAGTTCAACAGGCTTTGATTCGTTAGCATCAGGTGAATCATCAAATACAAGCGTTGAATACACTGTGACTGATACGGATGGTAATTCAGATACCGCGGTTGTAACGGTATTGGTTGAAAATGATTACATGGCGTAACTTCGGGCTATTCAATCATTTCGGGCTGATCAATCGTATGGGTTGATTCAGTTTGCACCTTAAAGGTTTGTGCAGTACTTTAAGGTGAAAAGCCTCACTTCTGTTATTTTAATTAAAAACAATAAATAGAAGAATATATTAGCAGTGGAAATTATCATGTTAGACAGCAATGTAGTACAAGCTGCCTTATCTAAAGCCAAGCGGTCTATGTATACCGTCTTGGCTTTTAGTTTTGTAGTGAATCTTTTATTATTAACCTCCCCATTATTTATGCTCCAGGTCTATGACCGGGTTTTGCTCTCACAAAGTGAACAAACGCTGATTGCATTGATTGTCGTTGCATTCTTTTGTTTAACCCTTTTGGGGTTTATTGAAATTATTCGAAATTGGTTACTAAATCGTATCAGTGTGCAATTTGATCGCGATTTGGGCGAAGTCACCTTTTCTGAGGTTATGTCAGGGGGAGAAAACTCTAAACCGGTTCATGATTTAAATGCGATTCGTTCATTCCTAAATGCACCTTATATATTGGCGTTATTTGATGTTCCTTGGATGCCCTTATACTTAGGATTCGTTTATATTTTACATCCAATGTTAGGCCATATTGGATTGGTAGGAACGGTTGTTTTATTTGTTCTTGCCATTATAAACGATGTTATTACAAAAACAGATTCATCAAAAGCCAGTGAGGCATTTGGTAGCGCTTCTCGGTTTGTAGAGCATAGTTCTCGTAATAAGGACGCTATTTTAGGTATGGGTATGTTACCAGCACTCACTCGTATTTGGGGAATGTTCCAACAGGCTGGATTAGGGCATCAAACTCTAGCATCTGATAGAAACGCGCTAATTAGTTCTATTGCTAAAGTATTTCGTCAGGTTATACAGGTGTCCGTATTGGCAATGGGCGCATACTTAACCATACAGGGAGCGACGACAGCTGGGGTTATGATTGCTGCCTCTATTATTATTGCTAGAGCATTGGCACCTGTTGAACAGTCTATACAGGGCTGGAGAAGTTTAGCCAAAACAAAACAATCTTATCTTTCGTTAACACAGTTTATGTCTAGTTATGAATCCATGCCGGAAACCACGCAATTACCCGAGCCAAAAGGCGATATAGCATTTCAGAATGTGGTTTCAGTAATTCAGAATGAAAAAGGTGAGAAATATCCTATTATTCGGAACTTGTCCCTTAAAATGAATGCTGGTGATGCGATAGGGGTGATAGGGCCAAGTGGGTCTGGAAAAAGCTCAATCATTAAGCTGCTATTAGGGATATCACAACCCGTTAGTGGCAGCGTTAGAATTGATGGTGCACAAATGACAAAACCGGTTCGGGAGCAATATTCAAAGCATATTGGATACCTGCCTCAAGAGGTTGGGTTGTTTGATGGAACCGTAGCTGAAAATATCGCACGCTTTACAGAGGATGATGAAGAGGTTGTGCAGGCTGCAATGTTGGCTGGCGCTCATGAGCTTATTTTATCGCTTCCACAAGGTTATGAGACTATTGTGGGTCCTTCTGGTAATAATTTATCCGGCGGACAGCGACAGCGAATTGGATTGGCTAGAGCAGTATTTAAGAAACCTTCTATTGTGGTGCTAGATGAACCCACATCTAATTTAGATCAAGAAGGTTGTACGGCCTTATTGCATGTTCTTTCTGTGCTTCAGCGACGAGAAATCACGGTTATAATGGTGGCGCATCAAAATTATTTATTTAAATATATGAATAAAATAGCTGTAATCAGTTCTGGCCAGCTAGAAATGTATGGGCCTCGTGATGATGTTTTTACAGAGTTGCAGTCTAAAAATACAAAAATAATACAAGCTGACACCTTGTGATTCTCGCGTTACTTAGTAGATAACTATTATGCAAATTGTATTAGCGCCATCAGCGCCTTATAAATTAAAAAAACTCAATATTGTGGGTGCGATCATCGTTTTATTTGGTGTGGTTGGAATATTGCTCTGGTCGGCTATTACGCCATTGGACAGTGCGGTTGTAGCCATGGGAAAAGTAAAAGTTCATTCAGATAGAAAGGAAATACAGCATCTTGAAGGCGGTATTGTAAAACATATAATGGTGCAAGAAGGTGAGCGAGTAATGTCAGGGCAGTTACTTTTAACACTAGATGGAACATTTGCAAACTCTAATCTAGACCGTATTTCAGCACAGTGGAGTGAACTTAAGATAAGAGAGACCGTATTAACGGCGCAGCGAGATAGAATAAAATCAATTAAGCCCCCCCAGGAATTGGTAAACACAAAGTCGTTATGGGTCACAGAGCAAATAAAAAGTGCAGTAAATGGTTTTAAAATTAGTGAAAGCAATTTACAAAGTCAGCTTGATATATTAGTGAATCAAACATTTCAAATTACAGAGCAGTTAAAAGGCGTTGAAGCCGAATCAGGGGCCAAATCAGATCAGTTGTCATTTTTAAATGAAGAAATAGAATCATGGGCAAGCTTGCTAGAAAAGAAGCTTGCCAATAAGTTACGATACCTTGAATTAAAAAGAGCGGCGTCTGAATTAAAGGGTGAAATTGCACAATTAGGATCCCAAGCCGCTAGCCTAAGGGTTAAATACAATGAAATACAATTTAAATTATTGCGTGTCGAACAAGATTACCGAGAGAAGGCTGCAAAAGAGCTGGCAGAAGTTCAACTAAATTTAAAAGATAGCTCTAAGCGGATTAGCTCAGCCGAAAATGTACTGGAACGAATAGAAATTAGGTCGCCAGTAGCAGGAACTGTAGTAGGGTTGAAAATTCATACATTGGGTGCGGTAGTAAGGCCAGGAGAAACTATTCTTGAGGTGGTCCCAGAAAAGGATGAATTGATTATTGAGGCCAGAATTAAACCCATGGATGTAGATAAAGTATATAAAAACCTTGAATCAAGAATTAAGTTATCGTCATATAAAATCCATGAATTTCCTGAATTTAATGGAATAGTTGAATCGGTATCGGCAGATTCATTTGAAGATCCTAATACACTAGAGAGCTTTTATTTAGCGCGGATCAATATTCCCCATAAGTCACTGATATTACTAGCAAAAGATAAGATAAAGCCGGGAATGCCATCAGAGGTCTTAATAAAAACAGGTGAGTCAACACCATTGCAATATTTAATGGAGCCTCTTGCAAGTGCGTTTAGAACGGCGTGGCGAGATGAATGATATTGCCTTGGGTTGTTAAAGAGAGTGTCTAGTTAATACGCTCAATAAATCCATGATATTATCTTGTTCCTTGTGCTGCATAAGCCACGTAACCTTTGTTACTGAAAGTAAGTAGGGTATATAGGTCTATCAGGGCTATTACTGAGCAAAGGTGTATGCTGGTGGTCGATTTAAAACCTTCTGCCAAAGAGGAGGTTCTTAAAACACACAATCACAATGTCTACGAAGGATGAAGCAGAAATACTTCTCTGCTTACAGCTCAACCAGCGACGAAACAGTTAGTTCAATATTGTTGCCTGTCTAAATCTGTCTCGGCTGCTAGTGCTATTTAAAGCCAATGCCTAAAAACTAAGTTTTAACTGTTATTAACAGATTTGAATGCTGTGCACACACGTGATTATCACCGTATTTTGAGAGTAAATTAGGGAGCAGGGTTAGGGGGCGTAATGCCCGTTTATCAGCTATTAATTATAGTTTAATTATGCCGTCACTGACTTGTAAAAATGCATTTACGATATTTATTGGCAGCCAGAAACGAATGTAGGGCAGCGAAAGTCTCTGTAGCATGATATAGGCACAAGCGAGCCAATAGGTCTGTATATTTGATTGTAGTATTCAGTAAATTACCATAACAATAAACTCTGGAAGGTTTATTTAGTTTAGGAATCGGTAATAAAAATAATTACTGTGCATGTATGGATGTTATATAAGTATGTATCTGAGTTTTATGTTGATATTAATACTTCAAGTATTGCCATGTGTGACTATGATCAATGTTTATTGTTTCCAGTTACAAATGATCTCTAACCGATAAGTTATTTTCTGATTCTTTATGATGACTTCTAATTTTACAGAAAAGGGTGTGCTTATCAAAACGATTGTACTTTTTCATGAGTAATGACAAATAAAGTCATCTTACTTTCCGATGTCTGGTACGGTCTATGTAAATGTGTACATTTTTTCTAATCTAATTCTAGTCTTTGTTGTAACACTTCTCATAATATAAAAATAACAGTTAAATATATATAAACACTAATTCCATTATATTTTATATTTAAATTAGTGTGATATATTCCTGCCGCGTTAATGAATGACACTCAAGAATAAAAATTAAGAGCGGGTCTATAAATGGTCATGTGTTGAAAATATTGGCCAAGTATAATTATAAAAGTTGGAATTGCCATATGCTCACCATGCGATATAACTCACAACTCTATGCAGTTTATTAATTATTTTATTTTTAAGTAAATATTAATAAGTTGAAAATTTACCTTTTGGTAGTGGTATTTTCTTTATAATCAAAAATAAATTTTGGCAGTATACTATTGTCAGGGTGTCTCTATGACTAAAAAAACTTCAGCCCTAGCCGTAAAGTTTTACAAAATTAACTCTGTTACTATTTCACAGCTAATGGAGATGCATGGGGTATTTATAAATTATTACCACAATGCTGATCTGCAAACCTTTATAAAGGACATGTGCAAGAAGCAAGGTATTTTTTTACTGGTGAATAAATCTACTGGGTCAATCGTTGGATTTAGCACCTGGAATGAAATTGACATTGTTTATAAAAATAAAAAATCAATAGGTGTGTTTAGCGGCGATACCATAGTTGAAGAACAATACTGGGGTGATAAAACTCTGCAAAAAGCCTTTGCAATACAACTATTTAAGTTGAAGCTAAAGAGAATGAACAGGGATGTGTATTGGCTGCTCATATCCAAAGGCTACAAAACCTACCTTTTGATGGCCAATAACTTCCTAAGATATTACCCTCACTATACCCGTAGTAATAAAAAACTTGAATCCGTGGTAGACCACTATTGCAATCTCTTGTACCCAGATGCGTATAAACTAAAGGACAGGTTATTGGATTTTGGTGATGACTATCAACATCTAAAAGACGGTGTTGCAGAAATAACCGACGATATGAAGACCAATAATCCTAAAATTAAATTTTTTGATGAACTTAATCCTGCCTGGCGAAAAGGTATAGAGTTACCTTGTGCGGGAGAGGTTTCAATAAGCATGTTGTGGCGATTCACCAAGAAAAATATGCTGCCATTTTCTAATAAACCTCGCCCAGTTTATCAAGGAGATGCTTTGTGAGGTTGTCTTTAAAAAAATACCCAATAAATCTAGCTCACAATTTATCTGCGATGTTTACACGTTTTGATGAGAAAAATTTTCTAGCCTCCAGTTGTGGTGTTGAGAAAACGCAACGGGCCATGCTAAAAGAAAGCTTAGAAAATGTTGCGGGAACAAAAGTATCCGAACTCAGAAGCGTTGGCAGGGAAATCAGTTATGAAATGTTTAAGACTAAATTTCCTATTACCAACTACTCAAGCTGGGCAGAGCTTATACAGGAACAAAAGGAAGGTGGCAGTAAAATATTAACCAATCAGCCTTGTTTTCGTTATCAGCCCACTAGTGGCTCTACCTCAAAAATAAAATGGATACCTTATAATCAAGACTTCTTGCATCAGTTGGATCAGGCGGTGGGTCCATGGCTTAGCCATATGTACCGGCGCTACCCGGGTATAAAACAAGGGAAGCACTATTGGTCACTATCCTGGGTGCCCAGTGATTTAAGAAATTTAGACACCAATAGCGTGAATGACGACCTGCAATTGCTGCCTTGGTGGAAACGCTTATTTATGGGGGTCACTATGGCGGTTCCCGAGTCCACCTCTTTGGCAGATAGCTCTGAAGAGTCATTATTTGCGACGGCCTGTTATCTTGTGAGTTGTCAGGATTTAAGTCTTATATCTGTTTGGAGTCCCACCTTTGCCCTGAGTTTGTTGGATTTAATTGAAGATAGACGGCTGGATATAATAAAGGTATTAAATAGCGGGCAATGGCCAAGTCGTTATAAAAGTCTAAGTATTGTTGCTGCACCGGCTAATAAAAAATCCGCATTTATTTTATTAAATTTACAGGGGAAAATTAACGCCGAGTTCACCAAATTGTTGTGGCCAAAGCTCGCGCTCATCAGCGCTTGGGACACGTCATCATCTTGGGTGTGGGCCGGTAAGCTGCAAACTGTATTTTCGCACTGTGATTTCCAGGGTAAGGGGTTATGGGCAACGGAAGGGGTCATTACCATTCCCTATGAAGATAAATTTCCATTGGCAATCAACAGTCATTTTTATGAATTTGAAGATTTAACCTCTGGAGAAATTTTGCCCAGTTGGCAGTTAAAATTAGGGCTTACGGTGCGGCCTATTATCACTTGTGCCAATGGAATTTTTCGCTACGCCATGAATGATCAGTTGTTGGTGACTAACTTTTTGAATGAGATTCCTTGTTTTGAGTTTATTGGTCGTATGGATGGCATAGATATGGTAGGTGAGAAATTATCGCCCCAAGTCGCCATAGAAATATTAAATAAGTTGGACAATTACCATGGCATTACTCCGGTGAGTTTGTTGGCCATACCGGGTGATCAAGTCAGTGAGAAAGCTAGATATGTGTTGCTGTGTAATGAAGACATTGAACAGTACGTTGTGAACAATCCTGCTTTGTGTCAGGAACTACAGCAGCGCTTGGAGAAAAAATTACAGGCTCATTTTCATTACAAGTTGGCAAGAGAGCTAGGGCAGTTAGTCGTGGCCGAAGTAGTGATACTAAAAGATGCCATTCGATACTATGAAGACGCCAAAATAAAGAAAGGCATGACTAAGGGTAATATTAAGGTAGAGCCCTTAATTTTATGGGAAGCAGAGCTGTATTCTGAAAACGAATATTTAAATGACACACGTCAAGGGGCGGGTGAACATGAAGCCTCAGTTTGAAATTCGTAAAGCCACCAATGAAGACTCAAGCCTGTTGATTGAATTGTTAAAAAATACTCATCAAGAAGGCAAGATTCATCTTAATTTTGAACGTGAACCTAATTATTTTCATGCCACGATGGTCAGTACTAACCTGCCCGAAGTCTGGGTGATGGAAGATAACCATAACAGCAAGTTGGCTGCTGTATTTAGCATAGGTAAGCGCCAAGTATATATAAATGGGGCTAAACACTGGGTGCGCTATGGCAATGATCTGCGCATTCATAGCGATTATCAGGGGGGGCGAACACTATACCGCTTGTTTAAAAAATACCGAGAGTTAATGCAAAGTGATTGGATGCAAACCGTCATTTTAGAAGACAATAACGTGTCTATTAGCACTGTAAGCAGTGGCCGCTTGATTTTGCCCACCTATTACCAATACGGAAAAATCGTTACCCATATAATTGATATTAAAAAAAATATAACACCACTTTCTGACAATAGCATCCGTAGGGCAAACAGCGAAGATGTGCTTATGATGCAAGCGTTCTTTGATCAACATGCGCCTAATAAACAATTTTACCCCCATTATAACTTTTCCAAGATAGGTACCCGCGATCCATATTACAAAGACATAAAGATAGAGAATATATTTTTATCTTTTAAAGAAGACAGGTTGCAGGGAATATGTGGAATTTGGGATCAAAAACAATTCAAACAAACTCGCTTTATGGGCTATGCCGGTGCCATGAAACTGTTACGTCATATTAATAACCTGGCTAAAAAAATATTGGGCGGTATCTATTTGCCCAAGCCGGGAGAAAAGGCCAATTATGTGATATTGCACAGTCTGTTATGTGAGTCTAATGACGGCCATGTTTTTATAGGTTTATTGGCGGCTATTCAGCAGGCCTACCGGAAATCTCAGTATGATGCTATTTCTCTGGGATTGGATGAGAGGGACCCTTTAAATTATTTTTGTGGTGATTTAAAAGGAATACGCCTTAAGAGTAATCATTATCTGGCCTCTTATGATTCAGACCCTACTAAGGGCCTAGATTCGAGCCTGTTGTTTTACCCTGAAATAGCGAGGTTATAATGATGCTAAAAAAAATCAGTAAGCAACGGCGCGATTATATTGCCATGTGGTTTGAAGTCAGAAACGACATTGGCATAAGCGATACTATGAACATAGGGCCCATGGAAAAAAATACAGGCAGTGTGTCATGGCACCATTTCCCTCATGCAGTCATGGACGGTGTAGGTGGTGTCTCTAGCATTTTGCGAGAACAGGGTTATCCGTGCAAAGAACTGCCAAAGGGCAGGGATCTAGAAGAGCCGGGTTTCTTTAAACTGCTTTTTAAGCCAAATCGTAACAAAGATACCCACCCAAAAAATATTAAGTGGAAAAATAATTACCCAAGCGGAAATGATAATTCCGCACCCATAAGTACTTGTTATTTTGACGTGCAAACCACTCAGAAAATAAAACGCAATGCCCGACTTAATAAAGTGGCACTTAGTAGTTTCGCTTTGTGGGCTCTTAATAAATCCATAAGCAAAAATTTGCTTCAGGAAAGTCAGAATTATTACTGGTTTTACCCCGTTAACCTTAGGGGGGCGGTGTCAACAGACACAGATACCGGTAATTTTTCTTCTGGGGTTAATGTGTGTGTTCACAACCATATTAAACCACGTACTTTACAACTCAGTATCCGTCAAAAATTACAATCTAAAGAATACTGGATGACTTGGAAGTTAGCCCATATCGGTAAGTATATAGGCAAAACAGGTATCAAGTATTTATACCAGTCTATGAGTGCTAAGAATTTTTATGCGGGCTCGTTCAGTTTTCTAGGGGCGTGGCCGTTGGTAGATGATGTTAACCCACCACAAGATCCTCAACAGGTCTGGGTGAGCTGCGGCATTGGCACCAAAAATTATCCGGTATCCACCGGCATCATGGAATGGCATGGTCAATTAAGCCTTGGATTAAAGCTGCACCCATGGATCGCAGACAATGTCGATATCAGCCATAAATGCCTAGCCGACTGGCAATACTATCTACTGCAAGAAGTGAATAACAATGACTCTGTTGAATAAGTATAAATACCCATTCATATTATTCATGGTATTTTCTGGGGTGGTTTACGGCTTACTGAGTCAGGCGCCGCTGCCTAAAAAAATAGTCATGAGAGATGAAATTACCAGCATTCCCTTCATGGAAGCCAGCCTGCAAACCCAATCTATTCCTCTTATTAGTCATGGGCAAGTCATCGCCGCCGATATTCGTTATGTCACCAGTGATGTGTCGGGTCTAGTCACTAGGGTGAGTTCAAAATTTGTGCGTGGCGGCTTAATCACGCAGGGTGAAATTTTGGTGGAACTGGAACGTCAACCCTTGTTGTTGGATGTGGCCATCAAACAAGCGGAACTGGACAGTGTGTCTTTAGATTTTCTTAAAACTCAAGCCAAGGCTCGAGTTGCCACTAAGGGAGCGGGTAAAAATGCATCTCCCTACGCTCGCTATATTCCGCAGTTAACGTCTGCCAAAAGTCGGCTTGAAGCGGCTCGTGCTGCTGTGGCATACGCCAAACTCAGGTTAAGGAATGCTGTTATTAGGGCGCCTATGGACGGGAAAATAATTGAGGTAAATGTGAGTGCTGGGCAGCACATACAGGCCAGCCAACAGCTTAGTACTGTGTATGGCATTGTGCGCGGTGAAGTGAGGTTACCGTTAAATGATGATCAGATGCGGTTATTAACATTGCCAGATTCTCTGCCCAGTGAGTTTGTTGGGCCGCCACACTTTCCTAGAGTAGCCATCAGCACCGGTCAGCCGGGCTCTGCAATTTGGCACGGTCACATCACTCGCTTGGAAGGTGAACGAGACAAGCATCAACTGGTATATGTGATCGCCGAGGTCCCGTTGCAATCTCAATCACAGGTGTTGTTGCCCGGCTCGTTTGTTGAGGCCGTAATTCAAAGTCCACCCCTTAAAAATATTTTACTCATGCCAAGAGGCGTAGTGCGGCCAGGAAATAAGATTTGGAAAATAATCGCCAACAACAAGGCAGTGAAAACAGAGGTTAATATCCTCTATAAAGACAAGGACAATGTTTATATACATTCGGGTGTAGAGCCCGGTGATAAAATTGTGGCCAGTGCGTTTCACAAGTTAGTGGAAGGTTTGGTTATTCAGCCTGTGACGTTTACACCCCCAGCCATGTTGGCCGGAGAGCATTTGTGAAGGCCTCCATACATTGGTTTGCCCATAATCCGGTGGCGGCTAACCTGATTATGTTGAGTATTTTTATCCTGGGCCTTATGGCGGTGATGGATACCCGTAAGGAGCTCATTCCCAATGTATCTCTGCAGCGCATCAGCATTCAAACTTTATTGCCCGGAGCCACGGTAGACACCGTGGAGATCAATGTTTGCAAACCCATTGAAGATCGTATTTACGATATTCAGGGCACTTTGGATCTGCTGAGTATTGCGCATCAAGGTGTGTGTTCCATTACTTTGGATGTGGCAGAAGGTTTTGATATTTTGGCTGTCATGGACGAGGTTAAGAGTCGTCTACAAAGTAACAATATCTTGCCTAAAGAAGCATTGTCACCGAAAATAAAAGAGTTAAACGTGCGTAATCGAGTGGCCAAACTTATCTTAAGCGGCAGTGTTGATTTTGAGACCCTTACCAAAACCGCCCGACAGATCCGTCGTGAGTTGTTGGACAGCAAAAAAATAACCGTTATAGACTTGGAAGATGTTAAAAAATCAGAAATAAGAATTGAGATATCCTCTTTTAACCTTAAAAAATATCAGGTTAACTTCCAGCAGGTGGGAGATATTATTAATCGTCAATCGGTCAGCTTGGCGGGGGGCACATTGAAGTCCGCTTCGGGTGAGGTTTTAATTGTGGCCGGTGATAGCCCCGAAACCGTGTCCGCCTATGAAGACATGAGCATTTACTCAAACAAGCTGGGGGCCGACGTTTCCTTAGGAGATCTTGCCCACATCTGGGACAACCGAATAGAGAATACTACTCAAGCCAACTTCGACCAGTTTCCTGCCTTGTCCATGGATATTTATCGTGTGGGCAGTCAAAACATAATGAGTATTGCTAAGGTATTAAGCGATTATGTTCAAAAGAAATCCCTGCCCGATGGCCTAGTTTTATCCGTGTGGCAGGATGACTCCAAACATTTCTCCAGCAGAATAAAGCTGCTGTTAACCAACGCCCTTGGTGGGTTATTTTTACTGTTTATCGTTTTGTTGCTGTTCATGAATTTCCATCTGTCTTTTTGGGTGAGCTTAGGCATTCCTATCTCATTTTTTGGCAGTCTCATGATGCTGCCGGTATTCGATGTGTCTATTAATATCATCTCGCTGTTTGCCTTCATATTGGTGCTGGGCATAGTGGTAGATGATGCGGTGGTAGTGGGTGAATCCATTCACGGTAAAAATCAGCAAGGTATCAAGGGCATACAAGGTTCTTTGGCGGGTGTTTACGAGGTTTACAAACCAGTGCTGTTTGCCATCGCGACGAGCATCGTGGCATTTTTACCTCTGCTGTTTTTACCCGGCCCAGAAGGTAAGCTCATGATGGCCATCCCCATAGTGGTCATCAGCACGTTGTTGTTTTCTTTGTTCGAATCACTGTTCATTTTGCCTGCTCATTTATCTAAAGGCGTGGCGCCGGTGAAGATTAATCCGTTAACAAAACTACAGCGTGTTTTTAGCCAAAGATTGCAGTGGTTCATAGACAGCGTGTATCAACCACTGTTGCTTAAATCTTTAAAAAATAGTGGCACAGTCATTCTGTTGTTTAGCATGATTTTTTTATTGTTTATGGTGGTGTTATTTAGTGGCTGGTTAAAAACCTCGTTATTTGCTGCTATAGAAGGGGATGTGGTAGTGGCTCAGGTTATCTTTCCGGATGGCACCCCCAGAAAGACCACGCGCGCGGCGGTGGATCAACTTAGGCAGGCCGCTCAAACCATGAAGCGTCAGCCCAAAAATGGCCAGCCATCCGCCATCGAACATATTTATTCGGTGATCGGACCTAAAAATAAAGTATCCAACTTGGATGTTGAGCAGGATCTGGATCACTTAGCGACTGTCACCCTAGCGCTAAACAGCGATGAAGGGCGCCAGATCAGTGGCCAGCAAATTATCGACCGCTGGCGCAACCTCACCGGCGTCATCGACGGGGCCACAGAGGTGAATTTTAATGCCAGCCTAAATCCCGCCAAAGCGGATATTAATATTGAGTTTTCCGGCCACGACCTCGTGTTGCTGGAGCGTCTTGCCGAACAATTAAAACAAAAACTGGCAAGCTATGAAGGCATACACGACATCAAGGATTCTATGCTTGCCGGTAAACAACAAGCCCGTCTAGTGTTAAAAGCGGGCAGTAAGGCATTGGATATTTCCCTAGATCAGATCATCAAGCAAGTTAATTTGGGTTTTGAAGGCAAGATAGTACAGTCCATTCAAACTCAGGATGATGAGGTGAATATTTGGTTAGGGTTGCCTGAAAGCGAGCAAGCGTCTGCGTGGTATTTGGAAAACCTGCCCATTGAGGTGCCCGGTAAAAAAAATGTGAGCCTATCTTCACTGGTGGATATCGAATACTACCAATCTAAAAGCACCATTCGCCGCTATGATCGTAAACGGGTGATTAGCGTTAGCGCCTATGTGAATGCGTCGCGTAATTCGGTGGCTCGGGTGCAGCAGGATCTTACCCATGAGTACTTAGATAATTTGATTCGTGGGCATTCGGGAGTCAGCTGGAATACCGGCGGTCAGCAAAAAAGTATCGCTGTGTTTTTAGAGGTACTCTCCAAAAGTTATCTGATCGCGATACTGGCCATGTACCTGATGATGGCTATTTTGTTTTCATCATACAGTCAGCCCTTGCTGGTGTTGTTTGCCATTCCATTTGGACTGGTGGGTTCATTGGTGGGTCACATGATGTTGGGGCTGGATCTAACCCTGTGGTCTTTTGTGGGCATGGTGGCGGTGAGCGGTGTGGTGGTGAACGATAATTTGGTTTTGCTGGATTTTATTAATTCCCGGCGGCAGCAAGGAATGGACAAATACCAAGCGATTTGTGAGGCCGGCAAAAACCGTTTTAGACCCATACTGCTAACCTCGTTAACCACGTTTATGGGGCTCGTGCCCTTGATCATGGAAAGCAGCATACAGGCCCAGTTTCTTATTCCCATGGCGGTATCGTTGGCGTTTGGCGTGTTGTTTGCCACTGTTATTAGTTTAATTTTAGTGCCCGCCAGTTTTTTGATGTTGGATTCAATGCAGGCTCGTGTCAGGCGATTTAAACGCCGTATGGGTTCTTCACAGATCAACCAAGATACTGTGGAAGAGGCCTACGCGCAGGGTCTTGAAAAGGGAAATCAGGGCAGAGAAAATACTCATAATCCCTATGCAGATGAGGTTTTACACTCCAGTTGGGAAGCCGGCTGGGCAGATGCAAAACACGCAAATACCAAAATTTTAAACACGGAGCCCAGCTAAATGGATTATCAAAGAAGCCTGTCCACGGTAGAGCGTTATTACGTAAGTTGTGATACCCATGGGGACAATGCCCATACACCTTGTGTAAACCAGATTGTTATCGAAGGCCATGGAGAGGTGGATGTTAAAAAACTCGCCGCCGCCATTACTACGGCATCGCAAGCCAATCCGGGCAGTCGTTTAATATTAAAAGGGCATCTTGGATTTAGTCGCTGGGTAGACAGCGGCAACACTGTACGATTACGCATGGTCAATGCGAAGGGCTGGCAAGGGCAGTGCGACGAAGGCAGTTATTTTCTAAAGCATGCTTTGTTGCCCCGCAGTGGGCCTACGACAGATGCGGTATTAGTGTCGCGAGGCAACGACAAATATTATTTAATCTTCAGGAGTCACCACGGCGTAATGGATGGACGCGGTACTCAGCATTTTGTTAATGATGTTTTTCGTGTGCTTAGGGGGGAAAGTCCAGTGGGTGAAAACAGCCGACTCAATGATGTTGAGCTAGCCCGCTTAATTAGCCGCCAAGAAAAAGCCAGCAACCTGGATTGTGACGTGTTACCTCCAACAGGAACTCAGGTGTCGCATGCTGCAAGTGTGTCGGGCCGCTGGATTCGCAGAACCATCACTGGCCGCCATAAATCCTTACTGGCTAGGGTTGCTCTTGAAATAGCCAATTATACCCGGTCAAACGGTGCAAAGATTGTACGTTTTCAATTGCCGGTAGATATGCGTGGTCGTAAACAAAATTTACATTCCACCGCGAATCTTACCGGAGGCATTGTACTGAACGTGTCTGCACAGACCACAATAGAAGATTGGAACAGTGACATTAGGCAACAAATACTGCTTAAAAAAGAAGCCGAAATCCCCCGTTTTTTTCGTTTCTTTCCATTCACATTATTAAATTGGGTGCCCCTTTGGGTGATGAAAAATAGCAACACAAAACTGGCCAATAAAAGACGGCAAGAGGCTCGTTTTCGTACCACCGGCATCATTTCTAATTTAGGGTTGTTGTCCTTGGCTGAATTTAGCGGAGCAGGTTTCAAGGCCGACGGTATATTTTTTGTACCCCCAGAATTTGATACCACCGCCTTGTTTGTTACCTTAACGGGCCATGAAAATGGCGTGGAAATCCTTATGCGGGCGCCGGGTTATTTGGATGGTGGTCGCCTAGATGAGTTAATGGATTTTGTGGTGGATGGTTTGCACAGCCGCGTGGAGCTGGCTAGTTAATTATGCAGTTTAATAGGGCCAAGCATTTGCTTGACCCTAATATTTTCTTACTGGCTAGCACCATTGGACTGAGAATTAATCTTGGCACTCACGTTGATGGCCAGGGTTTGATCTTCATAGCTGGCGGTGCAGGTGGCATCCTGATCTACCACTGTATTCGCGGTGGTGATATTACCCGCTTCCATCTCGTCCACATTCCCTGTGGCGCTAATTACTTGAGTCAGCGCACAGCCGGTAAGTTGCACCCCTTCAAATTCGCCGCTTACCGGAATTGGCAAACCTGATAATTCCACTAGTCCCCACTTACCGTTGTTATCTATGAGCATATTATCTTTAACCAGCACTTGATCCTGACTGGTGACCGCTGTGTAATCCACGGCATCAAAGCCCAGTACACGCCACAACCAGTTACCGGAACGGCGCACGCTCATGTCGATAGATTTGAATAACATGGGTTCTACCGAGGTGGCGATACCGCTCCACATCCAGGTGGACGCTGAGGCAATTGCTTCACAGGGCAGGTTTTCGGTGACCCAGGGGTCCGAATCGTTTTCCTCGAAAGCATGGCAAGCGGCTACGGTATCGGCTCTTAGCTGTAGAGTATCCACGGCCACCGCCTCAGGATTTTGGCAATTCATGGGGATCTCCACCACAAAATTAGCACCATCGGAATCTAGCAGGATTGCGTTGTCGGTTTGAGTGATAGTGGCACCGCCCAGGCCCACAGAAAACTGCATGGTGAGGGAATCACAGTTTAGGTCATATAAACCATTATATTGAGTATTGGCGGCGTGACTGTAGCCACTGGCGGCAGACAATAGCGCGGCAGTAATAATAATTTTTTTCATGGGGAGTATTTTCCTTTATTTAATTAACAGTAAACTTCCTTGTCTGTCGCTATGTGACAATCATGTGACAGTGACAGCAGAATAGACAGGCTTATTAAGTGCCGACATCAGCCTTTAACCTGAAATGGTATTGGCTGTGATATGGTCGACTTTTTAGGAGGTTAATTCTGTGTGGGAGTTTGTTTGACATGATTAAAAATAACGAGGTGAGTCATACATTGGCTTATACTTAAACGTACAAGGCAAGAGGAATACCTAAATAGCTGGCTCACACTAGGGCACACGAGCCATAAGCTAAATATTAAATTTCTTGCAAGGCAAACCAAAGTACAAAGCCGAACGCTTCGCCTGTAATAAGCCGCTTTACAAAACCGTTTTTTAAATAGGCGCGTCCCAAGTATAAGTCTGGCGCAATCAAACGCATCTCGTCACGTACAATTTGGGCAATAGCAATATTGGAATTGTTATAGTCCAAAAAAATTACCGGCTCGCCGTCATTAGTATAACTATTATTTTTAATGCTTACCTGTGCGCTAATATTATTGAAGTTAAATGGCGTGTTCGGAAATACTTGATTGGTGAGTGTAATATCTCCCACATGATCAGTGGAAAATATTTTTCCGCCCCAGAAAAAACCCAATAAATCCGACGGGCCTTTATATCCAGGTACAGGCAAAGGCAGCCCGGTTAATAGATGCGGGCGACCAGGATGATTAGCGCTTGGAATTTCATAGGCGCTGCCATAATCATAAAGTTCATTAAGTTGAGAGTTATTCAACCCTTGTAAATCAGCCAGTTGGTTAGGCATTATATCTAGGCATTGAACGTGTGGTGCAAGCAAAGTAAGGGTTAATAGGCCTAACATTAATAATTTTTTCATTTTTATTCTCATTATTTTACGCTTAAGCGTGTGTTTCAGGGTCCTAATCTAACGGTTGTCTATGACGGGCATTAAAATCATGAATTGTCCGGTAAGGTTATGGCTAGACGGATCAGGGCTAACCGAACTTCTTGGTAGGCAACTACCAAATCGAGAGGGCAGTATAGAAGTTCCCTTGGGCAGTTGATTGTATGAATTAATGACAAGTGGAAATATTTCCCTGCGAACAAAAATGCAGGAATCGCTGACATGAAAAAGGCAGCATAAAATGCTGCCTTTCATTCAAACTCTAATATTAACGCTATGGTTTAATGAAGCAATAAGGTTGAGTATTCGTAGGCTCCTGCTTTTATTTGCACTGGGTCGGTCCAAGTTGTTAGATCGCTACTTTTACGCATGAAGGTAATGTTATTGCTGTAATCATTATAAAATGCGATCCAGTTTCCATCTTGTGTTTGCTGAATACTTAGGCCTCGGTGATCTTCTGTATCGGTATCGGTATCAGCATTAGGATTCATTGCAACTTGTGTGCTCCAGTTTTCACCCATGTCGGTACTGACACTAAAATAAACATCCTCGTCACTGCCATGGTTGGGGTTACCACCTTCCCAGGAAATAACGGCTATATTACCTTCGGTGACTTCAACATGGTTTGGGTAATCCTGGCTGTCGGTATTGCTAGAGGTTACGTATTGGTTAATTAATTTAGGTGTATTCCAGTTTTTACCAAAGTCGGTTGAAGTGGCTGCGTATATATCTAGGCTAATTCCATCATTATATCCAGACCAAATAGTCACAGCAAAACCGCTGCTGTTCATGGCTATTTGTGGAAAGTAATCTGTTTTACTGTCTGTGGTGGCCCAGGAATTTATGTACGCTGGGTTGCTCCAGGTTACTCCTTGATCCTCTGAATAAGTGTAAACAATGTCTTCATCGGTACCGTCACCACCACTTAGGTCATTGCCGCTTGACCAGACGGCTGTCCATATATCTTTATGCACTGTGATGTCTGGCATGCGGTCTCTGACATTGTCTGTTAGCCCTGATGCGTTTAACAGTTTAGGGCTGCTAAAGCTGGCGCCGTTATCGGTAGATACAGAGTAAACAACGTCTGCATCTGTGCCTAAACCCGTAAGGCTTTCAGAAACAGTATCTTCATAGCTGCCCCAAATGGCTACCCACTGGCCTTGGCCATCTGTATCGATGTGAACTTCTTCGTCCGATTGGCTGTTAGCTGTGTCATAAGCATTGATAAGATTAATTTCAGAGAAGGTGGCGCCGTTATCGGTAGAGTGTGTATACACCACATCGTATTCACCACCGAAGCCGGGGTAATATTCACTTTGTGTTACTACCACAATATTGCCTTTGTTATCGGTGGCAGCATCTGGGTAGTATATTTCGGTATAGGGGTCGGCTACTTCATCCATACCCACACGATCTAAAACATCACGCCAAATCCAGTTGTCTCCAGCATCGGCTGAGGAGCCAATCACTAACCCGTAAGTCGCGTTAAGGGCGTCTGTGGTAAAGGCCAGCATTTCTTCTTTGTTGGCAACGGTGTAACTATCACTGGTAATGCTTTCGGCGTGACCGCGATCATCGTTAAAACTTAAAACAAAATAAATTTCCTTACCGTTGTCAGCTGGCGTAAATGAAATTTCATTTGATGTGACACTTAGCAGTAATAGATCATCGGCATACCATTGATAAACAAGGTTAATGTTTTCTATACCATCTACATCGCTAATATTTGGGGTTACGGTAAGTGTTTGTTGTTCTTCAAAATTGCCGGTGAAGTCGAAGCCGGACGTGGCGGATCGATTTGCAATCATTACAACGACATTATCGCCACTGCTAACGCTTTCTGAATGGCCACGATCATCATTAAATGCCGCTTCTACACGGATACTTTGACCTATATGGACTTCGCTGAAACTAATGCTATTGCTGGTATTACCTTCAATGACCGTGTTGTCTGCATACCAGGTATAAAGGTAAGTGGCGCTGGTAAGACCATCGCTATCGGCAATGTTTGGGCTGACCGTAACGGTGCTTTCCTCAATGAAGTCACCAGTAAAGTTGAGGCTACCGCTAGCAGGTGAATTCTCTTGTGTATCGCTGCTTGAGCCGCAGGCAGATAATAAGCTACTAATTACTATGCAGTTAAGCCTTAAGAAAGAACCCATTTAGACCTCTGAGTGTTAAAAATACAATTGTATGTTATGTGATCATTTTAATGCAATGGCATGACGGGTGTTTTGATGTTTACGATAGGCACTGGGTGGCACGCCGGTCCACTGCTTAAATGTTCGAGTGAATGGACTGGTTTCTGAAAACCCCAGTTTTAAACTGATCTCTTCAATGGTTTGTTCTGTGTTGATTAATAATTCAATGGCGGAATCCCGTTTAAGATGATTTTTGATGGTCAGGTAGCTGGTGCCTTCATCATTTAATCTGCGTTGTAATGTGTAGGGTTTGACCTTTAAAATTTTGGCTAACTGTGGGAGCGTTGGTAGGGAATGGAGCTTATTGTTAATTTCGTTTGCCACCTTCGAAGCCCAGCTGTCGGTGTTAAACTCAAGTAGATACAAGTCAAAAAATAAGTCCTTAAGTAAGCCCTCTAGACTGGCATGGTCCTGTCTAACCGGTTTTTGCAGCAGTGATCTGGGTAAGCTCATGCAAGTTTTGTCACCGTTAAACGAAATAGGGGCACCGTAATATATAGCTCGGTAATCTTGTGCGTGGTCCGGTTTACTGTAATGAAACTCAATATTATTAATGACGATGATTTCCCGGCTCAACCAACTGAGTATGCGGTGGATTACAAAGAAGGTATTTTCTGCGAGATATCGGTTCGTTTGGTAGGGCGGCTCAAGTACCAAGTGAACATGCTCACCTTTAACGTGTGTATGAATGGCAGGCCCTTTGCCCAATATATGATAAAACCGCACTAGGCGCTCAAGTACTTGCTCCATGGTTTTAGCCGCCACCAGCCAGTGGATCAGTAAGGAGAGGGTACCCAGTGGCATGGGTTCTCTGCCATTTCCCAGCAGCTCATCACCTGAGGCCGTTATCAAACGGCTGGTTAACCTGGCCAGTTGCACTAAGGGGACTCGGGCGCCAGGCATCTGCAATAGGTGTTTTGGAACACGACACTCGTATAACAAGGTATCAATTGCTTCGGGCTCTAAAGAAACCTTAGATATGGCCATGTTAATGAATGAAACATTGAAAGATAGGGCTTTTTTATCGGTTGTTCGCATAATTTATCTTGCTGCCTCTTGGTTTTCAACCGTATATGCTGTTACTAGCGTCACTAGAATATGCCACAAAATCGACATGAATTGTTATAAAGTATCAACTATTATGTGGATCTCGGTCATTCCGGTATACGTGGTAGTCGCACATAATGAGTACATAAGACCATAGTGCCTAAGGCACTTAAACGGCGCAGCCAACACCGTTAAAGAACGGCTAGTTGGCCACTACGAGAAACGTAACGCGTCGCGTGTAAATTTGCGGCTAATAAATTCTAGGGGAAAATCATGAAAACACGTTTAACCGAATTACTAGGCATTAAATACCCAATTGTATGTGGTGGCATGATGCGCGTGGGCACCGCCGAGCTGGCGGCGGCTGTATCTAATGCGGGTGGTCTGGGCATTATGACGGCCTTGACCTTACCTACCCCTGAGTTACTAAAGGCCGAAATAGAAAAGTGCCAGTCCCTTACTAACAAGCCCTTTGCGGTTAACCTGACTGTGGGTGTGGTGGCCACCCAAATTAATTACGATGATTACGTTGATGTGATCTGTGACAGCGGCGTTAAAATTGTTGAGACCGCGGGGCGCAGTCCAGAGCCGTTTATGGAAAAGTTTAACGCCCACGGCGTTAAAGTGATCCATAAGTGTGTGACGGTGCGTCATGCTTTAAAAGCTGAAAAATTGGGTGTGGCGGCGGTGAGTATTGATGGCTTTGAATGTGCAGGTCACCCAGGTGAAGAAGATATTCCTGGGCTGATTTTAATCCCGGCGGCGGCGGATAAGTTGAGCGTTCCTATTTTGGCATCCGGTGGCATTGCCGATGGCCGTGGCCTAGCAGCGGCTTTAGCATTGGGCGCTGATGGCATCAATATGGGTACACGCTTCGTGGCAACTCAGGAAGCGCCAGTACACGATAACGTTAAACAAGCCATTGTTAACATGAAGGAAACCGATTCCACGTTGATCTTCCGTAAGTTTAAAAATACCGCTCGCGTATTTAAAAATGATATTGCGCTTAAGGTTCAGAAAATTGAAAAAGAGGGCGGAGAGTTTGCCGATATCCACCAGTATGTTTCGGGTAAAAATCAGGATATCGCCTGGACCACAGGTGATGTTAATGCCGGTATGGTGACCTTTGGAATGAGTGGCGGCCTAGTTAAGGGCGTGCCTACCTGTGAAGAGTTGGTGAAAGAAATTGCCGATGAAGCCCGCGCAGTTATCAACGAAAGACTGGTAGCTGTAGTGGCTTAATGCCTTTGAAATAAGAGCTGTAATAGCAGGCAATATACTGCCTGCTATTACATGATTGTGTCGAACTATCACTAGGTAGCCGACTTCTCAGCCCTTTGTGTTTGCTATCCTTCCAGCACCTCTAACCCCATTGCTATTGCCCACATGTACCCACCTTGAAGTTGAATTTAACGGCTCAGACGTTGATTCACTTAACTGAGTGTCAATCTTAAGGCGGCTATGTGGCTATTTTCTGAGTGGCCGTCATAAGTGAGTGGTCTAGTCTATACTCAAAAGTATTAACCACCTCAAGGCCACAGATGCAGTACACATGCACCTTAGTCACTTCTTTTATTTACACCTTACGGGCAGCGTTGGTGTGTATAGCCTTGTCTTGCTCTTGGGTGACAGCGCAACCGGTTACGGTGGGCATGGGCAATTTTGAGCCTTATTTCATCGAAAAGGGGCAAACCGGTATTTTTACTGACTTAGTGAGTGCTATTTTCAATGAAATGCCCGGTCTTGAACCCAAATATCACTTTGGCTACTCAAATAAGCGCCTGTGGCATGAATTCTCTAAGAAAAATATTGATGCGGTGGCCAACTTGTTTGATTCAGTTGAGCTTAATGCGTGTCGTTCAGATCCGGTATTTCGCTTTCGCGATATTATCGTCTCTAAACGCAGTGATCAGTTGCTTATCAATTCACTAGCCGACCTAGAGGGCAAGCACATAATAACGTTCCAAGGGGCCAGTGATTTTTTTGGTGAGACATTCAAAAAATATACTCAAAATGGCACCTACCATGAAGTGCCACGCCCGAGCATGCAGGCTAAAATATTGATCAGTAATAAAGCGGATGTGAGTGTGGGGGATATGTTTATATTTTTACTGAGCTTAAAAGATGTAACCCCTCTAACCGTCACCGCCCAAGATTTTACGTTTCACGACCTATTACCCGCTATATATTCACGTATGGGTTTTCAAGATGAAAAAATATGCCATCAGTTTAATGTTGCTCTTAAAACCATTAAGGATAATGGTATCTATGAAAAAATTTATCAGAAATATTTAGTTCAGCTATCCAACCCGCACTCGTAACGTTTGTATTTAAAGCTATCCCTTTTATCTAACCAAATGTCCCCAAGATTAAAATGTTGTTGGCAGCCTGTCATATTATCGGGTTGTGGCAGCCATTTTTAACAAAGAAATTCTTAACGTTTAATCTAACTGTCATCAAGTTCACCTTTAATAGTCATGATACTTTTCGACTCATACTAATAACAACCTAAAAGGTTCAACAATGAAACTAATAACACTCTCGCTACTGGCCACATCATTCTTGTGTTCGCTAGCATTTTCTGGCGAACGAACCATGACACAAGGGCAAATGGTATTTGGTCAAGGGCAGTATTGGGTTAACGGTCAAAGTCTAAGTGGCATATCCTTACAAGAGCTTCGAAAATACGAAGGTAAAACGGTTAAATTAGCAGTTGAACAAAAGGCTGATGGCAGACTAGATGTGTATGAAATCTTTGTAAAAACAGGCAATAAATTTAGCCGTGACTATGATTGGGATGTGGTCAATCAAGCTCGTTATTTGAACTAGTGTGTCGGTAGCGGGTGTGATTGTGTTAAAAGGAGCATTCAGTGTCGATTTAATGAGTTCATTGTCTAATGAGTGTCTTTAAAAGAGAGTGTATGTGTCTTGCGTGTCCTGTTTTTAGTGAGTAATTAAATTTAAGGTTGGCGGTCAATTTGGTATAAGCCAATTTGTAACAATCTCTCACCATACTAATAATAAAAATCAGGAGGCATTCTTATGCTTTTAAAACGCTACACTCTCTATCTTTTGCTGTTGCTCAGTCCGCTCAGCTTTGCTGAAAGTTATGTTTACCTAACCAATAACACTATGGAAACCCTAACAATAGATACCGTGCAAAGTGGGCACAGCAATATTGTACACGGCGATCAGTGGCAACAACTTGAAACTGACGTGGCGCCATTGGCCACAGTGAAGTTTCTGCGCTTTAACCGTGATCAGGGCATTAAGTGGGGCAAGGAATATATTTTCACCACTAGTGTGCAAACCCAGTCGCAATCTCTAACGCTTACCCAAAAGCTAAAGGGCACTATGACTTTTAGTAAAATGTGGTTATCGGCGCAACAAGATCCCTGGCATTACGATCGTGATATTCACAACATTGACTTAGGCACACAGCAAACACTGGCCTTTCGTTCTGAATATGCCCGCGCCGCCGGCGACGACATTCGTTATGTTATTCATGACGCATTCAAAACGGCTAAGGCACCCCAATACAGTAATCAGCTAAGTGTATTGAATTATAATACCTGGGCGTTGCTACCAGGCATTGAAGCTAAAAATACCGCCAACCGTTTAGATACTATTGTGCAATTTTCCAAAGGTTATGATGTCGTGGTGTTTGAAGAGGTATTTGACCCATATCTAACCGCACGTTTTCGTGATGCTTTAAAAACCGAGTACCCGTACCAAAGTGATATCCCTTGGAAATTTGGCAAGCTGTTAACCGGAGGCTCATTTATCGCCAGCCGTTGGCCCATGAAAGCTCATGACGACGTGGTTTATGATGCGTGCCGCAGTGATGGTTGCCTAGCAGGGAAGGGCATTAACTACGCGCAGATCACTAAGGGCAGTAACAACTTCCATATTTTTGGCACCCACACCCACGCTTATACTACGCCTGAAGACATCGCCGTTCGTTTTGCCCAGTTGGCGCAGTTTAAAAGTTTTGTAGACAGTAAAAATATTCCAGACCATGAAGCTGTGATCATGGCTGGAGACTTTAACGTGGATAAGGTGAACTTTCCCGCCGAACATCAGGACTTTTTAACGCTGTTAAACGCTACCGAGCCACAAGCTAGGGGGGAGTTTGAATTCTCTTATGCGGGTTTAGTGAATATTTACGCCGATGCTCAATACAGTGAATACCTAGATTATGTTTTATATAGTAATGAACATTTAGTGCCGTTTGAATCTACCAATACCTTGTTGACGCCTCGCAGTATTACAGCGGATCATTGGGGTAGTTGGGATTTATCGGACCATTATCCGGTGGCCGGCTATTTTGAGTTTCCCATAAGCAGTGAGTATGTGGGGGAATAACGAAATTTAAAAAACGTAAATGAACTTGTGTTATGGCCATTTAAGGTGGCCATAACACGAACTCGTTCACCCTCTTTAAAATTGCAAAGCATTAAGGCCATGATCAGGTTAATAAAGGTTTTTTAAGTCGTGGTTCACTATGGCTTTAACAATTGGCGCACTGGCCTTGCCTAACAGGCCCCGGCCATTCATATGCTCTGCCATTATTTTAGGGAAAGCGGTAAGACTCTTGCTATCAATATGGTAATTGTCATCCCATAGGTTGACGTCCTTTAATCCCTGTATGTGCATAATTTTTTGCTCGCTAATGCTCACCAAAATCCCAAGCTTTGGCGCTTTGCCTTTTATGGACAGGGGCTTAAGCAGCGCTTCATCTTTTGTTATGCAGGCTTCACCGGTTATTTGTAATACTTTATAACAACCCGGAAGTATAAAGCTGAGTATTAGGCTGGGCTGGTCAATAATATTACGCAGGCTGATGGCCACTTTATTGCCTGGGCGCTCTGCAATGATTAGGGTTTTGTCATCCAAAGGAATGGCAATCTGTCCATCATCCCCTCTGGGTGATATTCCAGTTTGGCCTTGTTTATTCTTGGTAAACATTAACAAATAAGATGTCATGGATAAAAAGCGTTTTCCGGCTTCAGTGAGTATGTTGGAAGTGTTCTCGGGAAATAGTGGATTATCTAATAAAGACTGATCAATGGCTTTTTCCCAAAGGTTGGCACGTACACTGGCCCGTGAACATTGAAAATAGGCCGCGCTAATATCCAGTGTTACCTCACAGTTAGCTTTCGACTTTACTTGAGCCAAACCATTTACACGTAAACCGTGACCCACCCCTGGAATAAGAAAGTAGGCACTGTAGGGTATGGTTATATCTTGATTGGCAAGCGTTGCCATATTAGCCAGTGTGACTATGAGTTGAGTGGGGTTAATAATGTTTAAGCGAGATTCTGTTAGGTTTATGATCTGAATCTCCAGCGCTTCATGGTTAAACCCAATGGCCGCGATACGGGCGTGTTGAATGAATTCCAGACAATGCTTGTCTAATGAGGTTTGTATGCGCTTATCCATTACCTTTGGGTAGGGTTTAATGATTGAGCGTAAGGCGTTTTCAGAATCGATAATCGTGGAGCTGTTCATAATTGGGCCTCGCTAAAATATAGAATATATATGCTATTTGATTTTTAGGGGCGGTACATGGCATCCTGATTCAAGTTTGTGGCATTTGGTTGCAACCTGACAGGTATGAATTAGAAAATGGATCATGTAACGGTTTCGGCAGTGGCGGTGGTCGATCTGGCCACAGTGCTGTTAGAACTTAATGTTATTGCCCCAGATCAAGTTAGGGCTTGTAGCCTTGATTTATGGGGCTTGGTCAATGATCGTGGGGACATCCATAAATCGAGCGTGGCCATTCAAGAATTAAGGATGGAAGAGTCAATCTTAATTGAGCTTTGGCGGCTGGCCAGTCAATCCGATTTAGCCGACACCCTAGGGTTTTTAATTGGCAGCAAGGTAAATAAAAATGCCAAAGGCATTTTGGCTAACCTTTTGTGTCAAGCTAATAACTTGGAAGAAGCCTTTACATTATTTACCCAAAACATCGCACTGCTTAATCCCAGTGAGCGCTGGCAAGTAACCACCGCCAACCGCGTAATAACACTTACATTTAACCTCTTACAAAATGTGTATCCTAGATGTGCGCTTGAACGCAGTATGGTGGCTTTAATATCGTGGTCTGAGTATTTAAGCGGGCGTAAACTTAACGTGTTATCTGCCCAGTTTCAGTGTAATAAAAATGCAAGTTACCCTCATTACCAAGCTGTATTTGGCGATAATATACAATTCAATTGCCCTCGAAACCAAATTGTATTGGCCCCAGACGTATTTACCTGGCCCATTCAAGAAGCTAACTCATATATTAAAAATATCATGGCAGAACGGGTGGCGTCATTGTTAAACACCATTAAGGTAAAGTCTGGCCTAGTGGTGAGTATTCAACAGCTCATTCAGCAAGATATACCCACCTATAGCAAGATAGACGCGGTTTGCGATAATCTACATATGAGCCGCGCCACTTTATATCGAAAATTAAAGGCGCACGGTACCAGCTACAGTGCAATATTAGAAAAGGTGCGAATGGAGTATGTGGCAAAAACGGACGGCGACACAGTATCCGCTGAGGTACTCAGTGAGCGATTAGGTTTTGCCGACACCAGTGCCTATTACAAAGCCTATAAACGTTGGTTTTATCGTTAGTTCAATTTATGGCCACTGGTTTTAATCTCTTGTTTAGCAAAAAACGCCTTAAGATGATCAATCAGTAATCGTAGTTTTTTAGAGTCGGCGGTGCCTGGCGGAAACACGCCATAAATATTAATACTGGCCAGTTGGTAATCATCCAATACCGATTCTAAAAGCCCGCTTTTAATCTTAGGCATAGCATCATACGTAGGGATGCGTCCTAAGCCATGGCCTCCTTCAACAAATGCCGTACGAGCGGCTGCATTATTGGTGCTGATACTGCCTTTTACCTTAATGCTGTATGAACGACTTCCTTGAGTAAGCTCCATCGTCCCAGAGGTTCGTTTGTAAATTACCCAGTCATGTTGATCCAATTGCGCCGGTTTAGTGGGGCGCCCATGTTTGTTGAAATAATCAGGCGAGCCACACAATATAGTGGGCAATGTCGACAACTTACTGGCTTGTAAGCCTGAGTCCGGCAGCGGGGCGCCACGTATGGCCAAATCAATGCCTTCTTGTAAAATGTTCACCACTTCATCGGTAAGCATCACATCCAGTTCAATGCTGGGATAACGTTTTTTAAAATCATTTAGGGCCGGTACGATGGTTTGCAATCCCACGTTTACCGGACACGTAATTTTTAATTTGCCAACAGGCTCATTTTTAAGGTTCTCAATGTGTCGATTGGCTTGTTCGGCTTGTTCGGCAATGACGCGGCAGCGTTCATAATAACCTTGGCCCGCTTCGGTAAGGGCAATGCTGCGAGTAGAGCGGTTAAGCAGTTTGACTTGTAAGTGTGTCTCTAGCTTCTTAATGTGGTAACTCACCACCGCACGTGACAAACCAATGTGCTTGGCGGCCGCTGTCAGGCTGCCTTGCTCCACCACTTGGGCAAACACCACCATGCTTTTTAGTTGCTCAAATGAAATATCCATAGGGGCCTTGTGGGTCGAGGGCTTGAATTAACTAATATTGTATCAATAAATTAAACAATGTAGTCATATTTATTGCTATTGTTAGAGTGATTAAAGACGCCTAGACTGCTTTCATTGATTGGGGGATCCCCCAAACGCGCAACTTGAGACTTCATTATGACAGCCAGCAAAAATATTTTAATGGTATTAACTTCCCACAGTGAACTGGGCGATACAGGGGAAAAAACCGGTTTTTGGGTGGAAGAGTTCGCCGCGCCTTATTACCAGTTTAACGATGCAGGTTTCAACATTACCCTGGCCTCGCCATTAGGCGGCCAACCTCCGGTTGATCCAAAAAGTGAATTAGACGATTTCCAAACGGCTTCGACCAAGCGTTTTGATGAAGATTCTGATGTACAAGCACAATTGGCCAGCACTAAAAAACTGTCCAGTGTAGAAGCCCGCGACTATGACGCAGTATTTTACCCTGGAGGTCATGGTCCATTGTGGGATCTAACTGATAATGTTGAATCCATTAAATTGATTGAAGATTTTCTTAATACGAATAAGCCGGTTGCAGCCGTGTGTCATGCCACAGCTGCATTACTTAAAGCAAAAACATTGGAAGGTGAATCAATTGTCGCCAAACGATTAGTGACCGGTTTTACCAATACCGAAGAAGAGGCCGTACAGCTAACGAATATTGTGCCATTTTTACTTGAAGACGAACTTGTAAAATTAGGCGGAGATTTCCAGAAAGCAGACGACTGGAACGCCTTTGCGGTACAAGATGGGTTAATTATTTCCGGTCAAAATCCAGCCAGTTCAGAGCTGGCGGCTCAAAAGTTAGTTGATTATCTCAATAAATAAATATCATAAAAGGGCGCATATATAATTATGCGCTGCTATGTACAAGGACAAAATATGCTAAATTTTAGTTTTCACAACCCAACAAAAATTCATTTTGGTGAGGGCCAAATCAGCGCCATCAAAAAAGAAATTCCCAGCAATGCTCGTGTGTTGGTTGTTTATGGTGGCGGCTCCATTAAAAAAAATGGCATCTTTGATCAAGTGACCGCGGCTTTGTCGGAACATGAGTGGTTTGAATTCTCAGGAATTGAGCCTAACCCAACGTACGACACGTTAGTAAAAGCGCTAACGGTAATTAAAGAGAACAAAGTAGATTATTTGCTGGCAGTGGGTGGTGGATCTGTTATTGATGGCAGTAAGTTTATCGCGGCGGCTGCAATGTTTGAGGGCGGTGATCCTTGGGATATCGTGGCCAAGCGTGCACCTGTTAAATCGGCATTACCCATAGGTGCGGTTTTAACATTACCTGCCACCGGTTCTGAAAGCAATTCAGGTTCGGTGGTAACCCGTAATGGCCATAAATTACCGTTTGCCAGTCCGTTAGTGCGCCCGGCTTTTGCTGTGCTGGATCCATCGGTTACGTTGACCCTGTCGGATCGTCAAGTGAGCAATGGCGTAGTGGATGCTTTTGTACATACCGTCGAGCAATACCTTACCTATAGTGTAAATGCCAAAGTGCAAGATCGTTTTTCAGAAGGCTTGTTACTGACGCTTATTGAAGATGGCCCTAAGGCATTGGCGGCTGATTCTCGCGAAGACTTAGAAATACGTGGCAACTTAATGTGGTCGGCCACTATGGCGTTAAATGGCTTGATTGGCGCAGGTGTTCCGCAGGATTGGGCCACACATATGATTGGCCATGAATTAACGGGTTCTTACAATATTGACCATGCGCGTACGTTGTCTGTTCTTTTGCCATCGGTGTTACGAAACCGACGCGCCCATAAACGCGACAAATTACTGCAATATGCACAGCGAGTGTGGCACATCACACAAGGAGATGAAGATGCCCGCATTGAAGAGGCCATTGTTAAAACCGAACAGTTTTTTAAAGCGATGCAAGCACCAACCTCTTTAAAAGACGTTGATCTGGATGCCAGTGATATTGACGATATATTAAAGAAATTAGAACAACACGGCATGACCGCCCTAGGCGAAAAACGTGACGTGACACTAGACGTCAGCCGCGAAATTTTAGAAGCCGCGTTATAGAAAGCATGCAACAAGTTTGTGTTATTTAGACTTGTTGCATTAATTACATATTAAGGACTTTATATGATTACCGTACACCATCTTAACCAGTCGCGCTCTACCCGTGTATTGTGGTTACTAGAAGAGCTGAAGGCCCCCTATGAAGTGGTAAAGCATATTCGTGATGCGGCTACCCATTTAGCGCCAGCCAGTTTAAAAGCGATCCATCCACTGGCTAAAGCGCCTGTGATTGTAGATGACGGTATTACCCTTTGTGAGTCGGGTGCCGTTATGGAATACATTTTAAATACCTATGGTCAGCAACGTTTACGTCCACAACAAGACAGTAAAGATTATTATGCGTACCTTGAATGGTTGCATTTTGCTGAGGGTTCTTTGGCGTTACCGGTGATTACCAGTATGTTAATGGGTATGGAAGAGCGTGGTGCTAAACCTTTAGATGGCTACATTCAAAAAGAATTGTCACTTGATTTTTCTTACATTGAAGCACGCTTAAGCGATGTAAAATATTTTGCAGGTGAAGAATTTAGCGCCGCCGATATTATGATGAGCATTATGTTGGGCATTGCCGACAGCCTTTCCATGTTAAAGGATCGCCCAAATACTAAAGCGTATTTGTCACGCATGCAGGCGCGTCCTGCCTATAAAAAAGCGGCGGCGTATTCTTAAACTTTTGTTCTTCATGAGCCACCCATAATAGGGTGGCTCAACTTGTCTTGTTTCAAAAAAATGCTTGATATTCCTCCCAAAATTACCTCTAAAAGTTGCTTGAATCACGTGCCCCGCCTAGCCTATATAAAGGAGTTAAGGTTGGCTTAAATGGCTAATTATAATAGCCATTAGGGAGGAGGCATCATGAATCCAAGGGATATTAAAACCAGCGAGCAGGCCCGTGCATTGGTGCAAAGTCTAAGTTGCACTCATGTGAAAGTGGGTGTGTTTGATATAGACGGCATATTACGCGGAAAATACATGTCTAAGGCTAAATTTTTAGAGTCATTAGACAGTGGTTTTGGGTTTTGTGATGTGGTGTTGGGTTGGGACATGCGCGACCAGCTTTACGACAACAGCCAATATACCGGGTGGCATACCGGCTATCCAGATGCCAAGGTACGCCTGTTACCTGAAACGTGTCGCCCTATGCCCATGGAAAACAATGATTTGTTTTTTTTAGGGGAGTTTAGTGGTGAAGCCGAAAGTATTTGCCCACGGGCGTTACTGCGACGGGTGTTAAAACAAGCAAAAGACATGGGGTTTGAAGTTTTAACCGGGTTTGAATATGAGTTTTTTGTTTTTAATGAAACCCCTCAGTCTATTCGTGATAAAAAATATGAAAATCTAGATGCTATGGCGCCTTCCGATTTTGGTTACTCGGTGATTCGCAATACCGTGGAAGAATCCACCTATAAAAGTTTGTTAAGCATGTGTGAAGCCATGGATTTACCCATAGAAGGTTTGCACGAAGAAACCGGCCCAGGCGTGATGGAAGCGGCCATTGCTTACGATACCGCACTAGAATCCGCTGACAAAGCATCACTGTTTAAAACCTTTACTAAGATTGCCATGCAAAAGCAGGGCAAGATGGCCACGTTCATGGCCAAGTGGAATGAAAAAATGCCCGGCTCCAGTGGGCATATACATTTGTCGTTAAAAGACGCCGATGGCAAAGGCCTTTTTTATGATGAAAGCCAGCCCGCTAACATGAGCAAGCTCATGCAGCACTTTGTGGCAGGCCAACAAAAGCTTATGCCAGAACTACTAAGCATGATTGCCCCAACGATTAATTCTTATCGTCGACTCATTCCCGGATTTTGGGCGCCAACGGATGCCAGTGTGGGTTTAGATAATCGTACCTGTGCCATTAGAATTATTCCAGGCGGTGAACATTCGCAGCGCTTAGAGCATAGAATAGGCGCCGCCGATGCCAACCCTTATATTATACTGTCGGCAGTTATTGCTTCAGGCTTATGGGGGGTTAAAAATAAATGCCCTTTAATGCCCATGGTAAAAGGCAATGCCTACGATGTTACTTTCCCCGAAGAACTCACGTTACCCAGAACCCTATGGCAAGCTGCTCAACGCCTAAAAAAATCACAGATGGCCCGTGAATATTTTGGTGATGCCTTTGTGGATCACTTTGTCATGAGTCGTGAATGGGAAGAGCGTGAATATCGTAAACACATTTCTAAATGGGAAATGGATCGTTATTTCGAAATTATCTAGTTAAGAAAATTATGATCAGTTTTCTTAGGGGTATCTGCATGACATCATTACCTAATAGCAATTGGAATTACCCCACTCAGATTAAATTTGGAAATGGCCGAGTGAGTGAGTTGCAGGAAATTTGCGATAAAATGAATATTCACAAACCGTTAATTGTTACGGATAGTGGATTAGCCGAATTTGAATTTATAAAAAGCATAAATGAAAGGGTAAAGGGATCAACGGTTTTTTCGGCGGTGAAAGCCAACCCAAATGGAAAAAATATCAGTGATGGTGTGCAGGTTTATAAAGAGGGTAATCATGATGGTATTGTCGCCATTGGCGGTGGCAGTGCCTTAGATGCGGGTAAAGCCATAGGGTTAATGGTGGGGCAGAACCGCAGTATCTGGGATTTTGAAGATGTAGGCGATAATTATTTAAAGGTTAATGTAAGTGCCATGGCCCCCGTAATAGCGATTCCTACTACGGCTGGCACCGGCTCAGAAGTAGGGCGAGCCTGCGTCATTGTGGACGAAAATACACACACTAAAAAAATAATATTTCACCCTAATATGTTGCCGGCGCAAGTATTATTAGACCCAGAGTTAACAGCGGGATTGCCCGCCCATATTACTGCGGCCACTGGCCTTGATGCATTTGTACACAATTTAGAAGCGTATTTAGCACCAGGTTACCACCCCATGGCGGATGGCATTGCCTTACAAGCCATGAGGCTGATAAAAGAATATTTACCCTTAGCTTACAAGGACGGATCCAACCTTTTGGCACGGGGCCATATGTTGTGTGCCTCAACCATGGGTGCCACTGCTTTTCAAAAAGGCTTGGGCGGCGTGCATGCATTGGCACATCCGTTAGGGGCCATTTATGATAAACATCATGGTTTATTAAACGCGATACTGTTGCCTTTTGTATTGCGCAGAAATAAAGCCGCCATCGTCGAAAAAATAGCGGTGGTGTGTACCGTGTTAGAACTTTCAGTGGGATTTGATAGTTTTTTTAGTTGGTTAATGGCTTTTCGTGCGCAGTTGGGCATACCCAATACCCTTAGCGAGATAGGTTTAAATAGTGAGCGCAGTGAAGAAATAGGGCGTTTAGCATCATTGGATGCAACATCAGCCACTAATCCTATTGCGTTAAGCGCACAGGACTACAGTGACCTATTTGTATTAGCCGTGAAGGGGTTTTAAATAAACCCAGGTTTTTCTAAGGCGCTGCGATATTCTGCTTTAAGGTCCTTAACTAAATTTTCCATACTAGGAACATCTTTAATACCGACGGTGCCATGACCACCACTCCAAATGTCTTTCCAGCTTCTGGGTTTTCCCAAATCTAAATCTACTTCCTTTTTTCCATCCATAGTGTTCACGTCTAGGCCTTGCGCCTCTATGGAGGCTTTTAAATAGTTAGCATGCACGCCGGTAAAAAAGTCGGTATAAATAACATCGCTAACATCCGCTTCTATTAACATCTCTTTGTAACCACTGGGAGCCTGTGCTTCTTGAGTGGCAATGAAGCGTGTGCCCATGTAAGCAAAATCAGCCCCGAGTACTTCGGCGGCACGTATACTTTTACCATCGTTAATGGCGCCCGCTAACGCCACCGGGCCGTGCCAAAATTCGCGAATTTCGGTAATTAAAGCAAAGGGATTAGTGGTGCCACCATGACCACCGGCACCAGCGGCCACAATAATCAAACCGTCAACGCCGGCAGCGATGGCTTTTTTAGCGTGCTTAGCGTAAATCACATCATGAAATACAACGCCGCCCCATTCATGCACTTCTTCTACGATTTCACTGGGGTCTCCTTGGCTGGTAACCACAAACGGCACTTGGTGTTTTTTTACTAATTCACGGTCCGCTTTTAAGCGGGAATTAGAAGGGTGTACCACTTGGTTTACGCCAAAAGGCGCGACAGGCAAGTGGGGGTTGTCTTGAGAGAATTGGCTTAATTCATTTTTAATCTGTGTTAACCAGTCGTCTAACATTGCTTGTGGGCGAGTATTTAACGCGGGAAACGTGCCCACAATACCGTTTTTACAGGCGCTGATGACAAGCGTAGGGTCGGAGATTAAAAACATGGGGGCGCAAATTACAGGCAAGCTGAGTTTGTCTTTAAATAATTCTGGAATGGCCATTTTGTAATCCTGTGATTAAATTTAATAAAGCGATGGACAATTAATTTCAATGTTACTTATAAATGCTTATTCAGTGGAATGTCTAGCAGACTAGGGAATTAAAATTAGAAGTGGCGGGAATAGTATTGAGTGTTTACGGCGTCCTCAATACTATTCTTGCCACTTTTAAATTGGCAAATTTAATAAGTAAAATTATCTTTTAGCCGGCTTTGGCATGATATCCATGTACTTGGCAATGATGCTTAACATTACTTCGTCGGCGCCACCGGCAATGGATAAAATACGGGTATCACGATAGGCGCGAGAAACTGGGTTATCCCAAGTGAAGCCCATGCCGCCCCAATACTGTAAACAGCTGTCGGTGAGTTCACGCCATAAACGGCCCACTTTTAGCTTGGCCATGGAAGCCAATCGTGTGGCATCTTCACCCCTAATATGTTGTTCACACGCACTCCAAACCAATGCCCGTAAGGCTTCGACTTCGGTTTGCAGTTCGGCCATTTTAAAGTGAATAATTTGGTTGTTAATTAATGGCGAGCCAAACACTTTACGTTCACGAGTGTATTCAATTGTCAGCTCAATCATGCGTTCCATATTTTTTAAACCACCGGCGGCGGCATACATGCGTTCTTCTTGAAACTGCATCATCTGCAAAATAAAGCCTTTGTTTTCTTCCCCTACACAATTACGTTTGGGTACACGTACGTCGTCAAAAAATATTTGACCGGTGTCGCTGGCGCGCATGCCAATTTTATCAATAGGGTCGGATACGGTAATGCCTTTAGAATTCATAGGCACAATAATCAGTGATTTATTGGCATGAACCGGTCCTTCACTGGTATTGGCCAGTAGGCAAATCCAGTCGGCTTGGGTGGCATTGGTGATCCACATCTTACTGCCGTTAATGATGTAGTCGTCGCCATCACTTTTTGCGGTGGTTTTTAAACCGGCCACGTCACTGCCTGCGTTAGGTTCGCTGACACCAATACAACCTACCAAGTCACCACTAATGGATGGCTCTAAAAATTCACGTTTTAATTCATCGCTGCCAAAGCGTGCAAGGGCGGGTGTACACATATCTGTTTGCACACCAATAGCCATGGGAACCGAGCCGCCAAAGGCGCGGCCAATTTCTTCGGCAAAAGACAGTTGGTAACTGTAATCCAAACCCATGCCACCAAATTCCACTGGCTTTGAAATACCCAATAAACCTAGGTCGCCCATTTTTTTAAAAATCTCATGTAAAGGGGCACGGCCGGCTTTTTCCCATTCGTCAACAAAAGGGTCTAGTTCTTTGTCAACGAAGTCGCTAACGGTTTTGCGTAAGGCCATATGCTCAGGAGTAAATATCATACTTGGGCTTCCATATTTTTATTGGGTGAATTAATCATAATCTTTTCTTGAGAAATTAAAGGGGTCATAGAGGTCTTAAAAATGGTTAAAAGGGCCATAATGGTTAATAATGACAAATTACTAGTATGAAAGTGGGGGGCTAAATGGCTTTAAAACATGTGACGTTTTACGGATGTTCACCCACCTTAAGTTTAGGGTTAGGCATCACTCAAGATGTATGGGCGTTTGCTTCAATGATGCAAGAAAAGGCATTAGGGCAGGCCATAAAGGTTGAATTATTTACCCTTGATGGTGCGCCTGTTGAATCGTTCAGTGGCATGCAGATGTCTGCAGATGGAGACATTGATGCGTTACCTAATACCGACTTAGTGATCTTGCATGCCTTATGGGGGGATCCTGAGGTCATCGTGGCACAACAGAAGAGATTGTTTCCGCAACTGCGTCGTTGGCATGAAATGGGGGTGCCTATTTTAGCCTTGACCACGGCCTCCTTTTTATTGGCCGAGGCAGGTCTGCTGGATGGCCGTATTTGCACCACGCACTGGCATCAGCACGACGCGTTTGCTAAACGTTACCCTAACGTAGATTTTAGAAAAGAGCGTTTTATTACGGCGACAGGGGGGCTTTATTGTGTGGCGGGTATGAATGCCGCCTTAGAGGTTATTGTTCATTTATTGGCCCGTATGTCGTGTACCAGCGTGGCGCAGGCCATTGAGAAAACCTTTTTAATGGATTTTAGACGAGAATATTCATCTGAGTTTATTGCGGTGGGCGGACAAACCTATCATCAAGACGAGAGTATCTTACAAGTCCAGCAATGGTTAGAAATTCACTTTGCCACGGACGTAACGTTACAAACGCTGGCCAGTAAAACCAATATGAGTCTTAGGACGTTTAAACGACGCTTTAAAGATGCCACAGGCGAGACACCCATGCAGTTTTTACAGCTGTTACGCCTTGAGCAGGGCAAGGACATGCTCAGTTACAGTCAAAAGAAGGTGTCAGAGGTTTCATGGGCAGTGGGCTATGAAGACCCTGGACATTTTACACGGTTATTTAAACGCCACTTTGGCACCACGCCAGCGCGTTGGCGTAAGGCGCAACATTAATTTAATTCGTAATCAATCTGCTATGATTTATGGAGTCTGTTCTTTTTAGTACGCAGTTTTCGGAACTTTTAGTGGCGGGTTGCGTCCAATGCTTCTGGTGCGCAATATTGCCCATTGAATTAGGAATTAAATGAAAATAATCAAAGAATTTATTGAAAACGAATCGGCCAGTGGCATCTTATTAATTTTTGCCACCATACTGGCGTTACTGCTGAGCAATACCTTTTTATCAGGCTATTATGATTCGTTTTTACATATCCCGGTAGAGGTCCGAGTGGGTCCCTTGCATTTGGATAAATCTCTTTATCATTGGGTGAATGACGGCCTAATGGCAGTATTTTTTCTGCTGATAGGCTTAGAGGTTAAGCGTGAAATATTAGAGGGGCATTTGTCTTCATTAAGCCAGATTGCTTTACCTGGTTTTGCCGCCATTGGCGGTATGGTGGTGCCTGCTGCTGTGTATTTGTATTTTAATATCAATGATCCCGTGGCAGTTGCTGGCTGGGCCATACCCACCGCCACCGATATAGCCTTTGCCTTGGGTATTTTGTCGCTGCTGGGTAATCGTGTGCCCATGTCACTTAAAATATTTTTAATGGCACTGGCCATTATTGATGATCTAGGTGCCATTGTGATTATTGCGCTTTTTTATACCACCGAATTATCGACATTGTCTATCGGTGTTGCCTTGGTGGCTTTGCTGGGATTAATTACTCTTAATTACTTTAGTGTGGCTAAAAAAGCAGCCTACTTTATTTTAGGTATTATTCTGTGGATTAGTGTTCTTAAATCGGGAGTTCACGCCACACTCGCCGGAGTGGCATTAGCCTTTACGATACCATTAAATGCCAAAGGTGAAGATGGTAAAATGTTCTCGCCGCTTAAGGAAATTGAGCATGGTCTGCATTTTTGGGTCGCCTTCTTTATCTTGCCACTATTTGCATTTGTAAATGCAGGGGTCAACATCACCAATATTTCATTGGATCAAATGTCAGGCTCTGTGCCTCTGGGTATTATGTTGGGATTGTTTGTTGGTAAACAGTTGGGTGTATTTGGATTCAGTGCCATTGCCATAAAATTGAAATGGGCAAAGATGCCTGAAGACAGTAATTGGCAGCAGTTATACGGGGTATCGGTATTAACAGGGATTGGGTTTACAATGAGTCTATTCATTGTCTCTTTGGCGTTTGTAGACGATACGCTATTTAACTACACCGATAAGCTGGCTATTTTAATTGCATCCGTTTTGTCTGGGGTGTTTGGTTACGCCTGTAATTAAATGATCCAAGTGTTTGATAATGAATTAACACTTGGATTCTTTTCTGTAGCCTTATTTATGGTTGTGTTGACGTTATCTATAAATCCTTTCCAGACCCAATTATTTAACTGCTGCTCCGACATATCCCCAGAGTTACTTAGCTTTAATGCCGTTTGTTTGATTTTAAATGAAATAAGTTCCAGAGTATTTGAGTCGATATTGTTATGACGCCCGTGACGCGTGAGACCTGCCAGTAAAAAATCAAGACGCTGTTCTAATGATTCAAGTTTTGGAAAAACCGGTTTATCTGTGCCATTTTCAATGGCTGCTAAAAGTGCAGTGAAGTTCTCGATGTTAAGAGAAATGGAAAGACTAGCGCCTTTAGTATCTAAAATGGCGTTATTAATGGCCATTAATTCCCCTTTTAGATTGATCAATGGTCCGCCAGAAAACCCTTGTTGAGTAGGAGCCGAGTGAAAAATAGCATTTTGCACGGCAATGTTTTCCATTTTTAAATTACTTACTTCCATGTTGGCCAGATTAATCCAGGCTGTTTTTATAGTCCCAGAACAAAACCGTAAACTGTCGGGGAGTCGATGACGTCCTAAGGCAATCACAGGCATGCCTTCTTGGATTTGGCTGGCTAAGGGTAAATAAAAGCCTCCTGAATAATCGGCCAATTGCAACACGGCCAGATCAAATTGTGGGTTGCTGTACAGTATTTTAGCCTGTGTAAGTTGGCCATTCATTAACCTTGCTTTAATGGGCCTTTCGTCATTCATTAAACCATGGCTTACGCTGAGGACTAATCCCGAGGCGGACACCAATGTGCCATTAAACGCGTGGTCTCCTTGCTGTAAGTGCACTAATGCTTGAGCGCTTTTTTGAAGGTGTGGATTGGTTACAGCACAGGACTGTAAATGTTGCTCAAGCTTGTCTTGTATAGGGATGCTGCAAGCACTTAGCAACGTCAGTAGGCAGGCAATAATGGCACAGGGAATTAAACGTAAAAACAATGTCACCTCAATCATCTCACACTAAAATTGAGACAAACATGAATGGGCATATATAAGCTAACCTACTAAAAGCCAGTTTATTTATACGATTTTGTATTAAGAGTACATTTTATCAGGGCATAGAAAGCGGAACAATATTGACAAAGCGTATACCCCTAGAATTGGCACGTTCTGTAATACCGTTTTGTTATATAGCCTGACGGGCTTTAACGACGTGTGTTTATCTCTCCTGCCTCGTTTGGACAGAGCACAAACGGGCTTCTATTCTTATGCGTATAAGCGAGAGGATCGACTGAACTCTCAACTAGGAATTGCATGGGCTTACCTGCCTAACCCAGTTAAAGGATTACCCTATTGATGTCATTAAAGTTGATACGTTATTTATAGATAGAGTGTCGGGCGGGGGTGTAATACAAGAGTATTATTTTAATATCCCTATGAAACTTGAATGCTGATAAGAATTAAATTCAAAGAAAAAGTTGTTAACTTAAACTAACCACGGAAGGCAAAATGGCAGGCTCACCTTTTTGGCAGAATTTATTTAGACCGGATCATAAACAAAAAAAACATGTAGCTGAGTTATGGTTGGCCACGCCTATTTTTAGTGGGGTCAGTGCTCGTCAATGCCAGCAACTGGTAAATGACATGGCTATTCGCCGTTATGAAAACACCGAAGCAATTTTTAAACTGGGGGATGTTGGTATAGGTACTGGGCTTATTATCAGTGGAAGTGTGCGTATTTGTATGGGTGAAAAGGTTTTAGCACAACTTGAAGAAGGAGATTTTTTTGGGGAAGTCGCTTTGGTCATAGAGGCTCCGCGCACGGCCACCGCCATTGCCGCTGGCGATACACAAATTGTATTTTTTCTGCGTCCTCAGCTTGAAAGTCTATTATCACGGTCGCCGCGGCAAGGAGCAAAAATAATGCAAAATCTCGCTAAAGTTATGGCCAATCGATTAGGGTCCACCAATACTTTATTGGAACAATCTCATGTGGCTGATTAAACACATACCACCTATGGCAAAAGCCTTAATATGTTTTGCTTTTGTATTGGTGATTACCAGTGTGCTTATTTTTCTGCTTAACCCAGTCATTATTCCAGTGTTAGTATCACTGGTTTTATATGTTTGTTTATTACCTTTGCATGATTGGCTGACAAACTTAGGTTGGCGTCGAGACATGTCGGCTATGGCCATTTTATTTTTAATGATGTTTGTGGTTTTGGTCCCCGGCTCCTTAATAATGGCTGAATTTAACGAGCAAGCCATGCTTTGGCAAAGCAAGGCCAGCATTGCAGGGCACTCTCTTAACGAGTTGTTGGGGCTGTTATCGGAAAAGCTCGCCCAATGGCAATTTCATATAGAGGTGGAGCAAATAAAAGCAAATATATTGGCCGGTCTAGTGAAGGAAAACGGATCGTTTTTAAGCTCTATTAGTTCTTTGGTTGTAAGTATTTCAAGTTCTTTATTGTTGGTGCCTTTTATAACATTCTTTTTATTGAGAGACTTTGAATCATTGCGCAATAAATCCCTAAATAGCCTTCCCAATAAGTATTTTGAATTGGGCTGGTTGATGTATTTTAAAGTGGCCAAACAAACTCAAGGTTATGTGCGTGCGGTATTAATACAACAGTCTATTTTAGCGGTAGTGGCAGCCGTAGGATTTTGGCTGGCAGGTTTTGATAGTCCGGTGATACTGGGCTTAATAGCGGGTGTATTAGGTTTGATACCCTATGTGGGTCCGGCTTTGGGTTTACTGCCGCCATTTTATTTGGTATTGGCTAACCCTGAAGTAGGCTTTGATGCCATGTATATGGCTGTTTTGGTTATAGGCGTGGCTTACTTAGTTGATAACTTATTGGTGATTCCCTTAGTGGTGGCCAGATTTGCCAACTTACACCCGTTGGTGGCGCTATTAAGTATTATTGTGTTTGGAAACTTTTTTGGTATTTTAGGCATGATTGCCGCCATACCGTTATTGGCTATTTCAAATATTGTGTTTTATCAATTATTGCTTAGTTTTAGTCCTAAAAAGTTCACCACGAATGTGGCATCATTTCATTAAGCTGGGGTTGTTTTTTGTTGAGTTATGAATACACATTTAGAGCGCTTGTGGAGTTATTCAAGATAGGGCAAAGTAACTCATGTAACTACAGACACCTCAACTCATTGAATAGTCACAGGCAGTAAATGAAAAAAATAAAAAATGAAGATGCTCTTGTCACTGAAGCCATTCGGGTGGGTGAAATATACGCCAATAAACGCGGTGTGGGTGAATTTGAAAATACCGATTCGGCTAAAAGTAAGGTGACCTACCTTTATCGTCTCTTAGTGCACGATAAACTAATTCAACCTCTAGCCAAGGGTCAAGACAGTGGCCCCAGTATGCGCCATAAACTGGCTTTGTGGATTTCCCGTACGTTACCCAAGGATCATGAGTTACTTAAGTAACTGGGGCAAATTTTGATGCCGACTTTATTCGTTATTTAAGGGTTAGATAATAATGAAGAGGTCGGCTCGCTGATTATTTTGTGGATCAGACCAAGCTTTAGCCAGTTTATTATAACCGATACGGCTCGCTCACTGACGCGGTGTTCGGGTACCAATTCTAATAAAGACAGGCATATATCTGCGAAGTCTTTTCCTTGTTGGAAACCATTCAGCATAGTGAAAGCCACCGCATCTATCGGCCTAAATTCGGTGAGCCGCTCAACGTTACGCCATACTAGCCACGCATTTTTCCCAAGGACCGGCTCAGGTGGATTTGTGTCTTGTTTTAGGTTTTGCCAAATATTAACCACATTCCAATCACTTTCAAATATTTGCAGGCTTGGGTGAAAGCGTAATTGTATTTTCGGCCACTTTTCAGGGGCCGTTTTTTTAAGTTGTTCAAGAGTTGTTATGGCGGTATCACGTGCATCAAACGCGTTTAATAATAGGCGCTCAAAACGGGCCAGTTCAGCTATCTGAGGGTGCGCATTAAAAGGGGGCTGTTGCTTTAAAAAGCTAATTAGCGGATCAGCAAAATGGCGTAAAGAAAACTGTTCACTTGGGTTTAGTTTTATGAAGTTATTCATCATTTCGTTATATAGATCATCTCCTAAATACAAGCCTAATATATTATGGTCGGTATCTATGGTTTCTTTTAGCCGTAATTGATAAGCATTTTGGTAGATTGCTAAACGCTTGTCTGTACCAACATTCCCTTGTTTAGCAATATGTGCGTGTATAGAGCCTTGATTTGGGGGTTGTATGCCGAGTAAGTGCGCCATAAGTTGCTGCTGGCGGGTGGCTAATAATGAGCTCATACACATGCCTTGGATTTTTGTGGCATCAGCACTTGCTGGGCAATGTCGCGGGCAACGTCTAATTCAGCAACCAAGTTGTCAAGGGTGGGAATGTTATCGTCCCGTTCAATCATCGTACTAACCGGGCCAAATGTTTGTAATGCGCTTCGGTAAAGATCCCACACCTGATCACATACATCTTGATCATGGGTGTCGATAACATAGTCCCCATAATCGGTGTGGCCAGCCAAATGGAATTGGCGAATACGCTTTTTATCCATGGCCAATATATAATCTAACGCATCAAAACCATGGTTGCGGGCGCTGACGTAAATGTTATTGATATCCAGCAAAATATGGCAGTCAGCGGCTTGTGCTATGGCGTTTAAAAAATCCCATTCACTCATACTTGAATCTGAATAGGTAATATAACTTGAGACATTTTCTAGTAAAATTTGTCGCCCTAAATAGTCCTGAACTATTTTAACTCGCTCCACGACATGTTTAATAGCTTCTTCATTGTAGGGCAGGGGCAATAGATCGTGGCTGTTTTTCTGGTTAACACCAGTCCAGCATAAATGATCACTGATCCACTTGGGTTGTATGTCATTGGCTAACGTCTTTAAGTTTTTAAGATAATCCATATTTATAGGATCAGTTCCGCCAATAGATAATGAAACACCGTGCATAACCATGGGGAATTGTTCGCGAATGGCATGCAAAAAGTACTTGGGTTTACCACCGGCCACAAAAAAATTTTCCGAGGTGATTTCAAACCAATCAACATTGGGCGGAGAGTCTAAAACTTGCTGAAAATGATCGGTGCGCAGGCCCAGTCCAAAGCCTAAAAAGTGCTCATCCATAAACATGTCTCGATTTTTTAATTGTTATTTTTATTATGACTATTAACCGCCACCACAAGGCAACAAAAAATTGTCGCCTTGTGGGTTTTTACTAATTGAGCAAGTTACGCGCCTTTTTTGCCACCGATGCTCTCGCAAGCCTTAGCGGATGTATTTACAAAGCCTTTTCCGCTGCAGCTAGCTTTACCTGCACAGGCATTATCGGCGGTTTTACAATCATTATGACCACCACATTTATTCACACCATAACAATGAATTAGGTCACTTTTGCTAATGCTGCCACGCCAGTTGTCATTGGTTTTACCGCCTACATCCGTACAAGCCTTGGCGTTCATACCAACAAAACCATGGCCTTTACAACTGGCTTTACCTGAGCAGGCATTGTCGGCAGTTTTACAATCGTTTAAGCCTTTGCATTTGCTTACACCATAACAGTGCACCAGTTCGGCGGTGCCGCCAGATCCGTCATTCATGCCCATTTCCATGCTAGAGCAGCCCACTAGGCTCGCTGCTGCAAGTGCTAAGGCTGCGCCACTGAAGCCTGCTTTTAGTTTATTTTTCATTTATCTTCCCTGGTTTGTGTATGTGCCTAACGGACATATCATTTTGAGTGTAGACCAAGGCCCTAAAGATGTTTTAGCCAGTACATGCATATCTGGTCCAGTGTAAACCTGCTAAAATACGCATCATATTTGCTCAAAGATGTTAAATGATGGAAAACCAACCTAATAACCCGCTTCATGGTCTTACCTTGCAAGCCGTACTTACCCAACTGGTAGACCACTATGGTTTTGATGAGTTAGGGCAACGTATTGATATACGTTGTTTTAATAGTGACCCCAGTATTAAATCCAGTCTTAAGTTTTTAAGAAAAACCCAATGGGCCCGTGAAAAAGTTGAAGCTCTGTACTTGGAAAGCCGCGACGACTTTTAACAGCATCACTTGTTTTTGCGACATCGATACGAATAAAAAATGGATTTTAAATGATACGGATTAATCTCTGGCTGGTGCTTGCCCTATGTTTAGGGCAAACCTTTCACTCTTGGGCAGCACCCGATACCACACCTTCCCCGCAAAACGCGGTTAAAGACGTTATCCCCTTAACGGTCGCCAACCTTAAAGGCCAACAGTCTTTGTACCAAGATGGTTGGTTTATCATTACCTCAAGCCAGCAAGCGCTTAACTATGCTAAAGAACACAGCATTGACTCGTCCAGCAGTGCTCTTAAAAAGGTTAAAGACTCGGTAATATTGCGCTCGGCTGAATATGGTCAGGCCATGCAAGGTGATATGCGTACTGCCGGTAATACTACTGCTAGGTTGTTTAGTGGAGGCACTCAAAATAGCCAAAAGATACTGGCGGGAACACATGAACTGGCTCAGCAGGAATGGCTGTACAGCCAAGAGGCGGCGAAGCAAGCTTGGCAATCACTGGTCAAGGGTTACGTGTACTTGGGCCAATCAACTAAAGCCAGTATTGAGGCGTTAAAGTTGGTGCCGAAAGGATATTCAAGTGGTGTTAGGGAAGATTTTAATGAGTTGTTTTTAAGCTATAAACATTTACGTGATGCCAGTCGCAGCAATATTACGTCCCATTGGGACAGCGCGTTAAGCGATGCCGAAACAGACTTTAAAACCGCCTACAAAGATTCAGGGCAGGCGTCTAATTCCTTAAGCGGTTTATGGACCTTGTTGTCAGGTTATGCCAGCGGAATTTATCACGGCTTATTTAAGCCCAGCGCCACCTCCAGCTGGCAAGTGGCTAAATACAGTGCCGTGGTGGCCGGAGAGGTTGTCTTTTTGCCGGTGGCCAGTACCTATATTTTAACCAAAAATACAGTGCGCTCAGCAGGCCTTGCTGTGTATTACACTGGCCTTACCGCCATTGAGGTGGTGGCTCCCACAGTGAAGGGCGGATTTCTTGCGGGTATGTCGCTATTGTCGGCGGGGGCTGTACCCATTACGTATATAAGTGGCACCGCAGTGGGTGTTATTAACCAAGTGGGCACCACAGTAGTAGCCCCGGTAGCGGGTGTGACACAAGGGGTGGTTGCAGCCACCGCCGATACACTCATGTATGGTGCATTGGTTACCTATGATGCCGTTGAAGGCACCACTAAGGTATTTGTAAATCAAGTTAAGTCAGGAGTGGTTTTGGGGTATAACGCGCTGACCGCGATTCCCAGTCAGTTATTGTTAGGCACCGTAAACAGTGCGGTCTTTTTGTTTTGGGATGGCCCAAGGCTCACCATCGCCACGTTAAAAGGTGAGGTCAATTATAAGGGACGCAGCTTGCAGCCGGGCGCGCTGCCGGTAGGCAGTGTCATTGATTTAAAAGCGTTACAACAAAGTAATCCTGAAAACTTAAAAATTATAACGGACGACCCCGAAGTCATTCAGCAGGTACTGGAACACCTGCCTAAGGATTTGAGAAAACCATGAAACAATTAATTATTCGTGTGGTGTTAAGTCTTACCGTCTTGGCGGTGTTAAGTGCCTGTGCCAGTACGGGCAAAAACGACTCGTTAAACAATACTAAACAATTGGTTAATCGTGGCCATAAATCGTTATATGAAAACGGCGCCTTTCATGTGCCCAATACGTCCATGAGTTTAATTCCCGCGGGTCCCAGTGCTATAGAATTTGCCAAAGAATTAGCGGGAGTGAAGGCCCCGCAAGCACTGTTCACCTCACTAAAAAACGCCCGTGAGTCGGTCACGGTGGTGAGTGTAGGTACTCAAAAAACCTATGAAATTAGTGAAGGTATTTATGATGGTGGTAATGAATTTGGCAATTGGGTAACCGAGCATTCTCGGCCAGGATCCATGTTGTTATTAAATAGGGCCTACCCAGATGCCAAGTATATAGTGGGCAGTTCTTGGCAAGTGGCTAAAACCCTCAGTGAAAACATGGCTAACGCGGGTGATGCCTTGGCAGAAGGCTCGGTCTCGCTTGCTAAAACAATAGCCAAAGAGGGTAAGCAAGGTAGCAAAGCTGTCATGTCGGGAGCTTGGCAAACCGGAACGGGCTTTGCCAAAAATGGCGTGCATGCGGGCCTGAAAACCGTGCAAGGTGGAATTCACGATTTTATAACCGGTTATGTGGCATTGCCTGAAAACATGTCACAACGAGCGACTAACATGAGCCCAAGTCAGTCATGGCAGAAATATGCGCATGCCTCTGAGACGGTACACGAATGGCGCGAAAAAACCTCGGACAAATTAGCTTTTTATGTGAAAGACAGTACCCAAAATTACTTCTCTAATATCCAAGGCTCCTTTAATAAAGGCAGTGAAGAATTAAACGACGCCGATCAAACCGGTAGTTTGGCGGTCTTAAAATATTTGGGTTGGGCGTTACACGGCGTTTTTTGGGAAGGGATGATCAAACCCGCTACTCAGATTTCAGCAGGCTCCTTAGGGTATGTAGCGGTAAATACAGTGGTGTACCCCGTGATGTTATTAGGGCAGGGCAGTGTGTCTTTGGCTGAGCTTGCCGTAAAAGTGACATGGAACAGTGGCGCCATGGCATACGAGGTGGTGGCACCCACGGGTAAGGCGGCGTTAGCGGGAATATTTGGCACACTACAAGCCGCGGGTGGCACTCTTGCCGGGGGCGCGATGATTACCGGGGGCGTTGCCGTCTCGGGTGTTGAATACGTGGGGACTCAAGTGGCTGCGGCGACGGTTGCTACCGCTGGGTATACGGTGGGCAAAGGTGTTAAATACATAGGGGTGCCGTTGGCAGCATCGGGTGTTGTGATTGGTGGTACTGCGGTAGGTGTGACAGTGGCAGGTGCAGAGGCGGTAGCGGGTGGCGCCATTTTAGCCAGTGGTGAAGCGCTGGCGTTAGGCTCAAAGGTTTTAGGAGGTGCAACGTCGGCCGCCACTATGACTGTAGGCACGGCAGGGTCAGTGGTAGCAGGTGTGGGTCTTGGTGTTTATGAACTAAGCAAGGCTGTGCTGGTGCCTGTTACGTTTGAACTCACATCGGGTGTGGTATTGGGATATGGCTCGGTATCTCAATTGGCCGCCCACAGTGTTTTGGCGGTGGCGGATGCGTCGTATCTAGTGTTATCTATGGAAGGCGCTAATTGGGTGTTGTATGGCGTGAAGGGTATATTTGGTGCGAATGAAGATCTGGCAGCGGGCACTGTTTTAGACTTAGAAGCCATGCAAAATCAAGGGGAAGAGTTTAAGCGCTTGCCGGTGTCTAATGCCGAAATGGACAGCGTAATAGAGCATATGCAGCAAGATTTAAAGTCAGCGGCTATTTAATCTAAAAAGGGCCACTGCATTAAAGGGCAGTGGACTGAAAAGCGCCTATTGATCTTCTTGAGGCTGTGCGTCTAAGGAGTTGTTCTCATCCGCGGCTTGAACAGCATCAGCCTGCTCGGCCGCTAATTTCTCTCGTTGAGCTTTAGAGATGTATTTAGGTTTATTGCCTTTGCTGCCAGGGTTCATTCTGGCCTTGGCTTTTTTAACTTTTGTATTGAATTTATCAAAAATCTTCTTTTTTCGGTTCATGGTTGGACCATTCGCAAACGATAATAGTGCGGATTGTAATGACAGAAAGTCAATTGGCAAGCCGATTCTTAAAACAGATCGATTTTGTTGTCTATTTGCAGAGTACTCAGTTGCCCGCTTTTGATTAATTGCTGGAAGTTACAGACTTGATTGCGGCCATGCTCTTTGGCGTAATACAGGGCTTGGTCGGCTTGTTCTAGTAGCTTAGTAGAGTGGAAATGAGTATCAATTTTAGTGATGCCAATGCTCACCGTTAAGGTATTAATTTGCGGGAAAACAAACAGCTCCAAATCTTTGCGAAAGTTCTCAAATTTGCTAAACGCTTCCTGCTCGCTAATATTCAATAAAAACACCACAAATTCTTCGCCACCAAAGCGAAACAATAAATCGGTATTCCTAAATATTTTTTTCATAATACCTGAAAATAACAGCAGCACTTCATCTCCAAAAATGTGACCAAATTGATCGTTAATGTTTTTAAAATGATCAATGTCTATGATTCCCACCCAATGATCATGGTCTTTGTTAGGAAGCCTAAGGTCATTGTCTGAAGGACATTGAGGATCTACCTCTTGCTGTGCATCTTGAAAAAAGTCACTCAGTCTGTCATCAAAGGTCTTGCGATTTAATAAGCCTGTGAGCGTGTCATGTTCGTTTTCGTATAATACTTCAATAAAATTACGGTAAATGTGTATAAATCCCATGACGATTTGCTTATGGGTATCGGTGAGTTTGTCGGTGTAAAAATCCAATACGCCCACCACTTCGTGATGAATAATGATGGGGAATACGGCACGATCACGATCGTTGTCTTTTATAAAGAGTGTTTTAGAGGTATTGAGGCACTGTTTGATGGCATCATCCATATGGATGTGAGTCACACCATTAGCGTGGGTGAGCGTTTTAAGTTTATCTTTGTGAATCCCCTCTGGCATGGACATAGTGACTTCTAAATATGGATTGTCGGCATGGCGGGGTTTATGCAATAAAATCAAGGCATCAAAATCAACAAATTGGGAAACGCTGTTAAGTAATATTTTTTCAAGTAAGCGCTTATTGCGCTCTCCCACAATCTTGCCCACTGATTTTAAAATACTTAAACGACCGTTTTTCATTATCAACTAGCCTGACTGAAGCTGTAGAACGTTGCCTATATAAGAAAAGTATAGCCATAAAGCCGTATCCGTCATGCCTATGTTTCAGTGATTTAATGGGGCTGTCGATTAGAATGTTAAATTATCCTTGACCTTAGACTATACTCTAAGGTCTAAGCTTGTCTTATTAACCTTTAAGGAAGGCTCATGAAAATTGGTGAATTAGCAAAACAGTCAGGCCTCACGGCCCATACGTTACGTTTTTATGAGAAACAGGGTCTCATTAGCCCCAGTACCCGCTCACAAAGCAATTACCGTTTATACAGCCAACAAGATTTAAGTACGGCCAAGTTTATTAAGCGCAGCCGCAGTATGGGTTTTAGCCTAGAGGAGGTTGAGGTGTTTTTGTCTATTAGAGCCGACAAACCCGCCCATATTTGTGCCGATGCCAAAGGCATCGCTCAGCAGAAAATCATTGATGTGCAGCAAAAAATTGAAGAGATGCAAAAGGTGTTAATAGCCTTGCATAAACTCAGTGATGCCTGCTGCGGGGGAGGTGAAAGTGCTGAATTTTGTAGCATCATAGATGCCTTGGATGACTCGGCCAATATAGGCATCAGTAACACAGATAAAACTAGTGCAAAAAACATACAGGAGGGTGTGGCATGAGTGAATTAATGGCTAATTTTATCGGTTTATTTGCAGAATCTGCGCCTTATCTATTGTTAGGGCTGTTGCTGGCGGGGGTCATTCGTTTACTCATTCCTGATACTTGGGTTCAAAAGGTATTGGGCAAAGACAGCTCAGTGGTCACGGCTGCACTGATAGGCACGCCCTTGCCGTTGTGCTCGTGCTCAGTGATACCGGCCGCCATGGGGATTCGCCGCGCTGGGGCCAGTAAAGCCAGTACGGCCAGTTTCATGGTGGCCACCCCAGAAACCGGAGTAGATTCCATAGGGGTAACACTTGCGTTAATGGGGCCTGTAATGGCAATAGCGCGACCTGTTGCGGCAATTTTCTCGGCCATTGTGGCGGGTAAGTTGGTGCGCATGTGGGATGTAGAGACGCCGCCTAAACAAGAAGCGGTGAAGTCTTGTTGCAATAAAGGTAGTATCGCGGCCAGTTTAAGCATATGGGGTAAAACTCGCTCTGTCGTGCAATACGGTTTTGGGAAGTTGTTGTCGGATTTCATGGGCTGGTTATTGGTGGGGTTGTTGTTTGCAGCACTAATACAAACCTATGTGCCAGCGAGCTTCTTAACCCAGTATGGTAGTGGTGTGTTTGCCATGGTGCTGGTGATACTCATATCTATCCCTATGTATATTTGCGCAACGGCATCCACTCCAATAGCTGCCGGTTTAATGCTGTCAGGGATTTCTCCTGGTGCCGCTCTAGTATTTATGCTGGCGGGTCCAGCTACTAACATTGCAACGTTAATGGTTGTGAAAAATGAATTGGGAATACGATCTTTAGTCGGGTATTTATGCGGTGTTATTTTTACAGCCCTTGGTATGGGATTGTTACTTGACGCAATTTTAGATTACTTTGACATCAGTATTAACGTCACTATGGGACAACACGATGAAATGACGTCGCTTTTGTATTCAGTGGCAGCAGTGGTATTGGCCTCATTAATTGCCTTTCAATACGGCAAAAAAGTCAAAGCGATGTTTGAATCTGCTAAAATTAAAAATTTAAACCCCTCATAGGATAATTAGAGTCGTAATGAAGTTACAAGAAATAGATAAAAGCCGTTACCGTAAACATTTAAATAGGGTAATTGCTGCGCTTATAGTGAGTTTGATGGTCATGGCATTAAGTTTTGGTCAGTTACTTATTATGTTGCTGGGTGGAGATGGGGATCATTTTATTTTTAATTTAAGTGGAGTAGTGCTGGCGGGTGGACTTTGTTTATGGGTGTTAAATCGTTTCCGTCAGCATGAATTCATGACTGAAGTAGTTTACGTGTGGGAGCTTAAGCAGGGGCTTAACAAAATATATCGTAAATTAAGAAAAATAGAGGAGGCCAAAGAAGACGGGGACCTTAATGCCATTCTAAACTTTTATTATGCGGCCAGTTCTCAGCTTTTTAAGCTAGATGACAACACCATTACAATGGACTCGTTGCAGTTGGAGGTAAATAAGTTGCAACAGTTGATTGAAGACAAGGGCCTTAATGTGAAAGTTGAAGATTACCGCCCTTCTATGTTAGAAGCGTTTTAAACTTTAATAAAACGTCGCGCCTGATGGGAGTGGAAGGCTGAATGTAAGAGCCCGCTAAATCCAGCCACTGCTTTAGTTCTTGGGCGAGTTTATATCCGGCCTTACCTTTTATTTGCCCTGTAAATATATGTTTATACTTTTTTGTATTACTTCAACTTTGGCTATGGGGCAGGACAACCCCATAGCGTTATTTACATTTAAAGTGATGACTTAAGTTCAGATGCCAATGCGTCAGTATTACTTAATTTGGCTGTTTTCCACCAAGCCGTTTGAGGTGTG
>MAAA01014005.1_pt1 | contig 51538 bp, 4 predicted proteins | sample 1115971 | NCBI WGS metagenome assembly MAAA01 (sample SAMN04961123, study PRJNA320927) | seawater metagenome | isolation source: sample BD02T6 sea water enriched with oil for 6 days | place: USA:Gulf of Mexico | collected 2013-07-27 | reverse complement strand
AAATTGGTGATTGTCTAAGCGCCCGCCCACCCTTTCACGAGCTTCTAACAAACTCACGGTTTTACCTTGCTGCTGTAATAAGTGAGCTGCGTACAAACCAGATAAACCTGCCCCCACTATCACCACATCTGTTTTTATTATCATTATGCAGTCCCGTTACTTTTGCTTTGAAAGTACTATGCAAACAATTATTTTAAAGAACAAGAGTGTAAGTGGGCCAATGCTGGTTGCCTGAACGACATGCAGGGATGCATGGCCATGTATCTATGAAAGGTGTAAAAATCGGAATGGGGTGTACAGAAAATGGTCCGCCCTAGAGGATTCGAACCTCTGACCTGCGCCTCCGGAGGGCAGAGATAGTATTCGGGGTAAATAGATCTTAATCCTTATAGTACGTGGCCTGCAGAGAATATTAAGCCTCCAAGTTGGACCTATGTTTACCGATTAAAATCGAGTAAAAACAAATTTATGGGCACAAAAAGTTCGTTTTTCATAACTCTCAAATGATATTAACCCTAATGAGTTACTAGTTGCCTTAAGCTGGGGGTGGATTGATCAATTGTAGCTAGCTGATCCTGTCAATATTGGACAGGGAGGGTCATTGTTTAATGCAAATTAGTTGTTATAATAGGTCGTGTTATAATTAATACGAATAAATAGCCAGAAATGATGATCTACTAGATACGAATTTACTGCGCCAGTTTTGTACCACTAGATATAAGTGCTTGGAAGCACAAAGTGTTCATATCTAGTGTCACAAATCTGACATTCTAACTTTGCTATCGTTATACGACCTTCCTTTCTGCATAAGCACTAGTTTGTTGCTGGCCAGCCCCAATCTACCAAAGTACGTGTCAGTTATGGATAACAAATTAAAGTTGCAATATAAGGATGTAATAGCGCGTGCGGTTTACTTTAATTCGAGCGAGTCAGTTGTTGGCGGGTTTGTCCTGCCTATTTTTAACAGTTAGTGTTGCTTTTGCTGTAGATGTAGATATTAGAACGGCAAGTAATCTAGGCGCATTTTCAAATAAAATAGATTATATAGCGGCTGTCAGTGATTGTACTGGTGTGGTATCAGTGGATATCTCCGCGGGTACATACCAGCAAACTCTCTCCCCTGCTGAAGCAAGTCGAACTGAAAACTCTTCAGTTGGCTGTGAATTTCCCTTTATTGCTGAAGGCGATACACGCTATACGCCTCAAATAATAATTCACCATCGTGATAATACTTCCCAAGTTCACACGGAGACATTTCAATTAGAAAACAATTCACCTGAGTTGAAGTTAACATCGGTTGGTTTGCAGCTTCTAGACGGTGTTCAGCACCTTATTATTCAAGTTGCGGCGTCTGATGACGTTGATATTAGCTATGTAGGTTTCGATGTCGTGGCTGTGCGGGCCTCAGATCTGCGCAGTGCGAACGGTGTGGTTGCAGATGTCCGTGATAAAGCATTTACCCATAGTAGCGGTATGACGAGAGTAATTCCTCATCAGAATAATCAGACAAGTTACGAGTTGGCGCTACCTATCGAAGTAGAGCTGGATGCCGCTACGATTGCACATGACGGGGTTGTGTTACTGGACCTAATGGTGGTTGATGCATCAGGCAATCAAAGCAGCTTTTCAACTGTCGCTTTTACCGGTGATAGCATTCAGGAAGCGGCCAACGCTTTAATCGCGACACCTACCCGGATTGTATTTACTAATTTACTCGAAACCGCCACGGTTATTCCGTCTGTTGAGTTTCAGTTTCGGGGTCTGACATCGTTACCCGGTTCGGGCACGGGTATCACCTATAGCTCTTCCCATCCCGAGTTAATTGCAATCACTTCAACAGGCTTGGTTTATCCTATTGCTGAAACCAGTGGACAATCAGTCACAATTTCCGTGGACTATCCTGAACTGGATGCGGTGTTGATTCCTGTTGAGGTCGATCTTAGTAAATCATTGACTGGCTTGCGTGTTAAGGGGTTATCTAAACAAGGGCAAATGGTATTACAAAGCTTAAATGAACAAGCACCAATTCCTGAAGTTGTCGCTGTTTTTAATGACGGCAGTGAGGCGGAGATAGGCAAACAATTTGAGTTGGAGTATTTACTTGGAGAAGGGGCTTCAGGTGTTTTGCAGGTTGATAGCAAAGGAAATTTATTGTCTCGGGCGATTATTCCAGATGTTGCCCCCCTTAACTTAACGATTAGGCTCAGGAATCAACCTGATGTCGCTATCACCATACCGGTTATTGCACTGGATGCACTGCCTTCTATTGAATTGGATTTAACGCCTACTGTAACCACAGGAAAGCAGTTAATTATTAAGGCGATACCAACTGACGATGTTGCGGTGAGAGAGGTTCAGTTTGTGGTGGACGGAGTCATTTTGGGAGCTCGTACCAACAGCCCCTATGAAGTATCGCTCTCTATCACAGAGCAAATGGCTAATCAGGCATTAAAAATAAAAGCAATAGTGGTGGATTCCGCAGGTCAATCGACTGAGACAGTAGAGAAAATTGTATCAGTAGTAACTCAAAATAATCAGGTTCTGCCTGATTTAGTTTGGAGTCGGCCATTGGAAATGCAGCGTGTAGTAGAGCGTGGCAGGGTATTGATGCAGCTTGAGCGTAAAATTGAGGATTTAAATAACCGGGATGAAAGCATCCGTTACGTCGAGTTCTACCAAGACGGCACTAAAGTTGGGGCGGCCTACTATGCCCGTATAGAAACCCGTGAAGAGCAAGATGAGGAAGGAAAAAAGGTAGATGTATATTATGAGGTTTGGCGATTAGAAGGCTCTGTGCCTTCAATTTCTACACAGGAGACGACCGTCTCCTTGCATGGTGTGATTCATGGTCGCGAAGGTGAGCTGAAAAATACGACTGGGAGGCTTGTTCGAGTTTTAGAGAATCAAACGCCTAGCGTCAAAATTTTAGAGCCAATTTCAGGCGGTAGCGTCACCATCGGGCAACGCCTTCCCGTTAGAGTCGAGATTCAGGATGATACGCTGGCACTGGGTACTATCTTGGAGATACTGGTTAACGACTCTGTTATCGATAGTTTTACTTATAGTGATGTTGAGCAGCAATATGAAAGTGCCTGGGATCAGCAAATCACCGAATATCAGTCACTGATATCCATACGCCATGAATTGCTTGGTTCAACGTTGCGTATCCAGGCACGGGTCACAGATTTTCATGGTGAAATTTCCCTGTCTGAGCGTATTAGGCTGCCTGTTAAATCGGATCAGGCACCGAGCATTGCCTTGAGTCATCCCACTACTGGCTCACACTTAGTAGCCGGTGAATCGATAGAGCTGCGCGCTGACTCTAATGATGACATCGCTGTTAAGCGTGTCGACTTTTACATGAACGACCGCTTGGTGGGCTCTGATGTTAAGGCTCCGTACAGTGTGACTATAGAAACAGAGCCTTCCCAAGAGGCTGCCAGAGTTCTCGTTTTTCATGCTGTCGCAATAGATAGTATTGAGCAGGAGGCTATCAGCGCCAAAGTTGAAGCAACGTTGGGTAAGGATGAAACTGCACCGGTTGTAAATATCTCTTCACCAGCTGTATCTCATACCGAGGGCGGTGATGACATTGCCGATGTAGTAGAAGGCAGTGAGATCGTTCTTAAGGTGACTGGTTACGATAACGTACTGGTTGACCACCTTGAGTTGCGCGGTATTCGCTTAATTGGCGCTAAGTACGAATTAACGGGTGACTTGACCGATATCGTCAGCGGCACAGATTTTTCACCACAGCAGATTCCAGGTACTTTAAATGCTTTCTCTGCACTGAAGCTAGTAAGTGTACCGTTATTTTCTCAAAGTAAAAATGTGACGAGGGATCGTTATTCTATTCAAGTGACGGCGCTGGATGAAACGGGCAATGCTTCAACGGCTGATTTAATTGTGGGTGTTATCGCGGATAAAGATCCTGTCGTGGTGGAGGCTCGCTATACGCGTAATCATTATTTTCCAAGGGACCTTATTACACTCGATATACAAGCTGCAGATGATCGCGGTGTAACCTCGATGAACGTGGCTTACTTCTTAGATGATAGTAAAACTCCATTATTTCAACAAACCATTGGGCTTTTAGAGGGATTAATTCCGGCGAAAAATGTTCAGGTTTCTTCGGTAATAAAGCTAGCAGATTTTACCGTTAGCAATGATGATCACGCGCTTCGTGTTGAAATTATTGCTGTCGACGATCGAGGGCATAAATCAAATGATCATAGTGAAATATATGAGTTTAATTTAAACATTACCCCGGATACTTCTGCACCTTTGTTGGGTATTTCTAGCCCTGTTCAAGGCAGCAAGCTATATCATGGAAACCAGATTGAAGTTAAATGGCGTGCGGTTGACGATGCCGAGTTACAGGGAGTTAAGTTTTTTGTTGAAGGTAAGGAAATTCATAGTAAAACACTTGAAAAAAATGTAGAGGAATCATCATTTAACTATACAGTGCCTGCTAGTGGTAGTGACCTTTCGATTGAGGCGCAAGTCACTGACTCATATGGCAATAAAGGGGTAAGCAATTGGCGCTATGAATTGCTTGGTGACAACCCTCCGAAAATTTCTATTAAAACACCAGCGGTGGGCTCCAGACTGGTGGCGGGTGAATCCTTCACTATCAGTGCTTTGGTGACAGACAATCGACAAGTAACCCGTGCTGAAATATTTGCCGAGGTAGATGGCGAGTCTATATTTTCAAAAGTTTTTTCTGGAGATAAAATAAAAGCTATTCAGGTTAAAGGTCAATATATTTCGGCTGCGCTGCGTGTTCCCGCACAGCCTGAAAATGAAAGTAGCGTGCTTAAGATCGGTGTTCGAGCAACGGATAACAGAGGCTTAACAAATGAAGTATTGCTGGATATTGAAATATTGGGTGATGACGAAGCGCCGTTAATTTTAATGAATTCGCCCACCTCAAGTGTAACTATGATGCCGGGGGATACGATAGAAATTACCGGCAGTAGTAGTGATGATTACTATATCGATTCAATCGTACCTGTTTTGGTTGATGCCCAGGGCCAGGAATATGAGATGGAGTGGAAATCATTTTCACGCAAGGATCGCGTGGAAGATATCAAGATAGCTAGTACCATTAGTTTTGGCAGCCTCATAGCCGGTAGGCGTTTTTATGCAGACTTTGAAGGGCGTTTTGAGTTACCCATCTCCTATTTATCGTTTGCTAAGCAATCATTCAAGCTGAAACTTCGTGCCCGAGACCGAGGTGTTAATTCGACGGATAGCAGTAGCGTTTCATTAAAGGTGCTTGCCGACGAAGAAGCCCCTGTTATCAATATTGAATCGCCTTACACCACTGTTTATGAGCGCCAACCGCTAAAAGCCGTGTTTGAAATTACTGATAATTTTGAAATAGTGTCTTATCGGGCATTTATTTTGGAGCAGGAAGAAACGCCTCTATTAGAAGTTCAAGACGCAACCACTAAAAAAGTTAAAGTTACAGGTATAGAAATTGATTTATCCGTTTTTGATCCCCTACCAGAAGAAGGTGCGGTATTTACCTTTGTGGTTCAAGCAACCGACTCGTCAGGTAATACAACAGAACAGCGGCGTTTAGTCAGCGTGTTACGAGACCAGCCACCGGTTTTAACAATATCAAATGAATTACCACAGGAAGATTTGACTAAAGGTGGCTTGGCACATCATACCCTAACGATGGAAGATGATTATGTGGCAAGTGATGCGTCCGTCAGTTATTTTCCTGTTTATACGTCTTTGCCAGGCTTTGGTGTTAGTGATAATCGAGATCCAACAGGTCACTATCATGCCAGTATTGGTATAACTTCACCTTACATATCATTTAAATACCCTGAAGCCGAATTACAAGATGCTCAGGTATTAATTAATGATGCACCTTATATAGAAGTCGAAAATAATAAGCTAAAAGTTTGGCCTGCACCGAGCACTTTAAAACTTTTGAAAGTAGATTACGGTGAAGATATTACCGTTGAATACAAGGTGACCACTTACCGTGATGAAGCTTGCACTGCTCAATTAGAAGAGTTTGTTATCACTGACGCCAAGGGCGTGGATTTAAGTAAATACCTGGCTGGTGACGTCACGTCTATGATTTTAACGCCCCAGTTATATGACGCCTCACATACCCAGCTGGATAATCGCTATTTCAAGCAAATTCGTATTTATAACCACTCCTTAACCGGAGTCACTGAATACACTAAGGACAATGCTCAGCGCAAAATTAAGGCTCAGCCGGACATTCAAATTCTGCTTGCTGGATCTGACTCAGGTATCAGTACCGAAGCATTTATCAGTTCACATAGGGCCATCACAACCCCTAAAAACTCACTGACAAGCGGCATGGTAATTCCTATGCCGGTACATTATGACATTCAGTCAATTTCGATACTTGCCCACGGAATTGATCGATTCTCAATGGGTCGTGAGCCCAGTCCACTATCAGTATTGGCTTCCCATCATATTGTTAATGATGTGTTTCCTCCTGAATTGACGGTAGTGGCACCGGTTGCAGGAACGCAGGTTGTGCCCATGATGGATTTAAATATAAAGCTGAATGTCAATGATAATACTTTTGGCGTTCGATCTGTGCAGCTGTTTGAGAACAAAGATCGTCTGGTTCGTGAGTTAGGGGGTCGATATGGTAAATCTGAGTATGAAATCCCTTATCAAGTACCTGCTGGTATCAGCGGTGGCGATTTAGAATTAATGCTGGTGGTCACGGACAATAGTGGCCATGCCACGACAAAAGTTCTTAAATTTCCAGTGGCAAAAAATGAAAACCCTACCCTTAAACTGACCATGTTTGACAGCTATCGAACCATTAGCTCTCCAGAGCAATTAAATTACAACGAATTTTGGGTGCGCAATGGGGATACCTTTACGGTCTCTACTCAATTGGATGATGACGCGGGACTCAAACGATATGATGTTTATCGTTTGGATCGAGCAGGCAATCGTATCAGCGTTTATCCAACACAAGAATTTGGCCAAAGCTGCCCTGAACGGTCTATTACTAATGTGACTGTAGATGCAGCTATTGAATTTAAACAAACTGAGCCTACTCAGTATGAATTGGTGGTGGAAGACACGTTTGGGAATACCATAAGCCGCACCATTTTAGTTCACCCGTTAGCGAATATGGTACCGGGTGTACGCATCGTAGCGCCTGCCAATAACCAATATATTGTCGCTGGCACTTTCTTCATTAAGCTTGCGGTCGTTGCCACCGACGATAGAGAGCTTAAATCAGAAGACATTAAAATCTATGTTAACAATGTAAAATTGAATCAATTGAATCCAAACAAGGAATTGCGTCCCTCAGATGTGGTTGGCGGCGAAGCCGTGATCATTCAAGCATTTAATTCCATGCATGCCGACATAGAAAGAAATTATTCTCTTGATATGGCAAATGATTTCGGTCGCAGAGAAAGCCCCAACGCAACGGGTCGAGTCGCCTTGGTATCGGTACCAGAGGGTCTTATTCGTTATAATGAGTCGGTAACGTTAACCGCAATCGTGACCGATGCTGATAATGCCGTGTCCCGACATGAAATCACTATGATTGTTGCCGCGGATGAGATTAATCCAGAAGTAGCGATTACCAAACCCGCTAATGGTTTTGGCGCGACTGAATTCTCTGACTTTCAATTAGGTTTCAGGGGTTTCGATAATGTTAAAGTAACTCAACTGGAACTCTCCACTACCTATGGTGTGGCCATGGAAAATGGCGAATACGTTACGGCTGAATACGGTGCTCCAATTCGATCCATTGATAACATTGAAAGCCGTGATTTTGAGCCCGTTTCTACCGTCAATATTGATACCCCAGAATATAATCAGTTCGTACACGTTGATCGTCTCAGCGATATCATGGTTCGGTTCCCTAATCTTGAATTCACGGGCAATGAAGTCTTTGATATTTGGGTTAAAGTGACCGCAAGTGATGCCTCTGGTAATCATCGTGTTAGAGAGATTCGTTACCCCATACACATAGATCAGCGCCCTGTTGTCGACATCCTTAACCCAGGGCCTGGTGCGAAAGTGGTTGAGGGTACACAGCTAGCCGTGAATGTTAACGCCTTTGATGATACCGGTATTGATTCACTGCGCTTAACCGTTACCCACGCTGACGGAAACGTAGAAATATATAATCAATTATTGCGTCAAGCCCCCTTCGGGTTTGCCGTTACTATGCCTGCTTTTAATCTAACTGTGCCTGAAAACAACCTGGTGACACTTAAGGTTGATGCCATTGATAATTATGGCGCGGCGTTTAATGTTTTAGATAATCATCAGGCTAGTGAAGCATTTTCTATCGAAATAATAGAAGATCAGCTGCCGACTATTGCCATTGCTGTACCTGAAAATCAATCTGAAATAACGGAAGGCGAATACATGCTGGTGCAGGTGAATGCCATTGATGATGTGGGTCTTGATCAGGTGGTGCTGCAAGTTGAAGGTCTGGTGGGTGGTGATCGTGTCTTTACGGATAACGCATACCCCTATGAGTTTTTAGTAAATGTGCCTTATGGTCAGGCCGGCATAGATCTGCATTTAAATGCCAGCGCTAAGGAATTCAGACTTTCGGGTAAAGCTCGCACTGTAAACACCATAGTAGCCACCACAGTACATGTACAAAAAGATGAAGAAAGTCCAGAGTTAATCGTCCGTTTACCTGGCAGTGCGGGCGCTACAGTGGTTGAAAAACGTTCAATACCTTTCGCGTTAGAGGCCAATGACAATGTCAATGTAAGCATCGTCACTATTAAATTGCTTGCCGATATTAATAATGACAATGAGTTTACCGATGATGGCTCGTTTGGCAGTGAAGTGGTTGGACTTAACCAATTGCTAACACCACCATACTCGGGAAGTTTGAGCGTTAAAACATTAGCGGATTATTTAGGCGAAGAGGCCAGTGCATTAGTTGATCAATTAGCGCTACAAATTAAGTTTATCGCAAGAGACGGTGCTGGTAACGAAACTGTGGTAACACGTCCGGTAACCCTGGCAAGAAATAATCCACCGCAAATCAATAAACTACAAATCCTGGATCATCGTGGTTTTAGCTTGGGCAATAATGTTCAGGAGTTAACCGAAGGTCGTGGTTTTATCGTTAATGTCATTGCCAGTGATGCTGAAGTGGGTGTTGATTCAGTGAGATTGTTCCGGGCCGATGGCGCGGGTAACTATAAGAAAATTGGTGAAGACCAGTCTGCACCTTTTCAATTTCATCAGATGGTGCCTACCGGCATAGTAGGCCAGACCATTAATTTCAAGGCGGATGCCACCGATATCGATGGCTACACATCCGATATGTCCAGTGCCTTTGGTTTTAAGGTCGTGGCGGATCAACCGCCAACGGCAAAAATTGTTAAGCCGAATAATGATGAGTCTGTGATTATCGATGGGCAGGATATTGAGATCCTGGTAGAAGCCATCGATGACCTGGGTACCGATGGCATTGACCGGGTGGTTTTTTACATTAATGGCAGTCCGGTAGAGACCGTTTACGATAACTATTCAAAGACGAATGACTCGGTTGCACAAGAACATATATATGGTGCGTTGCTGTCTCCACCTGAGGGTGCTCAGGGCTTTGTTATCCATGCTGAAGTATTTGATGTTGTGGGGCACAACGTGGTCACTGCACCGGTTAAAGTGGGTCGTGTTGAAGATACAGTGGCACCAAAGTTAAGCGTATTGGCACCATTTGATCAGGATATTCTTACCGCCAACGAGAGCATTCATGCGGTTGTTTCCATTGAGGATATTGGTGTGGCACAAGACCGTCACATCACCATGCAGTGGCTCCGTGAATCACAGCAGGATAACGGTGAGTGGACCCCTCTCTTTGAGACAAGTGAAATTGAATTGTTCCGCGATGATGTGCGTATTGAGGGGGATCTCACCCCAGTCAGCGATCCAGATAATCACTATTACGTATATTGGACTGATTTTGTTGACGGTAATATTTTAAGTCGTGGCAGTGAATACAACGAGCGGGTAAAAGTCATTACTCGGGTACGTACGCCTAATCATATTATTGAGCAGGTCTCCTTTCATGAAGTTGGCTTACCTGTGAGTGAACGTCGTTATTTATCTACGGCGCCCACTAACGCACCGGCCTACTCTGACTACCCTGATTTGGCTGACGAGATTGCAAGCAACGTAAGATCGAAGGCAAAAAGCGTTTATTATACGGCCGTAGATCAATTTAAGAGCCCTGATCGCACCAATGGCATGATTGCAGCGTGGTCCAATATTGATCCCATGCGCATCGAAGATGGTCTGGGTAATCTTCTAGAAAACGAATTTGAGTCAGTTGAAGGTGAAAGAAAGCGTTTATTGCCACGCACCGGACTGTTTATTCTTGATGACTCAAATGAGTCTACCCCAGGAAATGGTGATCACTTTGTTTACTCATCGTTACTGGTCGGGTCTTCTGAAATATTTTCAGGTACGATTGGCGAAATTAAAGCGGATGCTAGCTTCGTGCTGGCATCAAAGTCGGGTGTACTGCCAGGGCAAATAACGGGTGTTAGAGGTGAATTTGCCAGCTCACTGGAATCCGGAATAATGCAAAATACTGAGAGTGGCGGCACTTACTACGATAACGATGGCGGTGAGTTATTAATTTTTGCCGTGCGCAATGGCGATCAGCAATTTGGATTGCCCTATCTCCTTGCCGGGCGTATAGATATGCCTTATCCCGATGTTTATGGCTTGACTCGTAAAGATGATTTGGCGTTTGTAGCCAATGGTCATGGCGGTATACAGGTAATCGATCTAAGCAACCTGGCGGCGCCTTATCATGTTGGTTTTATTAAACCTAACGGCTTTTCTCGAGACGTGGAAATTAAAGGACATTACGCGTTTATTGCCGCGTCTCACGAAGGTTTGGTGGTAGCAGATATCAGTGATCCGGCTATGCCGATTGTCGCCACTCTGGATACCCTGGGTATCGCCAACCGTATAGAAATAGTGGGCAATAAACTCTACCTGACAGATATGGCAGGTGATGGCGAGGTGTCGCAACTTAATATTATTGATATATCTGATCCATTCGATCCCAAGCTGCTGCGCAGTGTTGAGTTGACGCCTGCGGTGGCGGATTACGTGGCCGATGGCAGTTATGATGTAACGGTGGCGGGTGATAAAGCGTTTGTTAGTGTGCATTACTCAGATCAAGAAGATCAACCTGTACAGACTGTCATCGAAGTCATAGATCTTGGAAAGTTAGATGATACTCGCAACGATGCCACGACTCCGGCAGTTATTCACCGCATTGCCAGTCAGGGTGATTTCGGCGCTCGCGGTATCACCATTGCCAGAGGCGCGGTTCAGGTCGCGGCCGGTAAGCGCGGCATTAACCGCATCGAGTTGCCTTCATTAACCGTATTGGGACATACCCCCACGACTGATGAGCAATATGTCTCAACGGGTCTAGCCGAAATTGTCATTGAATTGTCATCGGTTCTTTCTTCCAGCGCAGACCTTTCACAAAGTGTGAGAGTGGTGCAGGGCAACCCGTTAATTGGTGTCGATGTAACCGATAAATTTGCACTGGCCTTTGCCGATCGTGATGGCTCACCTGCCTATCGATTTATTCAATTGAATCGTAAAGAGGGTCAAAGCCTACTGGTTAATGAGCAATATTTTGTTGTTTTATCTTCTGGTTTGGCCCCGCTAACCGGGAATCCATTGGCCGAGGAATATCAATTCTCCTTCACCACCGCTATTGCCGACAACCTGTCCACACCGGATATCGTATCCATTAGTCCGGATACCGGCAGCATTGAAGGCGGCACTCAGGTCATCGTAAGAGGCACGGGTTTCGGCGATGCCCCTCAGCTTTATTTAGGTGGCCAGAGATTGGTGGTAGATAAAGTGGAGGCGGCCACTCAGCTCGATCCGTACCAGCGTATTTTCGCCACCACAGTACCAAATTATGCGGGACCAGCTTCGGTTCAGGTTATCAATCAGGGTGGCCTGGCAGGCACTGTGATTGGCGCCTTTACCTATGTGGATATTTTACAAATTAACTTCATTGACCCGCCTGTGGTTCGTGTTAATCAGGAAGTGGGTGAAGATCGAGACCAAGTGCGTATCGTCGGCTACGGTTTCCATGATGGCATTAAACTGCGCGCCTATAAATCAGGGGATCCAGATTCTGCAAAGGAATATACGGTAAATCACACGTCGTTGAGTTTATACAGCGCTGAACAGATGGAGTGGATAGTCCCGAATTTTGGTGAATCTTATCGTGGTTTTGTGGATGTTGAGATCAGTGATGAGGGCGGTCGTATTTACTTGCTGCCAAATGCCTTGTTTTATGGTCGTTTGCATGTGGACCGCCAATTGGCAGCAGCAAGGCCTTTTACGGCTGAAGAAATCAAAACTTTATTAGATAACAATAAGACGTATGTTCCAGATGTTCTGAAGTTACCACCGGGTAGCATAGTGGATCTTGCTGCCGATTCTGAATTAGGTTTGATATACGCCTTAGGGCAAGGCGAGTTGTCAGTGGACCCTACTGGTACTTCAAGTTTGGAGTCATTTGGGAATTATTTTGCGCCGGGTTGGATCTCCCTGATTCATTATCAGCGAGATGCATTGAATGAAGCCGCACCCATGCATGGCTTGGGCTATTTCAACCTGCCCCAGGATCTGCTGCCGCAGTCGATGTTGCTGACTGATAGTCAGCTGTATGTTACGGCCGAAGGCTATCATTTTCCGCTGATTGACACGCCTTATGAAGATCAAAAAGTGGTCTTGGTTTACGACCGTGAAGATCGTTTGCCTGGTACAGGTGATGAAGAGCAATTAGATAGTAAAGACAGGGATATCATCTACAGCCTACCACTGAACTTTAAAGGCACACCAACCTCCATGGCCAGTGCCGGTAATCTGTTATTTGTAGGAAGTTCACAGGATGGGGTTACGGTCATAAGCCTTGCAGACCCTAAAAAACCGTCTGTTATTCGCATCTTGAAGCAAGGCGTTGCCAATGGACAAGTGCAGAGCCTTAGGCCGAATGAATTACAAATTATTGATCATAAGTTACATGTAAACACCGGTGGCTATAGATATGTGTTTGATATATCCAAGCCCAGCCTACCTCAGCTAGGTGCATCCATAATCGGAACATTAAGCGCACCACTTGCGCAACAAGCCAGCTTTGTAGGCACAGCTTCGCGAGCCAGTAAATTAGGTCTGTACGATGCACAACGCCCCGGCCATCTGCGCAAGTTGGGTGAATATCAAGGATTTGGTTTTGATATACCTGGGGGCGCAGAGTCGCTTGATGTGCAAACTTCGGTAGCGACAATGCTGACCAATGAAAAGTGCGTACCATGGGCAATAAATTCCCCTTTAAATGGCTATCTTGGCATCTATGATGTGAGCCGAGCGGATAATATTTCTTTAATTGATGCCATTCAATTGAGCTACTGCGATGTCCGTGCCTTGCAAAAAGTCATCATTACAGATGACGGCGTGATCGTCAGCACCATAGGTAATGGTCCGCGTAAAGCCAACACTGCCGAAGATGACGAGTTCGAGCCGCGTTTCCATGACTTGTCTGAGTTAATGATTATGGATAGCCTTACTCTTGATTTAGTGAGCACTATTCCGCAAGCCAACTCCATGGCTGTGCCACTGGGGCAACCTATCACCCTAATGTTTAGCCAGGCGGTGAGTATCCCTGAAAACTCGACTGTGATGGCCTACATGTCTAAATACCTGTCGTTGCTTTATGACAACGGTAGTGAAGAAGCCGTTCGCATAGCGATTGATATTAGAATGGATGCACAAGATCCCCGTAAGGTGATCATTGATCCACTGCAAACACTGCAAGCACAAAGCAACTATCGAATTGAATTGTCAGGCGTAATAGGTAGTCGACGCACAGTGGGCTTGTTTGATCATAAGATTCCTTTCAAGACGGCCTCAAGCTCAAATCCTGCACCTGTTATCTCCAAAATTGTCCCGGCAATGGTGTTAACGAATGGTGGAACCATAGAGGTCACTCTGCAACATGGCGATGTACCACAGTTTTTGATTGCCGAAGAAAATGCGCCGGTACTGAATACCACAGTAATCGATAGCGAATACAGCCGATATGAATTGCAGGTGGTGGGTGGCCTGGCCGGACCCGCTGCACTGACCGTCGTCAATGATAATGGCGCACAGCAGACTCTCATCGGCGCGGTACAATTTGTAGAGCCTTTAAACGTTAACAATATAACTCCCGCACAAGGGTCCATATATGGTGGTTCTGAGATCACCATCAGTGGATCTGGTTTCCGTGGGGGTATTTCACCGGTAAGCGTTTCGTTTGGAGGCGTTGCTGTACCGCAAGAATCTATCAAGATTCTGGACAGCGATACACTGACCTTACGTACCCCTGCGGGTCGAATTGGTGCGGTTGATGTCACAGTGAGCCTTGATAATGGGCAAACTTTCACAATCGAGAATAGTTATACCTATCAGCAACCGGCTCAAGCCAGAATGGCAACCAGCGGCAAAGTACGCGAAATGGTGCTCGATCCAACGGGTACCTATATCGTGGCGGCAGAGGGTAATAGTGTTGCCATTTACAATGTAGACGCCTCATTGATCGGTAGCGATAACGGCACAGATGATCGATTATTGGTCCGTGTTCCACTTCCTTCCGGCTATGAAGCACTAGGAATAGACACCTTCTTTGAGCGCAGCAGTGACCGAGTATTTGTCACTGCAGCCAGAATTGATTCAGTGGGTAACGCCATAGCCGGTAGTGCCATGTTGTTTATTCTCGGTTTTGACAGCACCAACATCGAGAATACCACTATCATCAAACAGCTTTCCTTGCCGGCAGATTTTGCCCGTGGTATCGAGGTATCCAATAACCAGGCCGTGATGGCAATGGGGTCGGCGGGTATTGGTATTGCGGATGTATACCTACATACCAAGGCCTATCTGAATACTCAATTTGCTTTGTCAGATAGCCATAGCGCACTAGATGTGACGCGCTTGCCAGTAATGGCCGGTAAGCCTACCGGTTATGCGGTTGCCGCAGGTGAATTTGATTTCTTGGCCAATCAGTTACGAGATTCACTGGACCTGCAATCCGGTGGCTTTTACTTGATCGAACAGTCTCCATTAACTGGCTTAAAAATCACTGGTCAGCTGCCTATTCCGTCAAGTCGAGTGGTGGTACAGCAGCAATATGCTTACTTGGCTGCAGGTGATGCGGGACTGGTAATCGTTGATATTTCAGACCGCAATAACCCGGCAGTGCTCTCTCGAGTCAACACCGTCGGTCATGTTTATGATGTGTCTTTGAATGGCAATATCGCTTACTTGGCTATGGGTAAATCCGGTGTATTAACTATTGATTTAACCAACAAGCTGTCGCCCCAGGTTATGGACGGCATGGCCAATACCGGTGCGGAATCCATTCAGGCTGTACTGGCAGGGGCTTACGCCGCCTACTCAGGCAGTGGAACCAGTATTAAGGTGACACCAGACGTGGCGCTGAAGGTTCACAGTATTAGCCCAGATAGCGGTTATTTGGATCTAGACGCCAATCAAAAACTGGTCACATTTATTCGCTTTAACAAGGCGATTGATCTGTGGGCCGATAATATGGGCCGATTTGAGCTATTGGGCCCCAATGGTACGGCACTGATCACCACAACGGACATTATTAATAATGATGTAATCGTTACTTTGCTGGATGCCAGTGAGTTGGTAATAGGCGATCAGCTGACGCTGGTAGCCCATGCCGGCGTGAAGTCGGTCAGACCTCTGGACAACGGCCGTTATGAGATACTTTATACCCTGCCACAAACGCAGCAGTTCTCATTAATCTACCGTGGTGCTCGTCCAGATGAATTGAAACTGGACTCGGCATTACCACGACGGATACCGGTTAACCGTTCTCAAACCATTACTATTTCTGGTTTAGGCATACCCCTAGAGGCTGATCGTGTACACGTGTTTGTGGATGGCGTGTCGGCTGTTATCACGGGCGTTATTTCCAATGACATCGATGATCGTCTGGCGATCATCTCTGCCACAGTGGCGCCTATTTCTGTGGCGGGTTTATACAATGTGAGCGTAGAAGTTGAAGCTCATGGTATCTGGACTCAAGCGACCCTGTATGGTGCGCTGGCCATCGATGCTCCTATCGAACTGTATGACGTCAGCCCGGATTGGGGCAGTTATAAGGGTGGTGATACGCTCACCATCACCGGGCAGGGCTTTGAACCTGGCAATACCGTGATGGGTGGCTTGAAAATGCGCATAGGTTCGGTGCCAGTGGCGAGCATAGAATTGCTTTCCAGTGAACTGATTAAAGTGGTCACTCGTGGTGGCCCAGTGGGTAAAAACAATATTTATGCTGAAGATCGCCATGGTAATACTCATGAATTAACCGGCGCAGCCGGGTTTGGTTATGGTCTGCGAAAACTGGCTGAACAGCAGAGTGCCACAGTTTTCCCATCTAATGTTTATGTGGATCAAGAAACCGGCATAGCCATCACCAACGGTGGCTACATGACAGATGGGTTTAACGTGCAGAGTGTTGAAGGTCTGCCATATCCGGAAAATATTCGCGCGGCCAGTTTTGATATCCAGGACCCGCTTAATCCTATTTTAGTCGGTGGTGCGCCCAGCCTGCCTACCGGGCCAGATGCCCGGCAGAAAATGTTGCTCAATGCAGAGCGGTTAGTTTTGGATGCGGCCTATTATCAGGGTCTTTTGGATGTTGAGTTTGGCTCAGGTGAGAATGCCTTGAGCGAAGCGCAAATACGCCGCCTTAAAGAGCTGGATTATTATGATGTTGCCTTGCCATTGGATTCCCCAAATATATTCCCAGCACAAGAATGGGAAGAGGGCGTATTGCGCAAGCGCTTGTATGTGGCCAGTGGTAACGGTGGTGTGGCCCGTTTAAATCTCGATGAACAAGCCGGAATGCAATTGTTATCCGAGGTATTGGATGAACAATCACAGGATAGTGCCGGTCTTCTTGGGCACCATGTGACTGACATCTTTAAATATGGTCATGAACTCTTTGCCACCCGTAGCTCCATCATTGATCATCAATTACCTCCATTTAAAGAATGTGAAATCGGTGGCGTGGGATTGGGATACAAAGAAACAACGCTGGAAATTATAAATTACCAGGACAGTAGTGACCCGGTACATATGGGTGAGTTGCCGAAGATGACGGGGCAGAATGTTATTTTCAGTGACGGTGATTGGCTGTATTCAGGCGGATTGCGCGGTGCTCGAACCTGGGAGCAGAGTGGGGATTGCGCTCTCATGAGGTTATACAGTGTCGGTAAGCCAGGTGATGCCGATACCGAGAGACTGCTAATCGATGGTGGCTCAGATAAAATTCAGCCTTTAAGAGCACAGCACCTGTTTGACCCTGCATTGACGCGTGAATACACCATGTTGGGAAATGTCATTGATATGACAGCCTACGGCGATTATCTCATCGTGGCGCTGGGCAGTGGCGGCGTAGATATCTTCCATAAAGAGCGACCCACGCAGCGTGCAAATATCAAGATAGACGCTCAATTGCAGTCAAATATCGGCCGCGCGGTACGCCTGCGTCGCTTTGGAAGTTTGCTGTTTATCTCTGGGGAGCGTGGAGGTCTAGTGGTAGTTGATATTGCTGAGCCGCTATCGCCACAGATTATTTCTGCCGGTAATACTGAGAATATTGAAGATACCGATGTGTACAAGGGGCGCATCATCGCCGGCTCGGGTACTTCTGGGTTAAGTATTCTTGAGTTACCAGGGGCTTTTGTTGCTTCGTCATCTATTCCTGAAGGGGCATTAATTACCGACTCAGAAACATTAACGCTAAGGTTTAATGAGCGGGTGACTCTGGAATCGTTGATGGCACCAAGTGCAGTCAAAATTATTCGTCAGGACACCCAGCAAGAAGTACTGGTATCTATTGCTGCCATCGGTGAGTTAGATGGCCATGCCGACTCGTTCTCTTTTGATTTTACTCGTGAGTCAGGTGTGGCGTATGCAATCCATATCGAAGCGGCACAAAATCTAAGGGGCACAGGCTTGTGGCGTCCTTATGTTGCTCACCTCACGGCAGCACAAGCAAGCGCGCAGCGACCGATTATTAAAGGAATACAAGGCGGTAGCTTCCACCGAGGCGACAACCAGGAAGTATTAATAACGGGTGAAGGTTTCCGTGACGATGCGGCCCTTAAACTGTTTGTTGGGCCTTACCTGATTCAAGGTATGCAGCGTATGGACAGCAACACCTTAAGCATACCTGCCGGTACGCTGGAAATTTTACCGCTTGAACTGGGCAGTCACCCCGTTCGTGTTGAAGACAGTGGTTTGGTTGCGGGCATGCCTGGCGCTATCGTGATCGCCGAAGAGTTAAGACTGGTCACCTTTGCAGCGACACCAGAGTCAGGCTCTGTTAAAGGCGGCATGCGCATCACGGTAACTGCGAATTATCCGGCTATATTACCCGGCACTAAGGCAATCATGCGTTCAGCTAGTGGTGATGAAATCCGCACCATGGAAGTCAGTCAAGGTGTCTTTATTTCTGATTTGAAAGATGATGTTAAAACCCTGTCGAAGTTTGAATTCAGGCTTCCGGGAGTCATCGACCCGGGTCGTTATGAAATTTATCTGGCCACAGGTCAACATGAAGTAATGGTTGGTGAGTTCTCTTATCTAATGGAGAGTGGACGTGATATTGACCTGCCAAACTATCCACCTATGGTTATGGGCGGCGCTGAAATACGTGGCGACAATTTGTTTGCAGGCGTGAAGTCGGGCAGCCAGCCTACCGATGAAAACCGCTTCCTGATGGAAGCGGGTCTGGAAATCTATGATATAGCCATAGATGAACGCCTGGTTAGATTGGCTCAGCTGCCCACCGCACAACCGGTAACGGGTGTTGCCCTGTTTGGCAATAGTGCTTATTTGGCCAGCGGCAGTGACGGATTGTTGGTGGTGGATATTCATGACCTAAGCGAACCTCTATTGGTTAGTAAGCTGCCTGTCCCCGGTAGCATTGCCACCGACGTGGCGGTGCATAAGGGTCGGTCTGTTCTGGCCATGTCCGTATCCAATGTGATGGGCAGTGGACTGGTGCGCTTCTTTGATCTTAACGACCCGGAATTAGACTCTCCATTGGGTTACCAAACCATCAGCTTCACCAAAGACGATTTACTGGGTCAGCCCGTGGATATTCAATGGCTGGGTGATCAACTGTATGTATTGCTAAAACGCGATGATGCACTTTATCTGGTCATTTTTAGTGATCTAGATGGAAGTGTGAGTTACACGGTGCAGGAAATTGATCGTGGACAGGCGTCCGATGATCTGACCGAGGCGTCATTTGTGGTGCAATATGGTCAGATTGGCGTGACCACTGGTAACCAGTATCTGGTATTGCAGCAGTCTGATAGCGGTCATTACGATACCGAATATTGGCAGCATTATGAATCCATCGCTAACGAGTTAATTGCAGTACAAGGTGCGTTGATGATCGCCACTGGACAAGGCTTGTTAGATACCCCGGTACCGGCATTGGCAGTGACGAGTATTTCTCCTGCCACCAGTAGCACATTGACCGTAAGCGACACCATTCGCGTGCAGTTCAATCAATTGATGAATACAGATCCGCTGGAACTTGCCTCTGATATTGTCCTGTTAGATGAGAATGGGGTGGCGATCAGTGCAGACGATTACAGCATTGAAGGAATTAATACGCTCAATGGTGGTTATGTCGACATCCGCTTTAACGATCCTCTTAATCATACCGGTGCATTCACTCTTAACGTGACCACTGGCATAACGGCTTTAAACGGTCATCAGTTGCTACAAATGGTGAGTGCAGATTATCAGCTGGTGATGGGTGTGCGACCCGAGATCAACTCTGTTGCCCGCCTCAGTAATGAGCAATTAGGACGACACTATTTCCATGCCGATGCCGATGGCGCTGAAGTTGCGGTCATTAGCGGTATTAATTTCGGAGATAAACCATCTGACTTGAAGATTACCGTTGGAGAAACATTAATAGCCGAAACGGATGTAACTTTTGTAAGTGACACCCAGATTCGACTAAATATACCCAACCTCTATTTGGGAGTGAGTAATGCGAGCATTGCCGTCAGCATTGAGCGCAATGGTGTTATCACTACCTTGAACGGTGCCATGGTGGTCCAGCCTAGAACAATCTTGCAAGATGTTTATCCACAATCAGGGCCGCCTCAAGGTGGCAATAGTGTTGAGCTGTTTGGTGCTGGTTTTAACAGTGGCGTTCAGGTTAAGTTTGGTGGAGCGATTGCGGGTGATGTGAAAATATTGAGCAGCAACCTAATTCAGGTGCGTGCGCCTTCCGGTAGCTTTGGTTACGCTCAAGTGAGTATTGAAAATAAGTTTTTCCCTGATGAATCCAGCACCCTGTCAGAAGCGTATTTCTACGCAGGCCGAGCAACAAGTTCTGTACAACTGACTGAAAATAAGGGGTCGACGCCTGTAGCTGCCATTGCCCTGCGCGAGCAAATTTTATATGCAGTGACAGGTGGGGGTTATGACGCTATCGACCGCGAAGGCCGAGTACTGGGTAGGTTAACCACGTCAAAGGCCCAGTTAGTGGTGGCGGATATTTCAGACCCTGTCCATCCTGTTATCATCGACAAGCAGTTTGCTAACCAGAGTTTCCCTTACCATCTGGACATCACTTTGCCACCGGAAGGGTTTAAGGAAATTGTCATCGACAATGACAACCTGTTTTTGGCGGGTGGCAATAGGCTCTATCATTTTGATATCACCCTTGCCGCAGAACCTCTGCTATTGCGTGAAATCAGCTTGGAAGTTGACTCCGTAATATCCGGGTTAGTGGTTAAAGATAACCTTATCTATGTTTCTTCAAATGCTGGCCTGACCATATATCGTCAGCAAGCTGATCGCAGTTTGATGCAATTAACCACAATTGATGCCACTACGCTGGGCGGAGAGCCGAGCGCATTATTGATTGAAGACGACCGCCTACTGGTGATGTTACCTAAGCAGTCTCGTATTGTTGAACTAGACCTTATGGCGGGCGATTTTGCCCAGTTAAACCATATCGATACCCTGGACATGGCGGGCAATCCCATCAGGCCAGCCGCCATGCTGGCGCGCAACGGTTTGTTGTTTGTCAGTACGGGTGTCAACGGCTCTGTCATTCTCTACGGGTTACGACCTGAAGGTGAATCCATTGCGGTTGCACAACTTTCATTAGCCTATTTGATCCCCAATGGTGATTTGTTTGCCGGTGATCTCATGCTGTTTGGGCAGACACTCTATGTCGCCTCTGGCCAGGGAGATATTCAGCTATTTGATATCGCCCCGTGGTTGGATGGCCGTTACCAGGCCCCCATAGATTTACGCCATTATTTTTCTGTAACCGGGGCGGTGGATTCGATTGCTTTTGGCGGCGATGCCATTTACGCCGGCAGTACCTTCGTCTATGTGGAAGATGAAGCCAGTGAAAACCCTATGGAGGTGAATGCCGAACTGGGATATTTGGGAGGCGCACTCAATACCATAGTAAATGACCAGCTTACCATCACAGATCAACACCCTATGCCCCACGGTATATTGGCTGCCGAGGATGGAATTGAGATTCAATTTAATCGAATCCTGGACAATTCGCAGATATCAGAGCAGGGCGACAACTTGTTTGAAGTGAGGCTGTCGGGTGTCAAGTTTGAAGGTTATGTATCCAGTCAGATACATAACACGGGTACTCGACTGATTTTCCGTCCGGCCCAGCCCTTCACGGGTGCCCGTGAATATCGGGTCACCTTATCAGCAGGCTTGCGCGATTTGCATGGTGAAACCCTAACGGATGATTACAGCTTCCGTTTTGTGGCTGCTGATGACACCTTGCCGGTAATCGACGATGTCCAGCCTGCGTACGGCAGTTGGCAGGGCGGGAGTGTGATTACTTTAACCGGCGAACATTTCGAGCTTGATTCGGTCGTTGAAATTGGGGGTATCGAGGTACCGGCGGAAGGCATGCTGGCTGTAGATAGCAATCAGATTCGTTTCAGGTTGCCGGCCCTGGCAGTACCGCCATCAACTAATAAAGTAGTGGGCATAGCCGTTAGCAATGGTTTGCAACGTAGTTTCCGTGCCGCTCGATTTACCTATGCGGCGGAGCCGGCTATTTATGCTATTGGTCGTTTCGATGCACTGAGTCAGAGCTTTAATCCCGATGATCAACGTGTGTTGTTTAATGCAGGTGATCGAATTGCGATTCAGGGCCGTGGTTTAAACCCTAATTCGCGCATTACCGTGAACGCTAAAGCAGTGATTGAGGTCGCTATCGAAGCCCCGGATCTAATCAGTTTTGCGGTGCCAGATGATACTCTGGGCCGACTTAATATCGGTGTTAGTAACCTGCCCTTTGGAAATGATCAGGTCAGCAACCAGCAGATACATATTGAATTAACCTCTGAGCTGCGTCTGACCACATTCTCATCGACTGTGCGCAGTGGTGATCTATTGATCGAGCATACAGGTGAGGATTTAAGTCTGTACGCGACAACAGATGGTCCAGTCCCTGTGTTGCTATCGACAATAAAAGTTGGTCGTCGTGCGCTAGCACCCGGTCGGACTGCTCGAGCTCCCTTTAACCTGGCATTGTCTGAGCGCTATATCCTAGTCGAAAGCGGTACAGATCTGCGGGTATTTGACATCAGCAATGTCTATGCACCCAAGCTGGTCAATCGAATCTTTAATACTGAAAAAAGTTATTTAGGCTCGTTGCGCATACACGGCGATAATTTCTACGGCTACAGCGATACTGAAATCCATATGGGTTCAGTCTATGGCGCTGGCTGGAATACTTTGTCTGTGAGCAGTATAGATAAGAAGATGGATGATCAATTCATTTACTTGCTATTTAGTGATCGTATAGAGGCACGAGACCTGCAACATCCAGAAACGATTGTGGGGACCTATCTGCATGCACTGACATCGACACCTCAGGAAATTAAGCTCTCTTCTGTGAACTTGGTCATTATGGGCGAAGGTCAAGTTGAATTGGTAAGCACAGCTCGACTGCATGATGAGGGGCACTTTGTATCTCTGAGTGTTAGTACCGGTAATCTTCTTGAAGGTTTGGTTGATGCCGCTGTGTATGGTGAGTTCTTTGCCGCGATCAGTGGGGTTTCTGAACCTAGGTTGTCTCTGTTTGATATGAATATGGACATTCAAAGTGGTGGTTTAGAGCTAAAACTGGTGACCACCATTAAATCTGACAGTGAAAGCATGGGCAGTGCAAGTGGGCTGAGAATTCATAATGACATTGTGGAGTGGCACACGTCCGCATATCCAAATGGTACAGATTATCGAAGCGCAGTGATTCCTGTGCCCAATATAATTGCTGTACAGCCAGCTAACTTACTCACCAGTGCCGCGCAGTCTATTGCGTTGGTTACCACAGGTGATTCAGAAGCCTGGAATAATGTGGTGCTCGATGTACGGGATGTGACAACCGCAAGCCTGCAAAATGGCAGCACTCGATTGCTTGGCAAGAACCTAGAATTCCGCATTATTGGTGATCGTTGGCTAACCGGTGAAAATTACGACCTAACGTTGTTTAACGCGCCGAAGAAGTTAATTGATGGTGGCGCTTTGCAGTTTGATATGCCGTGGAGCCTGACCGCCAGTGACTTGTTTGGTTTTTCTCCTGCGATACTTGCGCAGCTTCAACCATCAACAACCATTACAGGAAAGGCCACTGACTTTATATTAAAAGGAGCACAGCTTGATTTGTTACAGACACTGCGCCTAAACGATGTGGTTGTTGCCAAACAAGATTGGGTTGTGTCCGCTGATGCCACTGAGCTTAGCTTCAATGTCACTCTGGACGCTGCGGGTCTGTACAGTCTTACAACAGAACAAGATGGCCATAGCACCACGTTACCGGCCGCCGTTAAAACGGATCAGGCATTGAATATTTTGTCTGTTAGCAGTGACAACGCCCGGGGAAGTTTGCTTATCAGTGATGCTGGAGGCGATAAAATTACAGTGCAAGGAGTTGGTTTTGAGGGTCAGCTTAGCGTGCATATGATTGAAATAGGGGCTGGGTATCAGCCTGGTCCTGGCAATGCCGTGAATTTCAATGTGACGGAAGCGGGCATCGAATTTATTACGCCAGCGGTGCAAGTTGGCAATTCATATCAGGTGGTTGTGCTTAAGCCTTCTACCGAAGAAAAGATAACAGCCATCTCTTTGTTGGAAGGGGAAGACGATAGCCGACCTGGATTAATCTCTCATCAAGCATTTGATTACCTGAAACCATTCAAGCTGACTTTCGATGAATCCATTCAAAGCACGGGTTTCAGCGCCTTCGCTAATGCGAAAGATTACAGTAGTCAGGGCACCCAAAATATTACCGATCGTTTCGAGTTGAACCGTTATGACAATGTTATTGAAGTCCGCCTAAAGCAAGGTAGTGCTTTGGAAAGTAACTACGAATATACAATTGTGGTGAGTGGGCTTACAGATCTATATGGCAATGTTGCGCTTAATAGCAATGTTATAAATGGCGGAATCGCCACCGCTGAATTTAAATCTGCAGATACCCTCGCACCACAAGATATTAGGCTACAGCGTGAAGATAATAACGAACCTTTAAGCTTAGCGATGCAGTTGACGCGAAACCGTACATATTCCTTTGTTGTTTCGGCGAACGATAATATTTCAGATTCTTTAAACTTTGAAGTCCGCCGCTCCGATAATGCCGGGTTGAGTTTTGGCGTGCCCATGACGGTGACGAGAGGAGCCTTTAGCTACCAGGTACAGCCAGCCGACAGCGCATTGGCATTCAAGGTTAAGGCTTTTGATGATCAGGGCAATTTTGCTGAGCAGCGATTTGATGTGGCGTTAAGAGATCCGCAGATCAATGCAGAGCCCGTTTATACTTTACCGGCACTGGCAGAAGAATTGAGTCGCACAGAAATTAAATTTGACTTGAATGGCGATGTGGATCTGATTAATCAGGTTGATCTTAGAATACTAGATCGCTGGTACCCGGTGAGCCTGGTTCAGGCATCACAGACCAGTGCATCCATCTCAATTTCATTCTTGAATCCAAAGTTGTCCGTGGTTGCACCTGGCGACCAAATTCCGTTGCGATTAAGAGTAAATTACGGCAATGACCTGTTCAAGCAAATTGATGATAGCTATACGCTGTTGCTGGATGCGACGGCGCCGACCATTACGATTGCCTCTCCAGGTGATGGTGATCGTATTGCACTTGATGCCACAACGGATGTGTTATTCCAGAGCTTCGATCGCTTTGGAATAGACAGGGTTGAAGTACAGCGTGATGGTGATGGTTATCAGATACTTGATAATCCAACCCGCTATCGTTTTGTCGCCACAGATCTCAATCCAACCGTGATCGAAGTCAGAGCCTGGGATCCTAATGGTAATGTTAGTGATGTGGCATCTGTGACCTTGCAGCCGTTTGACGCTACGCTGGGTGAACCAAGATTAGACTTGTTCTCACCTGAAAATGGTAGCCTGTTTTCTGAGGGTGAAAACATTAACCTCGACGTATTTATGCGTCAGTTAACCAGTGCTGAATTATTCTTTGATATTGGCGGTGTTGAAAGCACGGTACCTGCAGTGACGATTACCCGTACGGAAGAAGACCCCGAACGTTTTGTGTACGCCGTTACTTTGCCGCGTGTTGATAGCAACGGGATTGTAGTGGTACGTCTGCAAGCAAATGGGTTAAAAGCCCGCAAATTTATCGAGCTTCTGAAAGATGACGGTATTGAAAACGATCCGCAACTGTTGGTTATTCCTGCTAATAAAGTGCTTACGGGTACTGAATTGTGGTTGAGTGCCTCTGCCCCGGAAAATATGCAGGATTTCGCAGACGACTCAGAAGTCACCGTACAGGAACCTGCAACGGGTCCGGTCGTGCTTAAGGCCAAAATGGATTATGGACTGCGCAGCTTGATGGTGGGCGAAGTTGGTACCTCAATCCTTGTTGAAGCTACATTACGCGATCGTTCTCGTAACGAACGGGTATTGAGTCGCGACTTAACCAAATTACCTTACCTGGGTGAGGTTAATGGATCATTGTTTGTACCTGATAGTGATGATGATGTGGTTGAACATCTGGTTACCGTACCAGGGCTTGCAGCCATTGATGAGTTGGTCTGGGTAGTGAATCGACGCGATGGCGGTTATCAGATTAGATCCATTAATGGGGTGATTGCTGAGCAAGCCAGTGGAAGAATAGATGCCTTGTTCTTCAGTGGCAGTCAGCTAATTGCTGAAGAAGTTCGTCAGGGTAATATTTATCTTTTAGCTATGACCATGGTTGCTGGTGAGTTTGTGAGCCCACAAAGTCATCAGGTATATGGAAAAATTCTTGGCGTAAACGGCGATGTTGTGTATATGCAACACGGTCAGCTGCTGGATGCGGTGCGCATCGTTAACGACCAGTTGTTAGCTGTCATTGGATCTCAGGTTAACGAGTCTATTCGTGCGACACAGGTCGACCGTCAACGTCTATTTGTTTTGACGGAATCGGGTATTTATGGTTTCACCACCCAAGCAGATTCTCCTCATGAACTAAGTCAACGTTTCTTTACAGCATTGCCAAACCAGGATGGTTTCCTTGTGGATGGCGATCGTTTATTGGTCTGGAGTGATGCTAAGGCTGAGCGCTATAACTTGGCAGGTGATGGCACGCTGACCGGCAGCGATCGTATTTTAGAAACGGGTGGCCGTATTCTAAATGCACAAGCTGATGGCGAGTTATTCTGGCTGTTGGCGGATGGTCCATTAACTGACAATACATGGCAGGCTTGGCTGGATTCTGCTACTGCCATTGAACGTGTGGGTCTGCGAGAAGCGGGCATCACCGAGATGCAGTTTGTGGGCGATACTGGTTATGAAATCGTCACTACGGGTGAGATTCAGCGTCGCAGTTTAATCGCGCACACTGAGTCAATTGCCTTTGTTCCGGTATTGACCGAGACACCAATGGGCATACGTATTGCTGTTAATCAGGCATCACAAACGTTAGGCGCTGATGAGTTGATGGTACGCACAGCTACCGATAAATTATTGCCACTACAGTCTATTTGGGAAAATGGCGAAAACGTTTATTACATCCCACGTAGCATGCTGGAGAGCGGTAATGTGAATGTCATCCGTCGTGATCGCAGCGGAGATCTTCAAACCGTGATGCTAACGCGTAATGAAACGCCGCTCACCTTGTTGGACACGACTGTGCCTGCTACTCAATCAGAGCTGGTGCAAGGCGCGCGCGTTCCGTTGTTATTGAAACTTGAAAGTGGCTCCAGAATTGAACAGCAGTCTATTATGGTGGGCAATTTGTCTCATGCCGCCGCACAGTCTGCCCGTTCAGTAGCCTACCAGTGGTTACAAACACCGGCTGCCGATACGGCTCTGAGTTTGTCACACTGGATCGATGGTGTGGAAGTAGGCGCTATTGACTATACGTTATTGAGTAATGATCTTGAGGGCGACCAGATTTTGCTTACTCAACCAAGCAATAACCAGGCATTTACCGAAGGGCAGTTACTCAAAGTACAATATCAAGCAAGTGAGAACGTTTCAGAAGCGTTCCGTTTTGCTGAGGTTAGCCTTTACAATTTCAATGATGAGCTGATTACCCGTCGACTCGCTTCTGCCATGAGCGGCCGCCTGTCGATCCGCATGCCAGCAACAGCTGAGCAACAGAACCTGATACTAAAAGTCCGTGCTTATTATGGTGATAGCTATCGTTTCAGTGAACAGAAGCTAGGATTGCGTTTATTCCCAGAACTTGATGTTCCGCCGTTGGCTATTGCGGGTGTTAGACCTGAAATGATAGAAGGGTCAGAGCTCAATATACGCATCACCTCTGCTATTCCATTGGGAATCACACCACGGGTGGCCATCTATGCTGCGGATAACACCTTGCTCGCTTCAGGCAATGAAGTCGCTACCTTAGTGATACCGTCAACGACAACATCCTTAAAAGTGGTTGCCTCTGTGACCGATGAGTTTGGAAATACGCAGCAGTTAGTGCGCATAATCTCTGTGATTAATCCGTTGCAATTACGGGTTTCTAACGAACAACGCCTATTTGATGTGGCCGTTGCCGATGTGGGTGATGCCTGGTTTGCACGTGGTCGTCATCTGTTCAATATGGCAGGACAGCAGGTCACCGCGTTAGAAGCAGACATCACCACGATTGCACGTCTTGGTGATAGGCTGCTGGTGGGTACTAAAGGTATCGGTTTCCAAATTTTATCGATTGCTGATGACTATGCCATTGTGGCTAATCATCCAGTGTCGGGTCATATCAGTCATACCTCGGTGATGAAAGATAAGATGCTGGCATTGGTCGACGGTAAAGCGATAGCTTTTTCCATCGTCGGTAATTCAATTGAACGTGCGTCAACCCTTAATCAGGTTGGTGGCGGTCTGGATGTCCATACGTATGCAGATGGATTTGCTCTACTGACGAACCAGGAATTAATTCACATCGACAGTGAATGGCATGAAACAACCATTGGCACAGGTGATTTCACGGCGATGGTTCAGCATGGTGACTACCTATATGTTGCTGCGAAAAATGGCAAGCTGCATGTCTTCGATGCGCAGTTCGATGAACAACGTTTTGATTTGGAATTGTTCGCAGACAAGCTGTTTGCTTTGCAAGGTGATCTATTGGCGTTGTCCGCCAGTACCCAGCAACTGAGTCTGATAGATGTACGTCATCCAATGTCGCCGCAATTAGTCGGTCGTTTTACCAGATCACTGGGAGACAATGTAAATCAAGCCATTATCACGGCTGGTCGATTATGGTTAGGCGGTGACAATGGGAATCAGGGCTGGATATATGACTTGAGCCGGGAGCCCAGCGTGGCGACCATGAATCATCGTCAAACGCGTCCGCGTGGGATTGTTGATCAGGTTACTCTTGAACAGGGCCAATACCTGGCTGCGGCCAGTGCTTATGGTGCGCTTGAATTGCGCCGAGATAAAGCCGGGCAGTGGCAGGAATCTGTCTACCCTGCACCATATACGGCAGCAACGACCGCGATCATTGCTAAAGATAATGCCCGATACTTACTGCAACCTGACTTCCAAAGAGTCTTGGTGTTAGACAAATTCAATCAATGCCACCCGGATGTAAAGGCAGCGTTTGAGCTGGATGAACAAACTCAGTCTCAGGATACATGTCCAGGCATATTAGCGGGCCAGAGCTATAGCCATATGGCCGTCACGGATACACTGATTGTCACAAGTGCAGGCGCCAACCTTTACTTCGCTGATCGACTCAATCCAACGCTTACGGATACGCTAGCACTGGACAGTGGCGCCAGTATTGAAGCCATGACCACCATAGGAGAGTCGATCTATCTTTCGACGTCTGCTGGCGAATTAATTCAGGTTAATCCAGGCAGCGTGCCACTAGTGGACGCGGATGTCTCGATTACTACCTTGATCAATATCACAGAGCCTGCCCGAGCATTAACGGCAGATGGTGATCACCTCTACTATGCCCAGCAGGGTGTACTGCATAAGTTGCGATTGGATGACCTGGATGACCAGGCGCTGCAATTGCCTACACCGGTATCGGCACTGCATTTCTCTCAGGGTAAATTGTGGGTAGCGATGCAGAGTCAGGTTCAAGCTGTGGACGTTGCCACCTTCCAGCTTACTGGCCAAATGCTTGAAGCGGATGCCAAAGTCACCGCTTTAGCCGTGGAATACGATCAAATGTTGGTTGCTCAGGGCACGACTGGGTTATTAGTCTATCGTCTGCCTCTCAATTGGTTGGCGGCTAACCCGGCACTTAATCGACCCGTTGCCAACCAGGTATTTGGCTTGGGCGAGTCCATGCAATTGCAACTGGTATCAGCTGATGGCGTCAACGCCGTGCGTTACTCAATTGAAGGCCAGGTGGTGGCTTCCAGCACCCAAGCTCCGTTCTCTGTCAGTATTCCAGTACCTGCCACGCTACGTAATGGCCAGCTATTTACGATTACGGCCGAGATAGAAACCGTATGGGGAGACGTGAAGACGTCTCAGTCACGCCATGCTGTATTGCAAGGTGAAGATTTACCGGTTAACCCATTCCAGGTTATTTTGAATTTAGATGATTTCTATCTGCCTAGACCGCTACAAATTCGTGCCGAGGTGATTAACAGCACTCAGCCCGTCCAGCTGGTCGAGTTTTACTACGCCCAGGATATTCATGGTCCTTATGAACTGATTGGTAAGCATCAGGGCCCTGAGTACCTGGTATACCGAAACTTCGAGACAGCTCAATCTGGCGATTACCTGAAAGTGCGTGCAGTTGATAGTTATGGCAACTTGACAGAATCAGCACCACAAAGCTTTTTACGTGTAACGGATCCATTCCCACCAGCAGTGCAATTCAGTGTGGACGGTACGCTTATCAACGGAAAACCTGTATCGGGTCATCCGTATACCCTCAATGTTGCACTGAGCGATATCGGCAGTGGTGTTGATTTAGCCTTGTTGCAGCGTGATGACCTTATTGTGGCGGCCGCCTTCACTGATGGCGTTCTAACTTATGTTGAACCTGAACCAATCGCCGGTGCGACTCATAACTATTCAATTACGGTGGTGGACAAGAGTGGTAATCAACTTCCTGAGAGCAGCTCAAATTACACGGTGCAAATCGTTCAGGACAATCCGCCTTCATTATCGGTTATTGCGCCGTCTGAAATTAATGAACGTGGACGTTTTGATGTTTCAATTATCGCGAATGATGATCTTGACTTATCCGATCTAACAGTCCGCTGGCATGGTATGACAAAATTTTACGACAATGAAAATGCCCAGCGAAATATCAGCCACACTTTCAGCATGGTTGACCCTAGATCATTACGATTAAGTAGCAGCACCACTGAAATTTTAGAAGTGAGGGCGACCGACAGCTTAGGGCAAACGACCCTCATCACTAAAGAAATCACAGTGATGCCAAATCAAGTGCCGGATGCCTCACAATTGAGTATTACAGCCCCTGAATTTGGTTTCTTCGACAGCAATATCCCGGTACGTATCGATGGGTTGAATCTTGCGGATGATGATATAAACCAAGATTTAACCATCTCGATAATTGATATTAGCGGTCCGATACCATATGAAGTCAATCGTATTCTAGCGGGTGATTTTGGCTGTTTTCCTGGTTGTGTGCGAACAACAGTACGCTCACCGAGAAATGCAAATTATGGCAGTGAGTTTAAGTTTATTGTCAGATTAACCGATGCGTTGGGCCAGCATAGCGACAGTGCCGAGACCATAGTCGAATTAACACAACTGCCAAATGGCGTGCGTTTTTATGCTAATGGTGATGCCACGGTCAACTTAAGCAGTGGCTCAACTGGCATTCCGTTGCCGCTACAAGTTCAGGTATTGGATAGTGCCAGTCGCACTGTGCCTAATCAGGACATTAGTTGGACCATTCGAGTACCGGGTGAAAGTGAATTTAGCGCTCTAGCTTCGTCAATGACGGATGTTGATGGATTGACAGCCTATCTGATGGATACCTTGCGTAACGCGGGCCAATATCAGGTTCGTGCGAATTTGACTCATTACCCAGATATTTTGTCTGCTGCCTTAAATATAGAAATATTGCCAGGTGCGGCATCTGAACTTCATGTACAACAGATTACGCAGGTGGAGCCTGAACAGGTCTTCCATATTAATTTACAGGCGCATGATTCCGTGGGTAATCCAGTGGTGCTCGGTGGTGAGCAGCAGGTGATTTTGAATATCGCCGACCCTGGTTTCTACTTCGGTTTTGCCGATAACGTGCAAGTTGAAAACTCAAATGCGCATAACGGTCAGCAAGCCATTGTGACTCTGACCCATGGCTCGGCTTCTGTCCCCGTTGTGGCGAGTCAAGTTGCCGGCAGCTATAGCTTGCAGATCAGTTATCCGCAGGGTGCAGAATTATTGAGCCGTTACGACAATGATGGAGATGCCGCAACGGCGTTAATAAACAGCCGTGTTATCCCGCTGACCGTTATTTCTGGTGCGGCTGTGGCCATGCAGTTTAGCGAAATCAGCCAAAGCAATGATGAAAATGGCGAAGACGATCGATTGGAAGTCGGTGAAATTGTAACCATGCAGCTCGCTGTGGTGGATCAGTTCCATAATACCGTTACCACCATCAAAGATGATCAAGGTGTTCGCAGTGATGCTAACTTCCTGATTGGGCTTAGCCTATCTGGCAGCGCCACCAGTAATGGTGTGTCAGCCAATCTGAATCTGGACTTGCAGCGGGGCGCAGTGGTATTCCCGGTGACGGATGAGATTGCTGAATCAATTACATTGGCAATGACCTCAGTTTTGCCGGTCAGTGATGAATTAGTCACGGCAACTGAACATCAGTTGATCTTTAACAAGCTGCGTCCTTACGTCAGTAATGCTGCATTTGGGTTCTCCCATAACAGCATCGACGTTCTGTTAAACGTTGACTATAACGAAGCCGTGGAAATTTCGGATGCTGGCACGATTATCAAAATATTCCTTGATGGCGAGCGTGTACCGGGCAATACATTGGTTAATGGCAGCCAGTTGGTGTTCGAACCTAATGAGAACTTTAAGCTAAACCGTTGTTACCAATATGACACTTCACAATCGAGTCTACAGGGCATTGAATTTAAAGATGCTGTTAAGTTGCAACAAGGCCAGGCATGTAGCCCACAAGTCGCCATTCCTCCGCAATCGCAGCAATTCCTTCTGGAGGAATCAGTGGTGACACTGGCTCTGTTATTGGGAGAGGGAGTGCTAGTTGAAGATATTAGCAATGGCACGGCAATGATCGATAACATTGAACAACCCTTTAACTGGTTGACCACAGAGCTACAACTGCCACGTCATACCGATACTAATGTGGATGATGGCACAGAGATTGTGGTCAGTCTGAAAGGTGAATTGAATGCCGGTGAGTTGAGTGTGGCAAACAGCATTTCGTTACGGATCTTACAAGTTGCCGGTGATTACGATGGTGACGGCCTAAATAATGCGCTGGAAGTAAGGCTTGGCTTAAATCCAACCCTTACAGACAGTGATGGTGATGGTGTACTGGATGGTCAGGAAGACAGTGATAGTGACGGCCTGACCAATGCACAGGAAATTGCTCTTGGCACTAAGCCGGGTAATGCCGACAGTGATGGCGATGGTCTAAGTGATGGCGATGAAGTCAACACATACAATACAGATCCGCTGCTAACTGACAGCGATAACGATGATGTGAATGATGGGCTTGAAGTTGCACTTGGCAAGGACCCTACCGATCCAAATGATGTGGATAACCTGCAAATCAGTCACCTGGTCTCGGCTTTGGCAGTCACACCTGCGGTGTCTGATATAAGCCTGGCAGATAGTCAGCAGCTACAACTCAATGTAGAAGCCTTAGTGACTGTGGATGCAGTGGATTATGTGATGGATGTTACTGCTGAGCGTTGGGGGACAACGTACAGCATTGATACAACTGAAGTGATAAGTCATGAAGTGGATGGGCTATTCAAGTTGATCAAGGCAGGTAGTGTCCAGATTCATGTTCAGTTGAATGGATATTCGGCTACATCCGAATTGAGCGTCACCTCAGCAGATGAAGATGCCAATGAATTCCTGCAGTTAATGCCTATGTTGCCAGCTCAGGTACTGCACCCGGGTTCAAGGGATCAGCATACGTTATGGGTGGAAATTAACAGTCCATTACCACTGACGGCCGTTACCGATGTACAGTTATTGGGTAATTCAGTTAATTGGATTATGGAATCGAGCAATACCCTTAGGGTGAATATTGCTGGTGACGTGGTGGCTCAGTTGTTACTGGGTGAAGCGCTATTTACGTTTGCCATTGAAACCTATTCTGATAGTTCTGCTGTGGATTACACACTAAGCGTACCGGTAGTAGCCGACCCGCAAACAAGCGTTAGTTTATTGTCAAATCAGGCGAGTAGCTTGCAATTAAATGTAGGTGAAACTCTGCACATACCTGTGACGGTCGTTGATCAGGGACTGAACGATGTTGAGATTCAATACTTGATTGATGGTGTGCCGATGTCTGAGTCAGCTTATGTGGAACAACATGCAGTGGCAGTGAATATGGATCGAGTCAGTCGTTATCAAACAGATTCCATGTACCCAGTGTTAACGCTAGCCCGTGTTGGTCAGTCGGTTCTTACCGTTCAGGCCCATGAAAAACTCAGTGATGGTAGCTCAAGGGTCCATAATCTGGCTGATATAGAGCTTAATGTGAGCGATCTTCAGCAATGTGTGGCGCCTGTGGCAGAGGTCATGTATCCACAGTCAAATGACGTCCTTTTTGTAGAGTCATTACCTTCTTTAGGTGCTCAGTTTGCGGAGTGCGCAGCAGGTGAGATTGCTGCATCCAACGCACCTTGCTCTGTGTTGTGGTATGAGTTTGATGTTCAAGATTCCGCTACCTATGACTTTGACATTGCCTCGGGTAATTTAGATACGTATATGTATCTATTTATAGCGACAGAGGATGGACTACCAGGTCAATTTGTAGCGTCCAATGATGACGCGAATGGTGTGCTTTCACGTATCCAGCAAAGTTTGGTGCCTGGCCGTTATATTATCGCCGTGGGCGGGTATTATTTATCTGAAGAGAATGCTGTTAAAGGTATTAATACGGAGGAGGATGCAGATCAAGGGTCCTTTAATCTTGTTGTAACGAATATGGCCAGCAGCTCGGTTATGGCACCCGTTAGTGTGCAGGGCGGTCTACTGCAGGAAGGGACGGGCTTCACCGATACCCGTTTACGCCATATCACCTTTACTACCAAGGCCCCGGATAATATTGCAAACATCAACTGGAGCAATAAACCGGCCGCATTAACCGATGATGTTTATCGTTGGTCAGCGAACGATAACGTTCATTATCGTCTGCTTGGGGATGCGGCTTACCAGGCAATCTTCGATGCCGGTTTAACCACACTGGAATTGGAAATTACTTCAGATTGTGGCGAGATTACTACTTTGTCGTTGCCATTAACGCTTGGAAATGATGCATTGCCGAATGCATACGTGATCAGTCCGTTTGCTGGATTGAATGTGGTACAGGGTGAGCAGAGACATATTGGCATTCGCATCAGCGATGCCTCTCGAAATGTCACTAAGGTCACCGCGCAGCTTTATGCCCAGGGCGATTCGCTAACGGTCCTCGCTACGCTTGGGCAGCATGTATGGTCCGGACAACCAATAGATCGCGATACCTTCGATTATCGCTTGCCAATTACGATTAACGGCATGGCCGTGGGTCGCTATGACTTACGCCTTCTGGTTGAAGACAGCAATGGTTCGAGTGTAAGTGATCCGCTAACGGTCGATGTGCAAGCCACCAGTGTGGCGCCAAAGGTGCAGCTGGATGTGCCAAGCTATCGCACACCGTCGGGAGAGAAAGCTCGCATTCAATTCACAGTTGAGCATTTTATACCACTGGCCGAAATGACCATCAATGCTCTGGGTGCCGTATTGCAACCTGTGACAGAAGTTATCTCGTTGCCAGGAACTGACACCACTTATGCTGGCCAGTATCAAATAGAGGTGGCTGAAAGCGCCGTTGCCGGTGATGTAATTGATGTGGTTATCACCGTCAAAGACATCAACGGGAGCACTTCAACATCGCAGGGTGTCATTAATGTGGCTGAGTGGGGTGAAACCACAGTCACCATTACCAATGATCAGGCGGTGGATGCATCCATGCGCTATGCCAACGTGGTGGTAGAAAATGCGGTGCTTACCTATAACGATAGCAATATTCGTTTTAATAGCCTAGAAGTGGGCACTGGCGCGACGCTCCAGGTGCCTAATCATATTGTCGAACTGGCCCTTCATGATGATTTAATTATTCATGCTGGTGCGATACTTAACGTTGATTTTTCCAATGAGAGTGTAATCCAGAACGGTTCTCATGGCGGTGATGGTGGCAGTAACTATGATTATGAACCGGCTTATGGTGATTTCCGCCAGCCTGCATTCCCGGGTTCAAAAGGTAGAAATGGTGGCCAGCGAGGAGGCGGGCTGCTCACCATTCGCACTAACAAGCTGATGAATAATGGCCGTATTAGCGCTAATGGCGAGTCGAGTACTAACTATAACAATGGCGGTGCGGGTGGTTCACTGATTATTCATGCCCTTAGTTTAGAGGGTACTGGTAGCATTGAAGCCAATGGCGGTGGGACGCTTAGTAGCGACGCCAATGGCGCAGGCGGGCGTATCGCAATTTATTATGGTGCTTATGGCGATGGTTCGCTTAAGTTGACTGAAGGCATGAGTCTACAGGCCCATTCCGGATATTTAGCCAATGACGAATGGTCTCGAGGAGCTGGCACCGTGTTTATTAAAAGTGCCACGCAATCTTTTGGTGAGCTGCATGTCGGCATGCGTGAGCTGTCAACAAACCGATCTTCCGTTCGTCCCACCACACTCAGATCTATTGGCAAGCATGATATTACTAATATCGAATACCTCGGCGCGAACCAGTATCAGGTCAATGTTTCGGGGGCCCCGTGGTTATTGGATAATCTAGCCAGCTGGCAACTTGGTCTGGAAGGGTTGCAGGTGACACTGGATGCCGATAATGCGGAATCTCCCCTCTATACCGTGCTGGCAAATAACGTGAGTTCGCTGGTCGTAGAGTCGGATACTGACCTGACAACCTTGACGAGTAAGCAACTGATCGGGGTGATTCGTCTGGATTACCTTAAGTTGGGTCACAGTGTTCGTTTGGCCACGGCAGGTCGTATTTACGCCAGTGATTTCGAAGTAACCGAAATTATGAATGTTTTGGCTGTGCCTGAATTTGCAACCGATCGCCTGGATGACCTGGGGGATGCCACTTTCATTAAGCAAGCATCACCTGTTCTGGGTAACGTAGTGGCTAATAGCCTGAAACTGGATAGCGCTCAGCTAAACGCCCTGGGAACCGTAGACATTGCCGGTGATTTACTGGTAGTGGCTGAAGCACCCACTTTAAATATTGAAATAGAGGATATTGCAGGCAATCGAAACAGCGCTACCTCAGTGCGGTACCATTATTTCTCTATTACACAGACCACTGACATTGAAATTAAACTTGCCAATACTCAGGTGCAGTTTGATGTTCGCTTGTTCAAAGATGATGGCGGTTTGAGTGCAGATGATCACCTTGAGTTCTTGTGGTGGTATAACAATCCACCGCCAATGCGTTTAGCCCTTGAAGCCGGTGACTACACAGTGGTTGTGGGTCAAAATGCCATGAGCATTGACGAAGCTATATCAGGTATAAATAACTCAGGTAACACCAATCAACCTTATACCCTTTATATTGATGAGTCAGGTGCCGGCATTTCGACCGTCATGGGACAAAGCCTTAGCGTTGGTGGTGATCTAACGATAGACGCGGCACATTTGTATTCAGGGATTAAGCTGGGTAGCCGTATCGACGGCAATGTCAGTCTTATTAACGGGGCTGATCTGGGTACTTTGGACGGTATTTCACAGTTAACACTGGATATTCCCCAGGGCCAGTTAAATATTGATCCTATCTCTTCTATAGACTTAAGCAGTCAAGGTGAAGCGATACCTGGCACCGAAGGCAACTTTAACTGTCATGGTGGTCAGCGCAACTTATCCAGTTATGGCAAGGAATGCACCTATGGTGATTACGCTAAAGCAGAGTTTTCTGGAGGGTTTGGCGGAGGCGGCTTCATTTCAATTAGTGCGGCCAGCATGGTGGTCGACGGGGCCATTAAAGCCAATGATGGTTACTACGATACTGGCGGCGGCATTCACCTTGAGGCTAGCCAATTACAGGGAACGGGCAGAATTGAAGCGAACGGCGACGCCAGAGGCGGTGGTGGTCGAATTAGCCTGGTTGTGGGTGACAGCAGTGCTTTCAGTGGCAGTATTTCTGCATTAGGTGGGACAGAGGGCAGTGCCGGTACTGTCTTCAAAACTACATCTACGGATGATAATGGTCATCTTGTTGTCGACAATGCCAGTGGTGAAGTTTATCGCAGCAGTACACCGGTTCGTGCGGTTGGTCGTCACACCATAACCGCCGTCACTCATGAAGGTGATAATGCTTGGAGATTGGCTGTAGCGGATGAGCACGAGTCAATTAACCAGCGTGTAGAAGGTGTCATGGATTGTGGTGCCGGCAGTTGTTCTGTGGCATACCAGAACTTTAGCTTGAATACGTCTGCTCGCGTGATCATTGCCGGTAATGTGCCTAGTTCTTCATTAGGCTGGGAAGTGGATTATGAAACTGCCACTCCACGGGTATTTATTGATGATGGCGATCTGAGTGTCGATGACTATATTTCTGGTAATTTTGACTTTGAGACTGTTGAGTGGGAGTTTGAACTGCCGGCAGGTAACTATGTCATTGCCGTGGGCATAGTGCAGGTTGATGGTTGTGGCGAATGTTCATTAAACATTAATTACGCAATGTCCACTGGCGATGCGGTAAATGGGATATTTTACTCGTCACACAGTGACTTTGAGTATGATTTAAGTGTCACGAGCATAGCCTTGGCAGAAGACTTGACTTGGCAACTACCTAACACAAATCGTGGCATTATCGGGCGTTTCGTGAGCCTGGATGCCAGCAATCTAAACGCGCCGCTTTATCAAATAGTCGATCACAATAATGGATCGCTTATTGTAGAAAGTACTGATGACCTTAGTGCGGTGTTGGGCAATGACCTAATCGGTGTTCATACCTTCGAAACCTTGAACATCCGCAATGGTGCATCAGTTGATTTTGGCAATGATCGCGTGGTGATTAGAGATCTGGCCAATTCAGAACTCATGAATGCTGAGCTGGTGGCGAGTAACCTGGATATTTCGGCATATGAGCACTTCCTTAGTTATTCCGAGGGTACTCTGGTACTAGCCGATGGTGTGCCAAATACTGAAAGCCTGACCATTACTAGCGGTACTCTAGAGCTAGAGTCTCTGGCATTGTCCAATAATCTAACTCTGGCAGGGGGCGCGCGCCTGCAGGTGAACAGCAGTATCCAGGTCGGAGGTAATATTGCCATCGGTGGGGCTGATTCAGAGCTGGTGACTAAGCAGATCACCGCGTCGAACCTGTTGCTTGATACGGCCAGTATCAATGTGAAAACAGTATCGGTTAGTCATGATATTACCTTGTTAAATGGCGCGACCATTACCCCGCCATTTGCCGATGTTAACAGCAGACAAGTCTATGCACTTGACATTCAAGCCGGTGGAACGGTCAGTATAGATTCGCAATCCCAGCTGCATTCTGATGGCAAGGGGTATCCTAGCGATTACTACACAGGTCCCGACTTCGTGAGTGATAACACTCAGTATAGTTGCCATGCCGGCCTCAGAAGCGGCTCAAATGTAGAGTCGAACTGTATCATTGGTCGCTACGACTTGGCAGAATTTGCCGGCAGTGCAGGACGAGAATATAACGACACAGCTACTGGTTATGGTGGCGGTATCGTCAGGCTGCAGGCTCATACTCTCTCCTTGGATGGTGAGATATCTGCCAAGGGGCTGGTTGGTTATTTTGGTGGTGCCGGCGGCAGTATCAACCTGACTGTTGATAAACTACAGGGTAGCGGTGACCTGAATGTGAATGGTGGCGCGGCCACCTCCAGTTCAAGCAGTTATCGGTCTGGTGGTGGCGGTAGAGTGTCGATCATAACCTCAGACGACAGCGGCTTTATAGGCACTCAGTCAGTTGCGGGTGGCCGTTATACTAGTTCTTCTAAAGTTGCTGGAGCAGGCACAGGTTATCTAAAGCGATCAGACCAAGCTTATGGTCATTTGATAATAGACAATGATGACGCAACAGCATTATCGGGTGCTACTCAACTGCGTAATATTGGCAAACATATTATTCATTCAGTGACGGATATGAGTAATGGCCAGTGGCGCATCGCATTGCCTTCAAGGCTCGGCAATATTTCGTTCGCAGGCAACACGACCTACTCAGGTGCAGGCTCGGTACAACACCATAAATTTAGTGTTGCAGAGGATCGTGCCGTAACTATGTCATTGCAAAGTAATCGCGAAATGAAGATATTCCGTGATGATGGCAGTCTTGATAGTTCCGATTACATTGCATCGCGTCCATATGGGAATTCTTCTGAGCTCGTGCGAACTCTTGCAGCAGGTGATTATATTGTGGCGGTGGGTGGCCGATACCTGTCTACCAGCGACGCAATTAATGCATCTAACTATAACTCCTCCAGCTCTTATGGCAATCACACACTAACTGTCGAAGGTGCTGACGATCCGTATTGGATTGAGAGTACTGATTCAACGAAACGAGCCATCGATGGCTTATTGGTAGATCTTGATAGCGGCGATGATAGCAATTCGTTGTATCGGATAATTTCGAACGATGGTTTCTCAATGGTGATTGAGAGTAGCGATGATTTATCTGTTTATGGTGGTAAAACCCTGCAGGGAGTCCATATCTTTGAAAGCTTAAATATCGTAAACGGTGCGTCGTTAGACTTGGGGGATGATCAGTTAATTATCAATGACCTCTCCAATTCTTCCCTAAGTGGAGGAGAATTGAATGCCGGCTCCATGGGCGGTGATATATTTGAGTCCCTGCTAGCAACGGGCGGGACTATTAACCTCAGTGGTGGTGTACAAGGACTTGATTCGTTGACATTGAGTGGAGGTGAAAGTCATCTTGGCTCCCTCAATATGAGCGGTAATCTAACCCTAAATGATGGTGCTCAATTGACGGTGGATGAATCGTTGATTATAGGGGGAAGCTTGTTGGTGAGCGGGACCGACTCCACCGTTGAGGCGACAATAATTACAAGTTTGGCCGGCGTGTCTGTGGCGAGTGGTTCGTTAGTAATGTCTCAGCTGAGTGTAAATGGAGACGTATTGTTGAGTCAGGGAGCCACTCTCAAGACGAATAACTCAAATGCAGAGCAAGTGAATGGTGTTAAAATTACGACCGATGGACTTGTTTCTATAGACGATACTTCCAGCATTAATGTGAATGGAAAGGGGTATTCAGCAAGAAAATTTGTGAGCCGAGACTTCTTGGTAAGTGATGGATTACAAGGGTGTCATGGTGGTCAAGGTAGTGGTAGCACTCAAGCCCCATGTGCTTATGGTCGTTACCAACGAGCTCGTTTTGCAGGTACGCAATCGTCATCTTCTAGCTACATCAGTATAGGTGGAGGAACGGTGGAGATTGTCGCCTCAGAGCTAATATTAAACGGTACGATAAGCGCAAATGGTGACGGTAACGTTAATGGTGCTGCTGGCGGCGCTATTCATATTGAAGTCGATCAGTTTTCTGGTATTGGTGCTTTGACTGCTGATGGCGGTGATACTCGCTCTTCTAGTAGTTCTTATCACTCCGGAGGTGGTGGTCGTATATCGGTCATAGCAGCAGATAGCATGGGCTTCGTAGGTGACTATTCTGCGAAAGGCGGTGCTTATAGTAATGCCGTAAGAGTTGCTGGTGCAGGCACTATCTATCGCAGTTCTTCCTTGCAGGTGGACGGACATCTACTGATTGATAACAAAAATTATAATTCCGCAGCCGGTAGTACCGCCATTAATTCACTGGGCAGGCATACCATCACAGCGATCAATGATCTGGGTAATGACCGATGGGAGATTGCGATTGCCGATGATCAGTCTATTACGAAACAATTCAGTGGTAAGTTAAGCGCGGATCAATCGGTACAATACCATTCATTTTCGTTGGTTGAGGCCCAGCAAGTTAACATCCAGTCAGGCAGTTTTGGCTTGGGTACCCATGTTTTACTATTCAGTGATGATGGGGAACTGGATACCGGTGACCAGATTCCTGATAGCAACAGCGCATACGCCACAGTGAGCAGTGAGCTTGCAGCCGGTAATTATATTGTTGCTGTCAGCGTCTATTCTTTGAGTGCTTCGGAGGCGGTTGCTGGTAGCAATACCGGTGTTAACGAGGAATTCAAGTACCTTGTCAACATCACCAAACCGGGTGGTACCTGGCAGCCCAGCAACCTCGCTACCGAACAAGGTGTCAATGGATTAACCGTCGACCTGGACAGGGAAGATGAAAACAATTCCCTTTACTCCATAATGTCCAACTCCCGGGAATCATTGATTATCGAAACCTCAGATGACCTGACAGGCTATCTGGGCAAAGAAATGATAGGGGTGCATACCTTTGAAACACTCAACGTGATCAATGGAGCATCGCTGAATTTCGGTGATGATAGAGTCATTATTAATGACCAGGTTAATTCGTCGTTAAATAATGGTGAATTAGCGGTTGGTCAGCTGGACAGTGCCAGCTTAGATTATTTTATGTTGAATCTTGGCCAGGGTTCCCTCGAGGTTCGGGACGATGTAACCACGAACAGTCTAGCGATGAGCAGCGGAACTCTGAAATTTAATGCTCTAACCACAGATCAGTTGACGGTGCAGGACAGCTCAAGCTTGCAAGTCGAAGCTGACCTGGATGTGGCTGGCCAAGTGTCGGTGGCTAGCCTGGGCTCAATCGAGACTAAAAATCTAATGGCCAACAGACTCCTTCTCGATTCAGGGCAGGTGACTGCACAACGGGTCCTGGTGGCGCAGGATATAGCGTTAAGCAATGCTTCGTTGATGACCGCACCGACTGCAGTCTTAGCAGATAGGGCTATATATTCACTTGAGATAACCGCTGCGACGTCATTGTCCATCGGTATTAATTCTTCCATCGATATGAGCGGTAAAGGGTATCCATTTGACTACTATATTGGACCCGATTACGTGCAGGACTCCAGTCGAGCAGGTTGTCATGGTGGTCGAAGTAACTCTGTTTCTGCATTGGTAACCTGTACTTATGATCGATATGATCGCAGCTTCTTCTCTGGTGGTGCCGGTAGTGATTATAATAGCGCCTACACAGGGGAAGGCGGCGGCGTGGTGACTATCAGCGCCGATGAGTTGATTGTAAACGGCACCATCAAAGCAAACGGTGTTAGCGGCAAAAACTCCGGCGCAGGTGGCAGTATTAATATTAGGGCAGGGATGTTAAACGGCTCAGGAAATATCGAAGCGAAAGGAGGTAGTTCTATTAGTACCTCCAGCAGTTACAGCTCAGGCGGCGGCGGGCGTATCGTCTCAAGTGTTGATGATGACAGTGGCTTCACGGGTACACACGTCGCTCATGGTGGCGCATATCAAGCTGCCTACAACATCGCCGGTGCCGGCACCATATATTCCAAATCTCCAACTGCAACCTATGGCCACTTCGCAGTGGATAACTCAGGGGCCATAGCACTTACCGGCAGTACCCCTATTTTATCGGTTGGTCGTCATTCAATTAGTGCGGTAACGGATCTGGGTAACAACCAGTGGCAGATTAACATCGGCACTGAAAGTCCAGTTCATGTCAAAGAACAAGGCGCCCTTCCAACCGGAGAGACTGTTCGTTACCACAGTTTTACATTGACAGAGCCCGCTACCGTAAAAATCTTTATCGCCAAGTCGAACTTCAATGCCAACCTCTACCTGCTTACAGACGACGGAATCTTGGACAGCGGTGATGTATTGCGCAGCTATACCAGTTCCAGCGGTTTTGTAAAGATTGAGTACTCACTCCAAGCCGGTGATTACATGGTGGCAGTGGGAGCTTATTCGCTAAACTCCACTGAGGTTGCGACAGGCGTTAATAATGGCGTCAGTCTGTCCGAAACGGGTGAATATTCTCTGGTGATCGATACACTAGGCACCTGGCTGGCGACTGATAGTTCGCGCAATTCTGGGCTTGATGGATTATTGGTAGATCTGGACGCAAGTGATTTAACCAGCGCCTTATATACTATAAAATTGAATAGTGATGAGTCACTGGTGGTCGAAACCAGTGATGATCTCTCTGGGTATGTGGGTAAAGAGTTAATTGGCACGCATATTTTTGAAACACTGAACGTGAGCGGAGGGTCTCAAGTGGACTTTGGCGATGATTTGGTCATCGTTAATGATTTACTAAATTCAAATATAGGCAGTAGCAGTAGTGTGGCCGCTGGCTCAGGCAGTACCCTACCTTGAAGTAATCAAATAAATACCTTAACAGAATACAATTTAGCGTTTAGCTTTTCTTTGTCAAAACAGATAAAGACTGGCTAATCGTATTGAAAAGAAAAATTTATTAGGAGCAAGTGGAAACCATGATGGTACGAAGTAACTCACTCATTATTTTAGCAGTAGCAATAGCCTTAAGTATTTCTGGTTGCGACAGTGCATCGCCCGTGCTGGCGACGGTTAATGATAACGCCATTACTCAGGCGCAGTTTGACGCTTACGTTAAATTAAAACGCTTACCCGTTAAAAATGAAAAACGTCGTGATGCGATACTAGATAACTACCTGGAGCGAGAGGCAATGGCAAATTTAATTGCCAATTCAGATCTGCTTGAAAAGGAGTTAATTAATGCCGAGTTAAATGAATTTCGTAAAGAAATGCTGATTAGCCGTTACTTTGAAAAGTTTCTCAAAGAAAATGTCAATGAACAGGCAGTGCAAAATTATTACGCCAACCATGCTGAAGATTTTCAGCATCGCAAAGTGCATGTGGCGCACATACTGGTTCGTTCGGCACCCAATCTGAGCGAAACTGAACGTCAGGCCAGGCTCACCACGGCACAAGAGGCTTACTCAAAATTGATGACGGGTAAAGATTTTGAACAGGTGGCGAAGGACTATTCCGAAGATAAAGTCTCGGCTAAAAAAGGCGGAGACTTGGGCTGGTTAAAAGAGGGTGCCATAGACCCCCTTTTTAGCAGCACTGTGTTCGGCCTGGAGAAAGGAAAATTTTCAGAACCTTTTGAAACCCCTTTTGGGTTTCACATCGTTAAGGTAGTGGAAGAACCTACTATAGTGAAGCGCCCGTTTGAGGCGGTAAAGGGTGACATTCGCTATCAGATTCGCAATAAGGCGAAAAATGCTGAACTCGACCGATTGATCACACAAGCAACGATTACAAAGAAGTAAATATTTATGGTGCGTATTTTTATTCAAACAGTATTGTTCGCGCTTATATTGCAAGGTTGTCAGCCTAGTCCTGACGACCAGGCTGTCTTACCTGGGCAAAACGAAATTATTGCTAAGGTCAATGGCAGCGAGATTAGCCGTTATCAGCTTGAGCAGGCAGCCATCGATACCCTGGGTATTGAAAACTCAGTATCAGGCAACCGCCCAGCGCTCGATAAGGTTTACCAAAAACTACTGCAAAGCCTAGTGATGATGCGTGCGGTTTCCCAGGAAGCGCAGAGGGTGCTGCCTGCCAAAAAACTGATCGTAGTTGAGCAAAAAGTACTGGCTTACCGGGAAGAAATTCTGGCCAAAGCTTATTTGAAACAGTTTGTCGAACCTCAACCCGTCACTCAACAGATGGTTGAGGAGTACTATCAAAGCCATCCAGAAAAGTTTGGTGGTCAAACGGCTCGTCAATATCAGCTGCTGGCGGCCATGGAAAAACTCAGTGGCAATGCGCGGCAGCGTTTAACCCTGGCGTTGAACAATGCCGCCACCGAAACAGATTGGGATAGCTATGCTCAAGCACAGAATAAACTGGGTATACGCATGCAATTTCGGCAGGGTAATAGTGGTGATAAACTGCTACAACAGCCACTTCGTAATGTTTTGCAGCAAACCGAAATCGGCCAAGTTTCAAAACCGTTTTATCTTCAGGGTAGATTGTATGTGGTGAAGGTGACGAGTGAAAGAAACACTCCAGCCAAGCCATTGCACGAGGTGAGCAGTGATATAAGAAAATCACTGGTGCCTATTCAATTACATAAGGCAGTAGAAGAAATAACCAAACCGTTGATTGAAAAATCTACCGTGGAGTTACTCCTCAAACAATAACAAAAAGATAGCTGGCAACGCTTGATGCAAATTTGTTTCAAGTTTTGCCGGATTTCAAAGATTCTCTTTTTTGTAATATTAGCTGTTATCAATATCGGTCAGCCCATCGATAGGTGTGATGCATTATTTAATGGTGGGCAGCTAACTCATGTCATTCCAATGTGTATGAATTTTGAGTGTATGTCATATTTTCAGGATGTAAAGTGTGAAATTTAAATCGTTAGACTGCTTGTGTCAGGTGTTCATAAAAAGTGTATTGGCAATAGGGGTAATGACCTCTTTGCCCGTGATGTCAGCGAGCCTGTCTGAATTTCAGATACATTTAACCCATAAAATGGATGGCAGATATGGGGATATTCAAGGCAATCTAGCGGTTGGTGGCAAGGTTAAATTAAGCGATTATCAACTTGGCTTCACGGATAGAGACGAGCCATTGTCCATAGCCTTGGTGAGTAAATCGAATATTCGCTTTAAACACGGGGCAGTCGCTGCAGGCAGTATTTTAGCTGGTGGATCGGTTGATAAAATCGTTGATGTAGATATCAGCCAATCACAGGTTAGCGGTAATGTGAGAGTCTTGCCGGTAGATTTCGACTTAGAGAAAACACGTTTAAAAACCTTATCGCAAGCACTGGCCAATACCGCAGCCAACGGAACCATTAAATCAAACTGGTGGGGGCTAACCCTGAAAGGAGATTGTCAGGACAAGGTACAAGTTTTCAATGTTGAGGCAAAAACCCTGGCAAGGGCTTGGAGTTTCAACCATGAATGTATTCCCGACAATGCCAGTGTGATCATTAATGTAAAAGGTAAAAGAGCGAAATTTTCCTTTAAGTACCCTTATAGGTTTTCTAATTTAGCCCCCAGATTATTATTTAACTTTCCTGAAGCCCGCACACTATCCATGTACGCGGTTTCTTGGCCTGGCAGTATTCTTGCGCCCAATGCGAATTTTAAATCTTCATTTGCAACGTTTAATGGACAGATTGTCGCAAAATCCTGGGATAATAAATTTATCACAGCTGAAGATACGCGTTTTGCTGGCTGGTTACCCGGTGGTAGTGAAAACCAAGCGCCGGTTATCGACAGTGAAGCACCCGTTAGCGCACAGGCAACGCTTGTCTATCGCTATAGAGTTGAAGCAACAGATCCAGATAATGACACATTAAGTTACCGCCTGGACTCGGCTCCTGACGGCATGAGTATCACCGAGAATCTACTCAGGTGGACACCCACGCCAGAGCAGATAGGTGAACACACGTTTACCATCACGGTATCCGATGGTGTTGAAAATACACTCCAGGTGATAACGGTGAGTGTGGCACCAGCTCCCAACACCCCTCCGGTTATCGATAGCGAAGCGCTAACGATAGCCACAGAAAATACCGTTTATAGCTACGTGTTAACCGCAACGGACGCAGATATTCCAGCTCAAGAGCTCAGTTATAGCCTAGCCACTGCCCCGCAAGGCATGACCATCACCGGCAATCATATTTCCTGGACGCCTGACTTTGACCAAGCCGGGCCACATAGCGTGGTTGCCACGGTGAGTGACGGCACAGCAAGTGTTGAACAAAAATTTGTCATCAATGTAAAAAATACTAACCGAGCCCCAGTGATCAGCAGTACGCCTTTATTGCTGGCCGACGAAGATGTGCTTTATCTTTATCAAGTGGCAACAGCAGACCTGGATGGTGATGTCGTTTCACTCACGTTAAAAACGGCGCCAGCGCAGATGAGCATTAATGCTGATAATCAATTGATATGGATGCCCAACTACGATCAGGCCGGTAGCCATAATGTAACTCTTGAAGTAAGTGATGGTTCGGCCAGCGTTTCGCAAAGTTTTATAATTCAAGTGGCCAATTCCAATCGAGCACCCGTATTCAACAGTCTGCCGGTGACCTCGGGAACCGAAAATGTCGGTTACCGTTACACACTAATAGCCAGCGATGCCGATGGCCAAGCATTAAGTTTTGGTTTGGTATCTGGACCGACGGGCTTGAGTTTAAATGGCAATACACTGCTGTGGACACCGGACTTTGAGCAAGCGGGTGATCACAGTGTCGTCGTTATCGCGTCAGACGGCTCAGCCGGCACCTCGCAATTTTTTAGCATTCTGGTGGCAAATAATAATAGAGAGCCCGTTATCACCAGCAGCGCGCCAACCGCTGCCGAAGAAGATCAGTTAATTTCATACAGCATTGAAGCAACAGATGATGATAAAGATACATTGACCTATGAATTAGTCGGCTCGCCACCGGCCATGGAAATGAATGATAACAAACTCACCTGGACCCCAGTGCGCGGTGACCAAGGGCAAGTGAGTTTCACCGTTAAGGTGAGTGATGGGCAAGATTATGCTGAACAAAATATCGGTTTGATCGTAGCGGCCGGTGATGCAGATGATGATGGTTATTTGGATGAGGTGGAAGAAAACTGTCTATCCGATAAAAATGATCCTGCATCTATACCCGCAGACAATGATGCCGATGGCAGCTGTGATGTGGTGGACAGCGATGATGACAACGACGGCGTAATAGACATCGATGATGCTTTCCCGTTTGATGCCTCAGAGTCGGTGGATACCGATGCCGATGGCACCGGTAATAATGCCGATTTAGATGATGACAACGACAGCTGGACCGATACCAATGAAGCCACCTGTGGCACCGATAGCCTGGACAGTAATTCTGTTCCAGCGGATAACGACGGCGATAAAAGCTGCGATGTGGTGGATAACGATGATGACAACGACGGTTCCCGTTTGATGCCTCAGAGTCGGTGGATACCGATGCCGATGGCACCGGTAACCATGCCGATTTAGATGATGACAACGACAGTTGGAATGATACCGATGAAGCCACCTGTGGCACCGACAGCCTGGACAGCAATTCTGCTCCAGCGGATAACGACGGGGATAAAAGCTGCGATGTGGTGGACAGCGATGATGACAACGACGGCGTAGCAGATATTGACGATGCCTTTCCATTTGATGCATCAGAATCAGCCGATATTGATGGCGATGGCATAGGCGATAACAGTGATGCCGATCGTGATGGTGACGGCATCAGTAATGACTACGAAATACAGGTGGGCAGCGACCCTAACAGCGCCGCGAGTGTGCCGCCAGATTTGGATCGCGACGGTATTCCAGACAGCCTGGATACCGATCGCGATGGTGACGGTGTTGATAATAATGAAGATGCCTATGGGGATGATGCAACCAAAACCCAGCTGCAAGCCGTGAACTCAGTGACGGCAACTCTGCAAGGCAATGCAGTGATACTGGCGTGGGAAAGTTATCCCGATGCCGGCTTCGTTACAGGCTACCGAATTTATCGTGAAACGGTGGATAGCGGCGCAGCCCAAGCTGCCACGTTATTGCAACAAGTGTCCAACCAACAAAACAATTACCTGGATAACGCGGCTGATAATGCCAGCGGCTATCGCTATCGGGTGGTGGCCGTTGACATTAATGGCCATGAGGGCGCGCAGGGTGAACTGATAGCCATTTTTGTGGCTTACAATCAGGCCGCCATTCAAGGTTTGCAGGCACAGCGACAGGGGCCGGACGCCATGGTGAACTGGACAGCGATTGCGGGCATGCGCTATCAGCTGTACCGAAGTGACAACTCCCAGAATACGGCCCAATTAACCCAGCAAAGTGCCGTTCAATATCTGGATGACGGCGCCCTCTGGAACCAGGAATACTACTATCAAGTCGCCGCCATTGCGGATTTTACCGATGTATTTACCGGTCAACTTATTAGTGTGGTGGGCCCTGTTTCAGAGGCGGTAAGATTAGCACCCGCCCCTTCGCTGGGTGTCATTGATATCGATGATACCCAAGTGGTAGGGGAGAACAGGCTGGAATACATGTTGATGAGTGACGCCGACAGTGTGGCGCTCAGCGGTCAATATCAAGATGCCTTTGGGCCGGTGCAAATTACCGCCACCGCCCAGAGTCAGTCAGCTGTCACCTCGCAAAGCGACGATGGTCGTTTCCGATTGTTGCTGCCCTTCGTAGCTAATACCCAATGGCAGATCACAGTGACTGACATGTCGGTGGCGGACCGCAGCAGAACCGTACAACTTAATATCATGGCAGATACAGTGGTGCCGCAAATAGACATTAGCAGCAATCCACAAGGCGACATCGACCAGGATTATGTATCCATTAGCGGTAGTGCCAGTGATAGCGGCAGCGGAATTGCGCAGTTATATGCCACCAGTGATCGCTTGGGAAGCCAGCAATATGCGGTGGCAACTGCGGGTAATCAATTTAGTGTGGAGCTGCCCATGGAGCGCGGCAGTAACGTCATCACCATTCATGCCGTTGACCATCGTAACAACCAGGCCAGCGCCAGCGTGACGGTGAAGCGCAGCCTCTCCCTCATGCCGGAAGTGGTCATTCACAGTCCACTGGCAGGCACTATTTATACCGCCACCACCCGTGTACAAGGGGTAATATACAGCGCCCTGCCGGCGGAACAACTGACCGTAAGCCTGGGGTCAGAGCAACTGTTTCCCACGCAGCTTGAATTGGGAGTGTATCAATTTACCTTTGACGGGGTGCGTTTAATGCCGGGATACAATCCGCTGGTGGTGAGCGTTAGTAGTCCGGCCGGCAATGCAAATGCGCAAGTGGGCGTCACCTATGTTAGTGACATACCCCAGCCGCAATCCAGCCCTGCCCCGGTGATTTCATTAACCTCGCCTAAGAACTCGTTCACGGTTAATACGCCGCTGGTGGCGCTGGCCGGTTGGGTGAGCAGCCCCATAGGTATAAAGAGTGTAACCCTGGGTGGCTTAGAATTACCTCTGAGCGGCGCAACCAGTAACGAGCAAGTGTTCCGTTTTGATCTGGATATTTCTGCATACGGTGAAGGCGCGCACAATATTATTTTGTTGGCCACAGATACCCTGGGCCAAACCAGCGAACTCACTCTGCCACTGGTTTATGACACGCAAGCCCCATTGTTGAATATTGACAATGCGCAGCTAGAACCCACCATCAATCAGGTGGTGCAACAGCCCCTCACGTTAAAAGGCCGGGTGAGTGATATTAACCTCGCCGCGTTTAGCATAAATAACCAGCCCGTAGGGTTATTACCCGGCGCCGTGGCTGGTGAGTATGAGTTCGAGGTGAATCTAGACCTGGCGAGCGGTGCACAACAGTCGGTGATGGTTCAAGCCAGAGATTACGCCGGTAATGTCAGTGAAAGTAGCTTGTTATTCAACGTGGTGGCCAGTGTGGATATAGAGCTTATTTCACCCCGTGACGGTGCGCAGATTATGGCGTCTGCGCAGGGTGCACAGATTGATGTGGCGGTTCGCCTACAAGGACTGCTGGCAGAGCACAAGATAGAGGTGACGCTAGATCAGGGCATTGCCCAGCAGATGTTGGTGGATGGCAATGCCGCTACCGCCACGATAGCAACATCCGTATTTGAGGGTGAGCACAGCTTGTTAATCCGCATACTGGACAGCCAGGCCAATGTGGTCAGCGCCCTGCAATCTCAGGTAGTTTTGGTAAACACAGAAGATATGGAACTGGCCGTGGTACGTACCGAGCCACAAAACAACGCAGTGAA
>MAAA01014003.1_pt1 | contig 52766 bp, 46 predicted proteins | sample 1115971 | NCBI WGS metagenome assembly MAAA01 (sample SAMN04961123, study PRJNA320927) | seawater metagenome | isolation source: sample BD02T6 sea water enriched with oil for 6 days | place: USA:Gulf of Mexico | collected 2013-07-27 | reverse complement strand
TTATCTGGTTTATTAATTACACTAGGAATACATATGGAACAGGCTTCTCACTCCGACGAAAGCTGGAAAATATTGATCGTCGAAGACGATGAACGCTTAGCCGAGCTGACACGGGAGTATCTTCAGTCAAATGGCTTGCAGGTGTCAGTAGAGGGCGATGGTGCAGTGGCGGTTGATCGAATAAAAACGGAACAGCCCGATTTAGTGATTCTTGATTTAATGTTGCCCGGTGAAGATGGTTTGTCCATTTGCCGTCTGGTGCGCCCCTATTATAGTGGACCTATCATCATGTTAACCGCTCGAGACGATGATTTAGATCAGGTATTGGGTTTGGAGATGGGGGCGGATGATTATTTGTCCAAGCCTGTGCGCCCAAGAGTATTATTAGCGCGTATACACGCGTTACTGCGTCGTTTAAAGGATATATCGGCACCCACATCAACCGACGAGCCAGAATCTGATGAACTGAGTCGTGTAACGTTTGCCAACTTAGTGGTTGATAACAGTATGCGTGAAGCCTGGTTAAATGAAGATGCCATTGATCTCACCAGTGCTGAATTTGATTTGTTGTGGTTGTTAAGTAGTAATGCGGGCCGAGTATTGAGTCGCGAAGAGATTTTTACGGCACTTCGTGGAATTGAATATGACGGCCAAGATAGATCGATCGATGTACGAGTAAGTCGTATTCGCCCTAAGATAGGTGATGATCCATTGCAGCCTAAGCGGATTAAAACGGTACGCAGTAAGGGTTATTTGTTTGTAAAAGAGATCTAACGCTCTCCCGTTAAAACGGGCCCGCGATAAAGCAGGCCCTCATTCCAGTTTAAAATAATTAAAGCTATTAATAGAGGTGCCCTAAAGGCATTAAGGAGAGGGAATATCTTTTCTCGTGTTTATCTTGGGGTACTGGCGATTTTATTGATCGTTGTTGTGGCCGGTGTGAGTTCGTTTAGTTTAGTGGCTCATATTAATCAGAAGCAACAAAGGCATACTCTAATGGGGGGTATGTTACTGCTTGCTGCTAACCAAATTAAAGCGGATGACGGTAATGTTGCACCCACTCGTGCGTTATTGGCTATCCCTCTTACTTTAACGCCATTTCATCAGACAGAATTGAGCCGTATCGAAATGGAAAGATTGCGCTATGGCGCGTTACTGCAAAGTGCTGACGGCCAAGGTGTTTTGCACATTTCGTTAAGCCTAACCATACATCAGGTTGAACACGTATTAACCGGTAAGTTTGATGATATTCGCAGTCATCATATAAGGGGGGTGGTTGCGCTCATACAGCAGATGTTACAACGAAACCCTAATTCATTAGCGCATGTATTAACCCGCTACTCCCACACAGAAAACTTGCCAGTGCGTATTTTAAGTAACAAGGAAGTGCAGATTTTGGCTTTGCAAAAGCATCACATGGTGGCGCCTATGTATGAATCACGTATCAGTATAGGGGGAAGCCAAGAGCAGTTCTTTAGTTTTATACCTGAGATACAGGGTTATATTGAGCTAGGGCCCTACACTTTTCATCAAGGCTTATCCTTGCAATCTTTACTGGTGGTAATTGGCTTGTCGATTATTTTAGCCGGTATTGCGGTTTATTGGTTAGTACATAGGTTTGAACTGAATTTGCAGCACCTTGAGCGTGCCACCACGCGCATTGCTTCTGGGCATTTGCATTCACGGGTTAAGGTCAGTAGCAGTGATGCATTTGGGCGCTTAGGTGAGGCCTTTAATCGAATGGCGGAGCAAATACAGCACTTAATGGGGGTGCAAAAAGAAATGATTCGCGCGGTGAGTCATGAGTTGCGTACGCCAGTGGCACGAATGCGTTTTGGGGTGCAAATGATGGAAGACTCCACGCAAGACGCCTATTTAAAAAAACAAGTTCAAGATATGGATCAAGATTTACAAGAGCTGGATGAATTGGTGGACGAAATTCTTACCTATGCCCGCTTGGAAGAGGGTGGCCCTATATTAGAATTTAAGTCGGCCAATCTTTTAGATCTAGTAGATCAGGTGGTGTTAGAGACTCGCCGGCGAACCGATAAAGTTGATATACAATGGCATAGCCAAACTACGTTAGATGAGCATGTTTTTAGTGATATAGAATACCGTTACATGCATCGCGCCATTCAAAACTTAGTGGGTAATGCGTGTCGCTATGCTAAAAAAAATGTGTGTTTAGAATTTAGCTTTGATAATGATATTTGTCGTATTGATGTGGAGGATGACGGCGAGGGGATTCCTGAAAAAGACTGGGATAGAGTGTTCTCACCTTTTACGCGCTTAGATGATAGTCGTACTCGTGCATCGGGTGGTTATGGTTTGGGATTGTCTATTGTACAGCGCATTATCTTTTGGCATGGCGGCACAGCATTGGTGGGTGAGAGTCGTTGGGGTGGTGCCAAAATGAGTTTGTTGTGGCCTAAGAGTCATCAAACATTTTAAATATTTGGATTAAAAATACATAAAAACAAACCTAATGGCGGGTATTGACTAAAAAGTTGTTGGTTAAATAATCAAATTTAAATTTGATAACAAAAGGTTACAAATTAAAACAAATGCCTTACAGAGTTTGTTTTCAATAGCTTACATGATGCGTCTGCGTTTCCCGTCAGGGGGGCGCGGTGAGAATGTAGCGAGAACTTCGGTTCTTCTTTAGCCCGCCCTCGTTGGCGGGTTTTTTTATGCCTATGGAAAGGCGGTATAACGCGGTAGCGTGGATGCCAATGAGCGTATATGCCCACAGATCGGCAGTATCTTAAAAACGCAGGAACAGTTTTTAAAGGTATGGGAAACATTAAGTAAAAGTGTGCAGCGACATACTTATTTATTGAAATAGCTTTTATTAAACAGTAAATACAGTCCTTTTTACCGTAAAAACTATCCTGGTTATTCGTGGTGCCCTTAAGCGTGTTTAATGCCTTGTAAATGTTGATGGCATACACGTTCAGCAATGTTTTTAAAATCTTGAATAAAAGCATTGTCAGCTTGTTCGGCTCGCACTGCCGCATAAAGAGTGCGCCATACGCCATGACGACCCAGTGTTTTTTCTTTCACAAACCCTTGCCTTACGTAATCTGCCACCGCCCAATTGGGTAGGCAACTTATGCCACGTCGACTGGCCACCAGTTGCACCATCATCATAGTCAGTTCCACTTGTCGAACACTGCCAGGCTCAATGCCTGCTGGGGTTAAAAAGCACTGAAAAATATCCAAACTCGAACAATCTACCGGATAAGTAATTAATGTTTCTTGGCTGAGGTCGTGTGGCTCAATGATATTTTTTTCAGCCAGCGGATGGTCGGGCGCCACAACCAGCATGGCTTGGTATTTAAATAAAGGCATGTAATGCACGTTGTCATCATTTTGCGGATCCGATGTCACCACCAAATCCAGCTCACCATTTTTTAATTTGGTAAGGGAATCAAAATGAAACCCTCCCACCATATCCAGCTCTACCTCGGGCCAATGACCGCGAAACTCGTTTAAGGTAGGCATTAACCAGTCATAACAGCTGTGGCATTCAATGGTGATGTTTAATCGACCTTTACGGCCTTGGCGTATGCGTGACAAGTCGCGCTCGCTGGCTTCAATTTGAGGCAGTACAGAGTTGGCTAATTCAAGTAACCGTTGCCCAGCAGGGGTAAAGCGTACTGGTTTGGTTTTACGATAAAATAACGGCTGGTCTAAACGACCCTCTAACTCTTTTAATTGATGTGAAAGGGCTGATTGAGTTAAGTGGATCAAAGCAGCAGCTTCCACTAGGCTGCCGGTTGAGTGCAGTGCCTTTAGGGTTTTGAGGTGCCTGAGCTCTATTTTCATATTGCTGCCACATAATGCCAGTGTATTAGATAGCTGTATTAAAAATCTATTATTAAAAATATTCAAGTTTTATTTGATAATGGTGAGTTATATTCATTTAAAGTTGGCTGTGGCTCTATATTTAGCGTAAGTAGTCACTAAAAATAATTAGATTGCTTAAAAAATATCCGCACAGGCGTGAGTTGGCAGCCTTTGTTCAATAAATGGTAGATAAACCTGCCTGGTCAGTTTGGATAGTTGCTTGCAAAATGGAGTAAAAATTCAAACCAGCCCCTCTTAATAACCAAGACCTGCGCAGGTGAAGCAAGCTACAATATGTGACTAAAACTGTATTGTGTAGCTGCGAGTTGAATTTAAGATGTTTTCTTTTTTTGAAAAAATCATTAATCCCTATCCCCCTCAAGAACCCGTGCAAGCGCCTAATACTATGTGGGCTTTTTGTCGCCACTACACGCAAGGAATGGGTAGTCCATTAATTATCATGGCCGTGCTGACCGCGTTGATTGCAGCCTTTGAAGTCTATTTATTTGGTTTTATGGGGCAGTTGGTCGACTGGTTGGTAGATAAAGAGCCAAAACTATTATTGCAGGAAAATGGCCGTCAGCTTTTTTTCATAGGCTTCATGTTGTTAATAGGTATGCCACTGTTATCGCTACTGCATTCTTTAGTGATTCATCAAACGCTCATGGGGAATATGCCCATGTCAATTCGTTGGAATGCGCACCGCTATTTACTTAAACAAAGCATGTCATTTTACGAAAGTGAATTTTCAGGGCGTATCGCCACTAAAGTCATGCAGACGTCCTTAGCCGTGCGCGAAAGTGTCATGAAGTTATTAAATGTAATGGTGTATATCGTGGTGTACTTCAGCGTCATGTTGCTCATTATTGCCGCGGCTGATTGGCGTTTAATGATTCCGGTTTTAATTTGGTTGGTGCTGTATGTATTAATCCAAATTAAATTTGTACCGCAACTTAAAAATGTGGCCAGTTCACAAGCGGATGCCCGTAGTGACATGACGGGTCGAATCGTTGACAGTTATACCAATATTAGTACGGTAAAACTTTTCAGTCATAGTCAGCGTGAGAGTGACTATGCCCAAAAGGGCATGGATGGATTTTTAAAAACCGTCTATTTGCAAATGCGCCTGGCCGTGGGGCTGAACATCAGTGTGGATTTTATTAACCATTTATTGGTATTCACCATTGGCGCGTATTCTTTGTATTTGTGGAGTGATGGTTTTATTACGGTGGGGGCTATTGCTGTGGCCATTAGTTTGTCATTACGTCTTAACGGCATGGCTGAATGGATAATGTGGGAGGTGAGCAGTCTGTTTGAGAATATAGGTACCGTTGTAGATGGCATGGGTACGTTATCGCAGCCGCAAGAGGTACAAGATAAAGAAAATGCACCGGCATTGAGTGTCAGTGAAGGTGCCATAGTTTTTAACAAGGTCGCCTTTAATTATGACGGCAAGCCACAAGCAGGCGCTCAACAAAAATCAGTGTTTAATGAGTTAATGCTGGATATTAAACCCGGCGAAAAAGTCGGTTTAGTGGGGCGCAGTGGCGCAGGTAAATCGACGTTAGTAAACCTGCTATTGCGTTTTTACGATATTAACGGCGGCAAAATTAGTATTGATGGGCAAGATATAAGCGCCATACAGCAAGAAAGTTTGCGGGCGCAAATTGGCATGGTGACGCAAGATACTTCGCTGTTACATCGTTCGGTGCGTGACAATATATTATATGGCCATCCCGATGCTAGCGAAGAAGAAATGATCGATGCCGCCAAAAAAGCTGAAGCCTATGAGTTCATTCTTAATCTCACTGACCCTAAAGGCAATACCGGCTTTGATGCGCAAGTGGGTGAGCGCGGGGTGAAACTATCTGGCGGCCAGCGTCAGCGTATCGCCATTGCTCGGGTACTGCTAAAAGACGCACCAATATTAATACTGGATGAAGCCACTTCGGCCTTAGACAGCGAAGTAGAGGCGGCCATTCAACATAGCTTAAGTGTTTTGATGCAAGGTAAAACGGTTATTGCTATCGCGCATCGTTTATCCACCATTGCGGCAATGGACCGTTTAGTGGTGCTGGATGAAGGCCGAATTGTAGAGCAAGGTAAGCACCAAGAATTAGTGGATACTAAAGGAATTTATAGCCAGTTATGGCGTCATCAAACCGGTGGTTTTATTGGCGAATAATCACAATTTTGAATGTGTACCTATAACCGTCTAAGCCTTGCTTAGGCGGTTTTTTTATTTTTTCACGTCTGAATTTAGTGTGTCTTTAAATAGTTTTAACAAGCGTTTTGGTACATAGCTTGGACTCACGCCACGCTGTAATTTTTTTAAAATTCCAGGCCCTGGTGTTACATACATGCTGCTTGCATCAATGCTGTCGCCACAATGGTCACAACTTAATTGTGGTCGGGTGAGGTGTTCACATTTTTTATGGTGATACAGCAAAGGCACGCCATCTCCATCTGCCATCCATTTATTGCCCCAGCCCGTTAACGTCACTAGTACAGGGTGTATGTCTTTTCCTTTTTCGGTTAACACATATTCGCTTCTAGGAGGGTTGTCTTGGTAAGGCTTTTTCACCAGTAATTCATGCTCGACTAACTTATTCAAGCGGTCGGTTAAGCGGTGTCGGCTTAAGCCGATGTTCTTTTGAAACTCATCAAAACGGCGACTTCCTAAAAAACAATCTCGTAATATCAATAACGTCCAGCGATCACCCACCACAGATAAGGTGCGCGCAACTGAGCATACATCACTCTCTATTTCATTCCAGCGCATTAATCGAGCCTTAAGTTGGGGGTGGTCAAATTATAACTTTACAAGTTCTAAAATGGAACCTACTATAAAGTTCCAATTTGGAACTCACTTGAGTTGAGGAGGCAATATGACAAATACTGAAGAGCCAAAAACAGCCCCTAAAGGAGTTGTACTGGTCATGGGGGCGGGGGATGCCATAGGCAGTGCAATTGCGCGCAAGTTTGCGTTACAGGGTCATACGGTGTGCCTAGTTCGCCGTGACGGTGAAAAATTGGCGCCTTTAGTTGAGGATATACAGGCTCAAGGGGGAATTGCCCACGGTTTTGCCTGCGATGCTCGTAAAGAAGAAGAGGTACAGTCTCTATTTAAGGAAATTGAAGGCAATGTGGGAGCGTTAGAGGTCGTGGTCTTTAATATAGGGGCCAATGTTCCCATGAGTATTTTGGCAACGAGCAGTAAGAAGTTTTATAAAATTTGGGAAATGGCGTGTTTTGCCGGGTTTTTAACGGGTCGTGAAGCGGCTCAATACATGGTTAAGCGGCAGCGGGGCAGCATTATTTTTACAGGTGCGACCGCCAGTGTCCGTGGCGGTTCCATCTTTGCGGCGTTTAGCAGCGCCAAGCAGGGGCTTAAGGCTTTAGCGCAAAGCATGGCGCGTGAGTTAGGGCCTAAAAATATTCACGTGGCACACGTGGTAATAGATGCCATGGTGGATACTGATTTTATTCATTCTAGTTTTCCATCTCAAGTAAAAGCTGCAGGCCCTGACGGTATTGTTAACCCTGATGATTTAGCCGACAACTATGTGATGCTTCACAATCAGCCTCGAAATGCATGGACGTTTGAGTTGGATGTTCGTCCATGGGGTGAAAAGTGGTAAGCCTTTATTAAAGGCAAGTGAACAGACATATAAATTTAATTAATAATTTCTAGAGAATAAAAATGAGTAAAAAAATAGAGTTTTATTTTGATTTTGCAAGTCCCACCGCGTTTTTAGCGTTTAAGCGACTGCAACAGTTGCAAGCTAAATATAGTGCGGATATAGAATATAAGGGGGTATTGTTGGGGGGTGTATTTAAAGCCACAGGTAATACCTCACCTATACTATTGGCGCCAAAAGGCCGCTACATGGCTTTAGATTTACCGCGTTTTGCCAAGCGTTACCAGGTAGAAATGAATTTTAATCCTTATTTCCCGCTTAATACTTTGCCACTCATGCGAGGGTATTACGCAGCCAAAGAGTTGTCTGTTGAAATGGAGTATTTGAATAAGGTGTTTAATGGAATGTGGGTTGAAAAAGTGAATTTTTCAGAACCTGAAGCCTTAATACAAGTGGTAAAAGATTTAAATATTAACGCAGAGCAATTTCAAACGCTTGTCAGCAGTGACTCCATAAAAGGTCAACTTAAAGACACTACAAGTGAGCTGGTTAAGCGCGGTGGTTACGGTGTTCCTACAATGTATTTGGGTAAGGATATGTTCTTTGGCCAGGATCGTTTAGATTTTGTAGAGGAAGCTTTAGCTGAGTGACGTCTGTAAATATAAGCGACACCCTATATTTTATTGAATGTTATCGAATGTTATTGAATGTTATTGAATTTTATTGAATTTTATTGAATTTTATTGAATTTTATTGAATTTTATTGAATTTTATTGAATTTTATTGAATTTTATTGAATTTTATAAGTAATAATGCGTAAGAGTCATGCGCCCTTAGTAAAAAAGGGCGCTGTTAATGTTCATTGTCTATTTGGCTGCTCAATTGTTTAGTATGTTCAGGTAAAGAAGAGGGGGCTGATTCTATGTAGCAAATAGCGCCTTGTTTTTCACTGACATGTTTAAGCGCTCTTTCAGTGTTATTAATAAGCAAGGGTAGGGCCGAAGAGGCGCCTGAAAACACGCGTTTGCTCCACACTCTTTTAAACGATCTTACATTTTTTCCTAGCGAGTTTTTAATAAAAGACTTAAATGCCTTTTGGTTACTGATATCAATGCATAAAGATATGGGTAGCCCGTTTTTCCAGTGTGAGGTGGTACCTAAAAAAATGGATTTAACTTCTTGGGGGCTGAGATGTTCCTCGCCCACTTGATTATTGGCAATCAAGGTTTGTGCGTGTGTTTGGCTTATACAAAGCAATATTAATACGAATGACGTAAAGCTTGTCTTCATCCTGTTTATGACAGTGTTCATCATTAAAAACCAACCGACAAGGATATTTTTAATTCGCTATAGGATGCACCACCCACTGAAGCGTTATTGTCCTCACCTTTAAAATGATCCAGTTCCATTTTAAGGAACATATTTTCATCGATTAAAATATTGCCGCCCAATACTAATACACTGGCTTCGTCACTTGTTACATCTGTATTAGGCTCTAGGTATTCATACCTCACATAGGGGGTGATAGTGTCGGTGATATGTTGATACATCATTAATGTATAGGCGTTGCGGTTAATATTGGCGCCGTCTGAATGATCTTCATTGCCAGTCACATATTCAAACTCTATGCCCAATTCTGTGTTGCCTTGTGACTCCCATTCAACTTGTAGTCCGTAGCTTCCAATTTTAATTTGAGCGGCTGAATCTTCCATTGTGTCCCGATAAAAAGACAGTCCCAGCTGCCATGCATCTCCTGGGCGGTATCTAAAGCGGCCATTAAATGCTTTATGGGTGTTGTCATCCTCTTCGTACGGATTAACCTCTTGGGATTCTCCGTTGGATAATTGCAGTACATAATCCCATGAAGAAGCCGGTAGTTGGTAGTGCCCAGTGATGGCAAGGCCATTCAACCAGCGAGGATAAAACCGAATAGCGCTTCCAAGCTTATTATTTTTGTTGGTGGTTTGGGGTTCCTTTACGGATAACGAGGCTGGTTTTGCCGTGTGGATTTCGTTATAAATTCCAAATTGTGTGAACATTTTTCCGGCTCGCACTTTAGTCTGTTGGCTTAGGGTATATTCGGCAAAGGCATATTCCATGGCGACATTGCCACGATCATCCTCTGTGGCGGCACCGTGCTCCCAGGTTAAATCGGTGGCCACTCGCAGTTTATCGGTGGCCTGAATATTGATAACTAAATCAAATAAGTCCATGTCAAATGAGCCATTGGCATCCCCCACGGGCTCGCTGTTAATATTTGTTTTGTCGCCATCGATGTGACGCTCGTATTCAAAGCTTAAATAGCCATTAATGGTGACGTTATCTAGCGTGGCGCTGTGGGCTATGCCCATGCTCATAAGCCAATACCACAGTAAACACGATAAAAGGCGCTGAATCGGCTGTGTAGCAGCATGATGAAGGTTCATGGGAGATGAGTTCCTGCTTCAGGCAAGTGGTTGAGTGTGTTGTTTAGCGTGTTAAATTCTAAACCGACACTTATTTAATATAGGTGCTTTCAGGGAATTTGCATGTTTACAAGGTAAAGCGGTAGCAGGGTGACCACATTTCAATCAGCGGGCAGAGTTACTGCTATAGTTTAATACATGAACGCCTTCACGATGTATGAGGGACGTTAACTTAGCTAATATCGCCTCTTATCAATATCTATGATGACATTAAAGTTAAACGCTAAAGGTTTGTTTTTCTTATGAAAATCAGGCATTCCATTAAGTCAAAAATATTCGCTATCGGGCTTGTGGGAATATTGGGGTTTACGCTTTATTTAGCGGTGAATATTTACAGTAACCAACGTAATCGAGTGTTGCTAACCTCCCTCAGTACACAAGAATTTGTAGTGCTGACCGAGTTGTCTGGGCTTGAAAGTAATGTAGGGCGTTATCGAACTCTGCTGGCCGATGCGGTGGATTTTGAAGATATAAGTATACTGCAGGCTTCTGAAAAGGTAGCCGCTGAAATTCTGGGCTCCTACGAGTTCATTAAAAATACCATTCCTCAGTTACAAACGGAGTCGATACAGCTTATTGCGTTGTATCGCCAGTTTCATCAATACGCCCGCGTGTTTGTTACTCTGTCGCTTGAGGCGCCTCAGGAAGAAGCCCCAAAAATCCGAGCACTTAAAAATATGAGCGCCAGCTCTCGGTTATTTGATGAAAGCTACGATGCCTTAAAAGCGATTGTTTATCGTTCTTTCAAGCAAAAAGTCATTGAACTCAATCAACAAAATGAGCGAGTGCAAATATTAGGTTATGGTTTGGGTGGCGTGATATTTTTATTGGTGACCTTGTTAAGTCTATTTATTTCTCGTTCTGTTTCACAATCATTTCAGTTAGCCGTGGACATGTCGGCACGAATTGCAGGGGGGGATTTACGAGAATTTGAGCACGCGACTCCTAAAGATGAAACCGGTAAATTGTTGTTATCGCTAGATACTATGCGTGACAGTATTTCTCAGGCGCAAAGGGGTTATGTGCTTATTGCGGCCTTTACGGATTCAATGACAGGAGAGAACTCAAAGCACGCCTTAATAAATGCCACACAGTCTATTAGGGAGTTATTTAATCTGCCTTGTAGTGCCTTGTTTGTGGCCGCCGAGGGAGATGGCCTAGCGTGTTTAAATATATCAACCCTAGACCATGAAAATCTTAATGTTGATGCCCTAGTTAAGATGGAAATAGCTGAAAACTGTTATAGATTAAAACGGAAAACCTCATTTGAATTCAATATGCACGAGGAAAAATTACAGTTTGATTTTAAGCTGGGGAAAGCTGAATTGTTTCGTATTCAGTCATGGCCATTATTTCATAATAACCAGTGCATAGCCGTGTTGGTGACGTGTCATATTTGCGCCCTAAAAAATAATGATACGCAATTGCTTGAGCAGTGCAATGAAAGGCTGGCCATAAAAGTTCACAACTATATTACCGATATAGAGCGTGAAGATTTACTTATGAATCTTGAGTTGCGTGCAACTGAATTGGAGGAGCTTAACGACAAAAATATGCAGCTAAACGCGGCTAAATCAGAATTTTTAGCCTGCATGAGTCATGAAATTCGCACCCCTATGAATGGAATTATGGGCATGCTGGGTTTATTGATGCGCTCTAAGTTAGCTCAAGATCAATACCATTATGCAGATGTAGCAAATGATTGTGCCAAGTCTTTATTGCTTATCATTAATGATATCCTTGATTTTACTAAAATTGAATCTGGGAAACTGGAACTGGAAGAAATAGAATTTGACCTGCGTACTGAACTTGGTAGTTTTGTTGAATCTATGGCCAATAGGGCTCAAGACAAAGGCTTGGAATTAGTACTGGATACCACTCACGTTGATGTTGCTAATGTAATGGGAGACCCTGGACGGCTACGACAAATATTGGTGAACTTAGTGGGTAACGCCATTAAATTTACTGAACAAGGCGAGATTATTATTCGTGGTGAGATTAAGATCAATAGTCCGTCTGAATTGCAATTTAATTGCAGTGTCGTAGATACTGGCATTGGCATAGATCAGCATAAAACCGAAAAATTATTTAAACCTTTCACTCAGGCCGATGCATCTACTACTCGTCAATTTGGTGGTACCGGCTTAGGCTTATCTATTGCTAAGCAGTTATCAGAATTAATGGGCGGCTGTATCAGTGTAAATAGCGAGGTAGGTCGCGGCAGTCGTTTTGATTTTAATATTACTCTGCGAAGTTGCCCACAGCCACCTGATATTTTAGCGGGGAAAGACTTCACAGATTTTAACATATTAGTGGTGGATGATAATGTTAAGAACTTACAGGTTTTATGTGAGCAATATAAGCATTGGGGAGTAAAAGTGAGTGATGCGTTAAGTGCAGATCACGCTCTTGAATGCTTGAATAAAGAGTATTCGGATAACCAAAAGGGGTTTGACTTAATATTAATTGATATGGATATGCCTAACAAAAAAGGCAGCGAGTTAGCTAAAATAATCCAGCAAGATGAACGTTTTGAGAAAAGTAAGCGGGTAATTATGACGTCCATGGCGCAGCCAATAAGTGACGATTATTTGTCTGAATTGTCGTTGTCAGGCTATTTCCGAAAACCAGCCACTGCGCATAATTTAGTGGAGGTTTTGTCTTTTTTAAATGAGGCAGTCACGAAGCAAGCTGATGCAAATTCTGAGTCTAATCATACTCAAGACGTGCAGAAAACATTTGATAAAGATGTGCGAATATTATTGGTTGAAGATAATGCCATTAATCAAATGGTGGCGTTAAACATACTTGAGGACTTATCGCTCAGTGCAGATGTAGCGGGTAACGGGGTGGAGGCGATAGCCTCTTTGAATGGTGCGCCTCACACCGCACCTTTCCAGATAATTTTAATGGATTGCCAAATGCCCGAAATGGATGGCTATGAAGCCACTCGGCAGATTCGCCTAGGTGCGGCCGGCATTGTTAATCAGGATATTCCCATATTGGCCATGACAGCGAATGCCATGAAAGGAGACAAGGAAAAGTGCCTGGCTGCAGGCATGAATGATTACATGACTAAGCCCATAGACAGTAAATTATTAAATATCAAGTTGGGTCAGTGGTTGTCCCGTGAATGAATACACTAAGTTTAAGGTTTTAAAATTTATAACTCAGCGTTAAAGATTTGCTGCCTTAAGCGTACAACTCGCCCTTATCTATTTTAAAGTCGTACCGGCTGTGTCGTCATGACTCCTTAAGGAAAAATAGCCTTCAACTGCTTCCTTGTGGGTTCCTAGTCGTTTAAGCGGTAGGCGGTTGCCGTAGGTAAGGCAAAAATTTAATGTGCTTACATTCCTACTGTCTGTCACACGACTCCATTACGACATATCGCCTGTAGATTCAACTGAGCTTAAATTTACCATGGCCGTGAGACTGAACGCACTGGTTGAAAGTTTTCGGCATTCCTTACAGTGGCATGCACTATCATTTATGGGTTTCTAAAAGGCTGTAGGTGACAGCGCCACTCTGGCAAGAGCCATGACGTGGGTATTCATTTTATTTCCTTGTAATGAAGAACTAGCGTGCGCTCAATATAGAGTCACTTCTTAAGTGTTTTTCATACTGTCAGATGCCACTTAGATATTTGGGCTTAAAATCCAAATTGATCTTAGTCGCTAAGTTCTGTAAATGCTCATGTCATCAGTATTTATTTTGGAATATTAATATAAGGGTCAGTGTTTTTTGGAAATAGTCGTGAAAAATAATGTAGGGAGTAGAAAGGACAAAATATAGTGCTAAGTTAAAGCGACGCCGTAACCGATCGGTCTTAAGCGCCTTGTTTAACTACTTACAGGTCAAGGTTACGTTTTAAAACCTTTGAAGATGTAATAATGCGCGTTGTGCGATAAAGTTCTGGGTGCTTTTCGCTGTCGGTGTAGCGCATAGGCTCACCAGATGTAGGGCTTACAAACCAAGAAACCTCTGGGCGTGCATCACCTAGGTGCTTTTTAAGCGCTTGAGGCGTGATACCTAGTGCTTCAGCCGCCGCATTGAAGGTGCAACGTGTTTTTACTTCGTTTAGGTAGTCAACTACCACGGTAATTTTTTCTTGCACTCAATATGCCTCTTTTATAGTTAAAACCCGCCAGAGAGTGAAGAATTCCACCTCAGGTTCGTCTTGTTATGCTTACTTTGGCTGTATCTGATAGAACTAAGATCATGATGTACGCTTACAGCCGAATTGATACTAATCAAAGCCAATAAAAAATATTTTATCAAATTTGAAGTGTATTTGCCAAAAATAGTGATACTTAGACAGTAAGTTATTCTTCCATTTTGCTCTCCAGTAGCGCCTCAGTGAGTAATCGTGGTAATTAGTTGCATATATGGGGTTAATCCATACTATTTTTATTGATTGTTTACGTAACAGGGTATCTGGCTTGTGTTTAACACTGGCTCTACTCGCAGAGTAGAGCGTGTCATTGTGGGCTATTTGATGGCATGTCTCACGGCGAGGGGTACTAATAGGCGGTTAAGGTGCATGTAACACTTCGGCCCATGGGTTGTGTACGGTGCCTTTTTTGTAAGATAAGCTTTCTGCAAAGTCCCCATCTTTCACAGTATAAAATGATACGCTAGTAATGATTGAAAACTTGTACCCTATGAAACTATTAGGCCTAGCTAACTCTGCCCCAGAAACTAAGGAATCGCGTTTCAGTCTAAGTTCATCTAGCGATTTAATGACTTGTCCCGACATTTCACCAAAGGCTACATAATGTTTTCGAAAAGTTTGATTAAAAAGCAGCCAGTCGGTATCCAGCTCATCTTTACTTAATGGACTCAGGACACCCTCGATGTTAACTGAGCGTAATGAATTCTGAAAAGAGTAGGTCAGTGACGCCGTAGGATTGTGCTTAATATCTTCAGCTTTCCTTGATGTGGGCGAAGTATGAAATTTGGGTCGGCACTCATCATCAAACATTGTTCCAACCACCCTAGAGCGGGGTAGGCCATCTTTGGAAACGGTACATAAAACCGCCCCTTGTGGAAAAATATTCCCGTTTTTTCGCTCTTCTTCTAAGTAAACTTGTAATCGCTCTAAAGAAGCATTCATATAACAATCTCCCTATATAAACTTGCACATAACGTTTCGCACTTGCCTGAAGACATAAATGCCAGTTGTATTCAGTCAGGTTTTTCTATGATCGATGGAGTGTTTACCCTGTCTTGTTGTGTTCATATAATGAAGCATTCATTAGCATGTCATAAGTGCCATTGACTTTTGGTGAGCTCTTTTGGTTTTCCTTTTCGGTAGGTAAAACCAATTTTAGCGGTTATGGATTGTAGTGATTTAATATGTGTCTGTATTGCACTTAAGAATTTTGAGTGGGGGTATTTAATTAATTTTATTTACGACTATAGTTTGATTTTATTACTTTCATGTTTAAGCCTTGTTACTCAGCTTTATTTTGTTAGCTTTGAGGTAAGGGATGTATTTGTGATGTCGGTCACTTGTGTATGTTAAATAATTAATTTAAGACTTGTTCGGATACTATCTGGTATAGAAAAACATCTAATCCATTAATCTTATTTTACATCAAAATATTTGTACTATTATATTTTCAAATTTAATATGTGCGCTCAAATATAAGGATGTAAAACATGAAATTATTCTCCCGTGTAGCGGTTGTAGCCGCTGTAGTATTTGCTACTGCTTTATCTGGCTGTAGCTCATCAATGACTAAGCGAAATGCGAGTCAAGAATTTCCTTTAGTTGTAAATGCTAAGGCGCCTGCGTTTATTTTTCCAATTAGTCTGCACGGTGTTCCAGGGGATAATCTTAAAACTGGATTAGCAATTTCTTCAGGTGCATTAAGCGAGTACGGTTCAGCGGTTATCTCTGGTCAGCAACTTTACAGTGCTGTAGGTAACCTATCTTGGACGCTGGGTGAAAACATGCGTCGTCAAGCTAAAAACGACAAAATGGAAATGACAGGTTCTGCTGCAAAATATGCAACAGAGCTAGACAGCAAAATGAAAATGCTTACGGGTAAGCTTAAAGGTCTAGGTGCCATTAAGGATCCTAACTACAACTTCAAGTACGTAATTGTGTTACATGTTGATTCAGCCAGCGGCATGCAAATTCCGTTTATGAAAAAAGTAACGGCTTTTGGTGGCGTAATGGACATGGAAACTCAGAAAATCGTTTCTTACATCGAAAAAGACATTACTTTAGCTGAAAGTGCAGTATTGGCACAAATGCCTGTAGAGATGAACAAGATCATTGCTGAGTTGTTAAATAAGCCTGAAGAAGCCTAATTTCTAGGCGGTAATAAAAAAGCCTTTAGGTTCACGCCTAAAGGCTTTTTCATGTCTGGTCACTTTAGCTTATATGCCTGAAGCAAAACCTAAAATTAAAGGCAGTTGTGTATTATTTTATATTACAAAACCATATCCCTTATATTTATTTTTGAGTGATTGTCATGCTGGCCAGTACACCATCTTGTTTAATTAAACGATGATAAAGCACTGCTCCAATATGCAGTACCAATAACACCATAATCACCTTAGTTCCCCATTCATGGCTCAAACGAATCATGTCAAATGTCTCTTGGTTAAAAGCTTGCTGGCCACTTTGACTTATATCTAAAAAGCCAAACACATTCACCGGCAGTTCATGAAACCTAGCCGTTAGGTAACCGGTTAGCGGCACAAACACCATGCAGAAATAAAGCCCTAATTGAACGGCGCTAGACGCCAGCTTTTGCCAGTGCGCAATATTTTGTACAGGCTTTGGATCACGTTTAATGAAGCGCTTAGAAATACGTACAATCAGTAATATGGTAATCAGTGTGCCAATGCTGGAGTGGCCCGTTAACATCTCTAGGTGTTCCTGTGGGGTCGTAACCTGTGCGAAGCCCAATACTGCAAACAGCATGAGCATCATTAATATGGCCATGCTCCAATGTAGCCATTTATAGCCTTTATCAAAATTCTTCATTTTGGTTGCTTCAATTTTTTCTAAGGTGCTCATATTTCACCCTCCTGAGGTAAGTTGCTATAGTATGACTGTTAGGAAATAACTAATAATTCATCATTTTCACAAAAGATTGTTTTCTATGGCAAACAATGACCTGAATCAGATCCAAATATTCAGCAAGGTGGCCCAGCTGCAAAGCTTTACCAAAGCGGCAGAGTTGCTGGGGATAGAGAAGTCCACGGTGAGCTCAAAAATTAGCCAATTAGAGTCGCGGTTGGGTATTCGCTTGTTACAACGCACCACCCGCTCAGTGAGCCTTACAGAGTCTGGGGAAGAGTACCTAAACTACTGTGAACAGGCCTTGGCTGCCCTACAGTTGGGGGATGACTATATCGCTCAGTTAAGCCAAATTCCCACTGGGAGCTTGCGGGTGAGTGTGCCGCAAAATTTGGTGGACGTTATCTTGCCCACCGTGATCACGCCTTTCCTGCAGAAATACCCAAAGGTGAACTTGGAAATGATTCAATCAAATCAACATGTGGACTTAATAACCGATAAGTTTGATATCGCTATCCGTTCCACCACAGATGAAATAGAAGACAGCAGTCTAATTTACCGCAAAATTCGCCACTCTGAATGGACGCTGGTGGCAAGTTCCCAACACATCTGTGAATATGGTTTGGCCACCACGATACCTGAGCTACTTGCCCAACCCAGTGTGGGCATGGTGAGAGAACATAGTGATGGGCAACTTAGAAATGAGTTTAATTGGCAGAATAAAAAAGTGGTCTTAAAGCATCGTTTTGGTGTGAACAATATGAACGCCGTTATTGAGTCCATAAGAGCTGGATTAGGGTTTGGTTTGGTGCCTAGGGGAATGGTGGCTGGTGAGTTGAGCCGCAAGACGTTGGTGGAAATAAGTAAAGGTATTAATATTAAAACCACTGGTTTGTATGTGGTTTATCCTTCACGGTCTGGACAACCGGCAAAAGCCAAAGCCTTTGTGGATGCCTTAGTGCAGTGGGGGTCACTCTAGCCTTTAATGTGTCGTTTAGTATTGGGGTGGCGGCAGTTAAGCGGAAATCATGAAGGTGAGAAAATACGTGGAAACTTTACCTTGCGAATTGATTTCTCTGGAATCATGTTCGGTCAGCGGCCATATATTCTGTATTTTAAGCGTTCGCTTGAATGAAGTTAAATCTTAAAATTATTAACAAGACCCGTTAAGGTGTCCGACGACTGGTTAAGGGCGGCGCATTTATCACTAATAGTACGGGTTTGTTCGGCAGTATTATCTGACATCTCTTTAATGTTTAATATGTGATTGTTCAGATCTTCAACGACAGAGCTCTGCTGTTCGGTGGCCGTGGCCACTTGAATACTTAAATCACTGATGGAATTAATGGCATTAGTAATTTGCAGTAACGATTGGCCTGCGGAGTCAGCGCTGGTCACCGAATCTTGCGCGGTCTCAATGCCTGCATTCATGGCGCTTACGGCTTCTTGTGCACCATTTTGCAGTTTGTGAATCATGTTATTTATTTCTTCGGTTGATTCTTGGGTGCGTTTAGCCAGTGTTCGTACTTCATCGGCCACTACTGCAAAGCCTCGGCCTTGTTCGCCAGCGCGGGCGGCTTCTATGGCTGCATTCAAGGCAAGCAGGTTAGTTTGTTCTGAAATACCTTGAATCACCGCCAAAATACTACTGATTTCACCTACATCTTTGGCCAGAGTTTCAATCACGTTAGAGGCGCTTTGTACTTTTTCGTACAAGCTGTTAATGCCTGCAACGGTCGTGTTTACGACGGCTTGTCCATCCTGGCTGTTAATGGCAGCGCGCTTTGCCGAATCGGCGGTGTCGTGGGCATTTTTTGAAATTTCTTGAACCGTTGCCCCCATTTGATTAATGGCCGCGGCGACCATATCAACACTTTGCTGCTGGTTTTCAGTATTTTGCTCGGTGGACTTTGCCGCGTCAGATAACTCGTGGGCGGCATCACTAACACTTACCGCATTAATGCTCACAGACTGAATAAGCACTCTTAATTGCGAAATAAAATTATTAAAAGATTTCGCCAGCCTACCCACTTCATCCCCAGTGGTAACTGACATTTTACGTGTTAGGTCGGCATCCCCTGAAGCGATGGTGTTCAGCATTCTGGCAGCATTAGATACCGGTTTTGCAACCCCCATGGCCACCCAAAGACCCACGCTAATTAATAGTATGGCGACAATAATGTTCAACCCCACTAATTTTAACGAGGAGGCATTAATGGGGCCGGTGACTTCGCTGGTGGGGATTTGGGCCACAATAAACCAATTAAGGCTGGGAATGTAGTGGGCCGATAAAATAGCATCTTCTTTTTTATTGGTTTCAAGCACTTGTGTAGACTTTTTGTTGAGCAATCGCTTAGCAACGGTATCGCCCAAATACGTATTTAAATCAGTATCACTTTGCACTAAAGGGTCTGGGTGAATTTTAATTTTACCCTCAGGGTCGGTGATATATACCAAACCGTTTTCACCTATTTGATAATTTTTAACAAGATCCACTACTTGATTGATGCCCATGCCAATTCCAGCGACACTGCTGCCGTCTGTGGTTCGATAATTAATAAACAGTGCTGACTTTTTAAGTTTTACATCTATATCTATGTCTAAAGAATACGTTTTAGTGCTTTTTATAAAGTTAAAAAACCAATCGTCTGAACCGGGTTTAACTTGCCGAGAAATGCCTTTTGGCGTGTAGTAGTTTTTGGTTTTACCGGAAACTATATAGGAGGTGATCGCGTTGTTTTCAGTTTGGGAGATGTTTAAATATTCAATTACATCTGGCAGTGAAGTGTCAGGTTCTCCTTGGCGTATCCATTTATTAGTAAAGTGATTTTGTGCCATGGACTTTGATATGGCCAAAGGAATATTGATCTCTTTCTCAATTGCGTTGGCCACCGAATTTAGGGTGGCCGGTATTTCTTGGATTTTCATGCGGCCCATCACCATATCGCGCATGGCGTTATTACTGATAATAGTTGATATTAAAAGGCTAAGTAATAGTGCGCCACCAATAACAATTGAAAGCTTATGGCGTATGGCCAGTGCGTTCCACATGAAAGCTCCACTTTAACGTATAGGTACTTTAAGGTTAGGGTATATATAGAATTTGACCATTTACCACTGGAAAACAGAGCCTGCTTGATGAACTTGATAGATTAAAAGGTGCGCCTAGAGGATTAAGTGCATGTCTAAGACATAACAACCCGGCCGTTAATCCTATAATGATGGTTACTGTTAGTGGCACCTCTCAGCGGGTTAGATTAACCGTCATTGGCTCTCCAAAGCGATATATTGTCAGTGGGATGATTTTTGTCTTTTTATTGTTATCAATATTTACTTTAAGGCCGATTTTTACATGCACATAGGTTAATTAAATATGGCGAATATGACCTAAACTGGTGAGCCATTCATTAGTAGCTACAATTATTAAACACACATATGTGATCATAGTATTTACCATTTAAGAGGTTGGGCCATAGGATGATGCAGCCATTTGGCCAACAGATTAAATATGGTGCGCCTTGTGTGATGTTTTTAATCTTTTTTTTGCCTTGCTGCTGGTCGCAAACTCCTTCAGTGGCACTGAGCCCTAAAACAGTATCCTTAGCCACGACTATTTTCCCACCTTATAAAACGCCTGAAATAGCGGGTGATGGTTTTTTGGTGGCCATCACCCGTGCAGCTTTTAACGTATCGGGTTACCAATTGAAATTAACCTATTTACCATGGGCAAGACTCTTGGTTGAAAGCAAGACTGACCGCTATCACGGTATTTTGGGGATTTGGTTCAGGCCTGCACGTCAAAATTGGCTGGCCTTTTCGCAGCCTATTGGCGTAAACAATACAGTGCTGTTTAAACATAAGGATTTTAAGTTTGAGTTTAGCGGCTTTAACAGTTTACAGCCTTATACCTTAGGGGTAGTTCGAGGATACGCTCAACCAAGCGCTTTAAAGTGGGTTGATGTTAAAATTGAAGAGGTAATCAGTGATGAGTTAAATGTTGATAAACTGGTTAAACGGCGTATTGAATTCACATTAATGGATCAGTTGGTGATGCAGTACCTGTTAAATAAAAAATACCCTAACGTAAATGCCATAGAAGAGGTGGGTGTGGTGGTTGAGAGTGAAGACACGTTTGTAGCGTTTTCTAAAGCCGCCCCTAAATACCAAGAAAGGTTGAGAGACTTTAACCTTGGTTTGAAGACCATTCGCTTAAACGGAACATTTTCTAAAATAATGAAGCAATATGGCGTGCAGCAAAAATTGTGATAATCATGACATATCTTAGGCGCTGCGAATCTGCTGAATTACTCATTAATAGCTGGCGTAATGGACGCGTTTTAAGCTAACAGTAATACCTGCGACTTTAATAAATTTACCAGCGTTTACCTGCAGTTAAGAACCAGGCTTGCGTGTCATCACTGCCCACGGCCGCTTCTAAACGTATGGGCACTTTATTAATGTTAAAGCGTGCGCCGGCACCTAGGCTATAAAGGGAATCGTTTACTAATTCTGAAAAAGTATCATTGGCTTGTCCTGCTTCGACAAAAGACACCAGTTCAATGCTATTGCCTGCTTTCATCACAAAGGGCAAGGTTATAGCCAGTTCTAGTCCCTCTAATAATGTATTGGCTCCCTTAATATATTGCTCGCTGTAACTGCGTAAACCGTAGGCACCGCCTAACGCTTGTGCATTACCGTTGTTGTTACCCTTTACAATGTAGTTAGCCAAATCATTTTCAAGTTCAGTACAGGCTGCTGTATCGCACTGGCCATCTATTTCAGCCAACACTTCAGAGACTTGATCGTAGTCAGCTTTTTTAGCCAATACAAATCCGTGGCTGCCACGAATATAACCGGTGAGTGTTGTTGCATCGTTAATGGGGTAGATATAACTGGTGTTGTAGTTTAGTTGTGCTTGATCACTTTGACCGGGGCGAAATAATAAACTGGCCAATTCAATATTGGCTTTTAGCCCTTGTGTGTTATTGGATAATTCTTGCTTGTCATAGTTAATACCCACGGCTGCCATAGTCGTGAATACGTCGTGTAGGCCCGATTGGTTAATGACAATATCAACCCCTTGGCGATCGCTGTAACCTTCCAATGACACTAAGCTTAATCCAGCGTTAATGTACCAATGTTGGTGCGGCTTCATGCGAGTATTTAGGCGGGCAAACTGCGCCAGTCCACTGAGATGTTGCTTATATTTAGTGCTGGTATTGGTGCCACGGGCATACTGGGTATCTAGAGTGATGTCGGTGATCAATGCTGTAGTAAGAGATAGGGACCCGTTAGCCCAAGGCAGCTCAGACACTGACAATAGTGCGCCCTGAGCATCCCCTACAGCCACCATAGCTAATGCAGAATAGTCATCATCGCCTAAATTTTTTCCTTGTATACCTATACCTGCAATACTTCCTACTCCCTGAAAGTGCGCAATGGCAGGTAGCACATTATGGCTCGCGTCTTGTTGAGCGGCGGCTTGTATCGCTAGAGATAATAACGCGCAAAACACAAGGTTTGTAACAAAAGGGTTAAGTGTATTTCTCATTATTTTTCCATGCGCTTATTTCTGTGATTATGATAAGACAATTAAGGGAATAATTAGTTCAGTAGCAGCATTGTTTAGGGCCGCTATCAGCTCTCGGTGGCAGCCTTAATGACCTAGAATGCACTCTATTTTAGATTCTATTTTTTGTATGGGCTTAGAAAATTGATATACTTGTTTATACCAATCAAAGGATAAGTGGCATGAGTAAATATTTTAAGCGGCATAAGATTTTAGCCGAAGCCCAACAAGGGGCTGTAGAGGTGGGTCGAGGGCAGGTTAACCATAACTTTTTAGCGGCCTTAGTAACATCGCCAGTGTATCGACAACGAATTGTTAAAGCCAAAAAAGGTAAGGGCGCTTATCAGCGAAAAGACAGGAACCACAAGAAAGGGACAGAGTCCTACTTAATAGCGGCTTAGTAGCAATTATTAAATAGGGCTTTCTCTAAACGTAAAACAACAGGTAATTGTTTTTTTAATATGTGTTTGGTGTACATTTGTACCAATAAGAGAGGCCTGCACCAACTGGTAAAACCCCCATTCCTATGTTAATTTCGCGCTTAATTTAAGGTGTAATATAGTCACGCCAGTAAATCACTTTAATAGTGGTAAACGATTTGTGCCTTGTAAATGAATATCTAATGGATGAGTCACACCATGACACAAGGGCAGGATTCCCAGCAAATAATTGAGCTTATATACGGAGCCGCCACTGATGGTGAGCTGTATCTGGAGTTAGTTGAAAACCTGAAAGGTCAGATTGATGGTCAAGATAATGTTAATACTGTCAATTCGCTATTAGCTCACCTTAAACAGTCTTCTGAAATTTCACAGAAATTTTTTGAAAGCCAGCAAAATCAGGTTTTATACAATACCCTTGCAGATCAATTACCGTTCCCCATTATTTTGTTAGATAAAAATGCTCAAGTAACACGTGCCAATGAAAGCGCATTAAAAATATTAAATATTAATAGCGTGAAGCAGCTTCCTACGGTATTAAATATTGGTAATGACAAACAAAAATTACAGATAGCCAAACAATTAAAAACCCTAGGACAGCACACTAATAGTGATGCACAAACCATGTTGTTGGACATTCCGGTTAACCTTTATGCAAGTGAGGCAGTTCCGTTGTTGGCCATGCTTAGCCCTATTGCTCAAGTACAAAACATGTACAGTGGGGATGTGCCAAGTAACGCAGTGGCGGCGTTATTTCTTTCACAGCAACCCAACGTGGTCATTCAGTATGAACAGTTACAAAGCCTGTATAACCTAACTCCCACCGAAGCTTTTATAGCGGGTAAATTGGCCAGTGCCCATTCAACTGAGCAAATTGCACAGATGCGTAACAGTACAGTGGCCACTATTCGCAATTACATTAAATCAATTTTGCAAAAGACCGGTACCGCTAAGCAACAAGAATTGGTTTCATTATTATTGCGTTCACCTCTTGCGCATAAACCGTGGGTACCGACAAAATCTCAATGGATTGCTCGGGACCATATGCTTGAATTGGATGATAAGCGGTTATTGTCATTCAGAATTTATGGTGACACCAGTCAAACGCCATTGGTGTTATGTCATGCATCTCTTAGCTGTCGTTTAGAAGCGCCTATTCATATGCAATCTTTACTAGATCAAGGGTATTATTTGATCGTACCTGAGCGGGCGGGGTTCGGTTTGTCCAGTATGCCGGTATACAGCACTATGTTAGATTTTGCCGATGATATGGTGTGTTTACTTGACCATTTGAAGATAGAGTCTGCTTATTTTATCGGTTCGTTGGCGGGTGGGTGTTTTGCTTTGGCCGTGGCTTATGCTTATCCCGCCCGTGTAAAAGAGGTAATGTTAATTGAGTCGTTCGCTCCTTTTGTAGAGCCCAGCAAAATCAAAGGCGCCCCATTTTTTTACCGCCATTTCCCTCAATTTTGCCATGCCTGGCCCCGTATGGCGTTATATGCCATGCGTTTAAGTATGTTTGAGTTTAAACGCAAACCTGATAAATCATACCGACATTTGTTAGGTTTGTTTAACGATGTAGATGCTCGCTACCTTGCCCTTGAGCAAATTCAAAGCCGAGCAAAATGGCAAGCCATTGAGAGCGTACGGCAAGGCGTTGAAGCCTTGTTGCATGATATAATACTGTCGACTCAAGAGTGGGGATTTGATATAACCAAAATTTCGTGTCCTTGCCATATTTTTTATGGTGAGGGGGATCCGGTTGCGGCTGAATTTTCAAAAAAATTGAAACAATTGTTGCCTAACAATACGGCTCATTTTTATAAGGATGAAGGCTTTGCATCCATGCTATTTTTAAGTTTACCTAAGCTTATAAGTACACTTAATTGGAAGCAAAGCGGACAAACGTTAAAGATTCATTCCCCTTTAGCACAGGAAGTTGATTTAATAAATATGAGTGATTAATGAAAGTTAGCCATGCTGGCTAAAGATATAGATCTTGCCTGCACAGATCTTTGTGTCTCATTTTTACCGGCTAATTTATTTATCAGTGTTAATAGGCTATTGGGCTTGTCGTTTATTAATGTCAGTACACTAGGTTGTCGGCTACTTACCATATCAGGAAGGCGCGTTTGTAACTGATTTATGGCCTGTTGCTTAGGGATAAGCTGTAGTGGATTTTTTTGGTTACCAAATTTGGCAAGCACACTCAGCACAATACTATCCTTTGCAAAGCGTGCAGGGGGCAGGCTTAAGTCTAGATGGCTTAAGTCAAATTGGTTTAAGTCAGGTAATAAAAGGGGAGCTTCAGTCGTATTAAGATTAATGGACTGCAATAGACGGCTAAGATTTAATACCGATGCTGTGATCTGTTTTGTTTGTAGAAGCGTTAAAATGTTTAATTTAGGCGCCGCTTTAATTTTGGGGAATTGATAGTTACCTAGGCTAAAGCTAATACTTTCATTTGGCTTGTATAAAAACTCCCCAAGACTGCTGGTGACACCACTGAAATGTGTGCTGTGATATTTCATATTTGCCAGTGGTCTATCAAATAGCTGCCCAGATACAGGCGTGAAATGCTGGGCAAAAGCCTGTTGTGGGTCGTTGTCACTTACCAAATCACAGGCACTTAAAAGTGTGGCACAAAGCAATATGGGTAACGACAGGGATAATACGTGCATGTATCAACCTTAAACTCTTATTATTTGTATGTGTTTATTGTATTAAATCAATGCCTACTAGTGCCCCTGCCATATGGTATGGATATGGTTTTTACAGTCTTATGAGTCAGCAATATCGGCCCGTCATGGTTAATGTTTGACCATGGTAGGGTGGTTTTGCTTAAAACAGGAATAACAGAAAGGCATTATAGCTCTCAGTGCTTGTAAATAAGGGTAAATTTAATCAATATTCAACCTTATGCGGCTTTCCATTATCGATTGTTTTAATATGGGCTTATAATACCGTCAAATATTTACTAGGAGCGCTACCGAATGCCTAAAGCCAGTGAGATAAAAAAGAATACCGCGGTTGAGATTAACGGTGAAACGTACGTAGTGCGAGATATTGAACGATCAGTTCCTCAAGGCCGTTCCGGTGGCAGTATCTATCGCATGCGTATGTACAATGTGGTGAACAATAATAAGCTAGATGAAGCCTTTAAAGATTCAGATATGCTGAGTTTGGCTGATTTATTTAGACGTTCAGTGACGTTTTCATATTCAGATGGCGATGAATACGTATTCATGGACAGCGAAGACTATACTTCTTACAGTTTAAGTAAAGAATCGATTGCCGATGAGTTATTGTTTATCAGCGAAGATACTCAAGGGCTGCAAGTTATCATGGTAAATGACGCACCCGTTGCACTTGATTTACCGTCAACGGTTGAGTTAGTCATTGTTGAAACAGATCCTTCACTTAAAGGCGGCTCGGCGACGGCTAGAACCAAACCTGCGGTATTGTCTACTGGTTTAACCGTACAAGTGCCTGAGCATATTTCAACCGGCGAACGTATTAAAATTAACGTTGAAGATCGTAAATTTACTGGTCGTGCCGAAGCTAAGTAAAATATGATAGAAACCCTGTTTTAAGGGAAAACTTAAAACAGGGTTTCACCTTGTCACTATACCCATTTAAACACCTCTAAATGACTATTCCAGGCTCATTCCAAAAGTCTTTTTAAATTTTCGGCTAAACGTAGCCATTAATTGATACCCTGTTGGATCGGCACTTTTGCTATTCGCTTGCCTTTTTTAATAAGTTATATGTTAATTGCATTCCCCATCAAGTGAATGAACTGCATCGTATTAAATTTTAATATGGTTAGGCGTTTCGTGTCGTCAGGTTGAATGAAAGCACTATTCTGATGCCCGTATTGTACGTGATTCAACCAGTCTAAAATAAGAAATAATTAATGCCCTTGATGCCATTTATGGCGGAGAAAAAGAAATGATTTCGGGCACGCAACAACTAAAGCTAAGTGCTTACGTAATGCTTAATGGTAAAGTTAAGTATCGGGTTAATTCAGATTTAAGCATCAGTATGTAAGTAAAAAATCTACTGATAATATCTATGAGTCGGCCCCACAGGGCTGTCGGTTAAACGTAGGCATACCTAACTCAGGTGTGAAGGGCATTTACAAATGGATTACAGTTTTACTAACATGCCCATGTTTACCCGTATCTATTCTAACCGTACTTTTATTCTACTTGTTTAAAAATATCTTTAAGCCAAATATGTAAAGCTAATATGTTGGCTTGTTTATGCTCGTTGGGTTTACTCACTAAATAAAAACTTTCATTTATGTCTTTATAATTAGGCGATAAACACACTAATTTATTTTGGCGTATTTTATTCTGAGAAATTGGCAGCGCAGCAATGGCGACGCCTAACCCTTCTTCGGCAGCTCGTATGCTGGCGTCGTATGAATCAAAAACTAATTGCTGGTGAGGTTTGACATTAAGTGTGTCGATGAATTCTGGCCAATCATTAATGTGGCTGCGGCTATGAATCAGGGTTTGTTTTTTCCAATCATCGATGCTGTATATGGGGTGGCGGGCTAAATATTCTTTGCTTGCCACAAGTGCAGACTGTGCGAGGCAAATTAATTCAACGTTTACCATGTCCTGTTCGGACCAAGGAGGAATGCCAAACCGAATGGCGGCATCTAGTTCTTGAATCTGTAAATCCTCTAGAGTCGCACTGGTATGAATCACTAAGTTAATATCTGGATGTAATGTATGGAACTCGGCTAGCTTTGGAATGAGAATCTCGTTAGCGATGTACGGAATCATGCTTACTTTTAAAATGGAAGACTGGTGTTTTTCATTAAACTCTTGGCAGCCAGATTCGTATTGCTTCAAAGTATCTTGTGCTACTTGGTAAAAACTTATGCCAGCGAATGTTAATTGTAGGCTGCGTTTTTTACGGCTAAACAGTTTAAGCCCCATGTGATTTTCAAGGGTTTTAATTTGCTGGCTAATGGCCGAAGGAGTCACATTGAGCTGAGTAGCAGCGACTTTAAAGCTGCTAGCACGGGCAGCCGCTACAAAAGCCGGTAAATATTGAATCGGTGGTGATTTGTAAAAAATAGTCATACATTAAAGCCCTCAGGGGCATATATTAACAAATTAAATTAGAAATTCTAATGTGATGGTTATGTTTTATCGTTTGATTAACGCACAAAATATAGTGATTATGCGGTTAATGAAGAGATTATCTTTTTTAAGATAAGTATATCTAATGAAATGATTTAACCGTGAGATGCATGCATGCCAATTAATTACATAGATTTTGAACAGGCTAAAGAGCAATCTGGCCTACGTATGGTGGTGGTGCCGGGTCTTCCCAGTCCTTGGAGTGAAGCTGCCAAAGGCATCTTTCATGTTAAAAATATAGCGTGGTCAGCGGTACGGTTAGATCAGCGCAATAAGGCCATGGCTGAATGGACCGGTACCCGCAGCGGGCCTGTCGTCATGTTTGAAAATCAGCCACCACAACCGCACTGGCAGCAAATTTTAATGCTGGCTGAATCCGTGACTCCTACACCCAGTTTACTGCCTAAAGAAACAGCTGCGCGGGTTCAGGCGTTGGAGCTGTGTGAAGACATTTGTGGGGAAGCGGGATTGGGATGGAGTGGCCGGCTGGATGGAGTACATAGCGGTTTAAACGATCAAGGTGGCTTCCCAAAGAACATTGCCCAGTATCTAGGGGCTAAATATGGTTATGAAGCAGACCTTGCTCAAAGTAATTCTGACAGGTTGGTCGCTTTACTATACAAGTTGGTCGTGTGTTTAAAAGAGCAGAAAAAGAACGGTAGTCGCTTTTACATTGGCGACACCATAAGTGCAGTGGATATTTACAGTGCCACGTTTATGGCTTATTTCAAGCCCCTTGAACAGTCGGTTTGCCCTATGGATTCATATATGCGAGCGGCATTCGAATCTAATACAGCAGTCGTTAATGAAGCACTCGATCCAATTTTAATGGCCCATAGAGATTTTATCTATGAGAATTTCCTTGAGTTACCCCTATGCCTTTAATCATGAACACACAAGGCTGAGTAAGGGAGAGGAGTATTGAGTAAAACGATGATGAGTATTCGGAATGAATATATTCCCTCATAGAATGTCTTTTAGCGGTACAGTAAATCCTTGTTCATAATAAAAAGGCACATCAATGCCATCACTATCTATATTTAGGTTACCAATGACTTTAAGCGCATTACTGACCCTTTGCGTCAGTTTAAGCGCAAACGCCTTAAGCGCTGTTAAAAGCCCCAATATTGTGTTGATTTTGGCCGATGACTTAGGGTACAGCGACCTTCAGTCTTATGGCGGTGAAATAGACACTCCCAATCTTGATCAGCTAGCAAAAGAGGGGTTAAGTTTCAGTAATTATCACACCTCTGCCAGTTGTGCACCTACCCGAGCCATGTTGTTGTCTGGAGTCGATAGTCATAGAGCGGGAGTGGGTAATATAGCCGAGGCTAAAACTCAATCTCAATCTAATTCCCCTTTTTACAACGGCAGCCTAAATGAAAATGTGGTGACGGTGGCCACTCTATTAAAGGATAAGGGTTATCACACCTATATGGCGGGTAAATGGCATTTGGGTTACAAACAAGCAAAGTTACGGCCTATAAACCGGGGGTTTGAGCAAACCGTAATGATGCCTTATTCAGGGGCTGATAACTGGCAGCAGCGTTCATATTTGCCTAATTATGCAAAAGTTGAATGGTTTGCCAATGGCAAAAACATCACGTTGCCCGAGGACTTTTATTCCTCAAAATACATTGTAGATAAAAGCATTGAGTTTATTAATAGCAACCTTAAAGACAATAAACCGTTTTTTTCGTATGTGGCATTTCAAGCGGTACACATTCCTGTGCAGGCACCTAAAGAATACACAGAGAAATATATAGGCAAGTATGATGAAGGTTGGGGTGCATTGCGTAAGTTGCGTCAAAAGCGCGTAAAAGAATTAGGTTTAATACCCAAAGACGCGGCCATGACTGATGTGGTCACCACTCAAGATTGGCAAGCATTGTCGGAGAAAGAAAAAAAGTACCATTCAAAAAGTATGGCCGTTTATGCAGGCATGGTGGATGCTATGGACGCAAATATTGGCCGTTTAGTACAGCATTTAAAAGACATTGGTGAATATGAAAATACCGTATTTATTTTTACATCTGATAATGGCGGTGAGGCGTCAGCTCCTGGGGATGTTTCAAAATTGTTTCCGCTATGGATGTGGTTCGAAGATTACAATCAAGATTATGAAACTCTGGGTGAAAAGGGCAGTTATAATTATATAGGCGCCAGTTTTGCCAGTGCTGTGGTGGGGCCTTTGGGTCATTACAAATTTTATTCAGGGGAAGGCGGATTACGAGTCCCCATGATTATCTCAGGGCCGGCATTAAATAACGACCTAGAGGGCACCGTAAATAAAGCATTTACCTATGTAAAAGATTTAGCGCCCACCATTTTACAAATAGCCAACACGCCTCACCCTGGTATTGAATATAAAGGTAAAGACATTGAGCCTATTACTGGTAAAAGCCTGATGCCCATTGTCAGTAATCGTCATGTAAGCGTGCACGGGCCGCAGGATACCATCGCCTATGAGATTGGAGGTAACGCTGCATTATTTAAAGGTGATTTTAAAATTATGTTAAATCGGCCCGCAGTGGGGGATGGTATTTGGCATTTATATAACATAGTAAAAGACCCAGGCGAAACTCAGGATTTAAGTGCCAAAATGCCACAATTGTTCAAGGATATGAAGTCGGCTTATGCACAATATGAGGTTGATAACGGGGTATTACCGGTACCCAGTGATTACGATCAGCGTCGCCAAGTGATCAATAATGCAATAGATGTAAGAGTGGTCAGGCCCATAAAGGCATTTTTTAGTCGATTATTTTAGTCGTTTATGTCTAAACGTATGGGGCATTACTCATGCTTCATGCATTAATATTTTGCCCATCGTTTAGTTTTTTAAGTGTTAAATGAATAGTGCCCGACATATTGTAACAAGGGTTTTTAAACTTCTCTAAAATGGGGTGGAAAGCAATGAGACTACAGTCGCTTGCAGACTCACTGGCATATTTTTCAATTAAGGCATTTGTAATGCGATGGTAGTAGCGTGTGTTGTGTTCTTGAACAATGGTTTCGCCTAATAAGCATTGAATATGGTATGTGTTGGGCATTACTTGTTTTACTTTTAAATGAGTGTTTTTGGCTTCCAGCAACAATTTTTTTGCGTGGTTATTGAAGTGCATATTGGTCTCTCCCTGAGGGTAATACTCTAAGATCAGTATTTTATCCGCAGCGGTTTAAATTAGATGTAACAAAATGTGTGACGGGGTAAAGTCATTCACAATAACGATGTGATGACGTTTTTACTTTTTAAAAGTGTATGCTCTAGATTGCTGTAATGCATACTTGTTTATTGCCGGTGACTTTCCAAGATGTTTGTTTAGCGAGCTGGCCTTCACCCGTGTACACATCAATATGTTTATGTTTAATGGCGCTGCCGGTGTCGCGGGCTACAAACCAAGGGACTCCTACAATGCCATTTACTTGAGGGATAGAAATTTTGTTGCCCATTTTTAAGTAACGTTTATCAATGGCCACGGCTCCCAGAGTTAAATCCTTACCTCTCGCATCTAAGGGGGTGGCATTTTTATGCCATTGTTGAGCAAAATATCCTAAGTACCAGCCGTAGCGGGTACGTCCCCAGCCTTCTATCTTTACTTCCTTTAAAAATGCACTGTTAAAGGCTAGTCGTGTTAAATTTTGCACTTTAATACCGCTCATGTCCCCGCGTGGGAATTCAGTTTCTATAGGGGAGTAATAGCCGGTTATCTTCCAGTTAGGGGAGCAAACGGAGGCGTGAACTAAAAATGGAGTACTGCAAAATAAGGCTGTTACGGCTGCTAACATTAGCGACTTCATGGTCTGATCCCTGCTAGTTTGCTCTGGCTACGACAATGAGTGCCAGTTTTTTATTGTGTCGGAAGTATATTGCAAAAAATGACCCAACTAGGGCTAAACATGATTGTTTAGGCTGGGATGTGGCATGGTAAAAGGATCTGAAAGGGTATTATCATTTGTACCGCTAGGCTTTTTCGATGCTTTAAAGGGCACTAGGCTAGGTTGAAGCCAATAATTAACCCTGACTGAATGGCGGCTGTTAACAGCACCTCTAAGGAGACGGTGAAAGTAAGGCCGGCTATATCTGAAAATTTTAATCCACTTTGTAATGCTTGGTAGAAAATAAACTCATCTTTATTTAAGGGATGTATATTCATTGAATAATCTGGGGATCTAAATATGAGTAAGTTAACCCCGCCCCCATTTAAGTCTATTTGTTTCAGGCTATTGTAGTTATCTTGGTTCATTTCCCATATTAGGTGAATGGGGTAATCGGATTGCATTAATTGAATACTTGGCTGTAATACAAACTGAATACGGGCCTGCTTATGTTCTGTAATGCTTGCTAATTGATCAAGTGTATAAACGGCAGTGTTATGCTTGTGTACGCCGCTAGCATTAAATGCCTTGTGCCACAGCCACTCAAGTTTTGCCACTTCAGGTAAGTAGAGTAAATCTTTAGCCGGTTTAAACTGCGCAATATAATTAGGCAATAATTCGCCGTAGTTACCTAGGTCGGGTGAAAAGGATGGATTTTGTTTTAAATAATCGGTGAGCATGTGAGAAAAATATTGTGCCCCTAGCAAATTCTTGCATACCGGAAACATCCCGCTTAAGCCATCAGTCATCCCCCCTAAAATACTATCACGATATATGTGTAAACGTTGTGATGCACTGAGGCTTTCGGTTTCATTGATGCCTTGGCAAGCCAGTTGAATGTTATTTTGGCTTGGATGAAAAATAGCTTGATAAAAATCGTGTTGCCATTTTTTTAAATTCATTGTGATAACGCCCACATGTGCCTTTCAGCCGTGAGGGCTTCTTGGTGTAAAGTAGCAAAGTCGGGTACGTCGCTATCCCATTCAATGAGTGTAGGGGTGGCGCCAAATTGTTTTATGGCAGCGCGATATAATTGCCATACAGATGGGTGTATCTTTTCTGAATGAGTGTCTAAAAGGTAATTATGCATTTCGGAAAAACCCGCTAAATGAAGCTCTTTTACTTTTTCCGCGGGCAAGGATGCTACATAGTGAATAGGGTCAAAGTTGTGATTGACGGAACTTACATAAATATTATTAATGTCAACGAGTAGCTCACAGCCACTTTTTTTAGCCATTTGAGATATAAATTCCCATTCTGTCATGTCGCTTTCTTTAAATGTTAAATACGACGACGGATTTTCAATGAGAATTGTTCGCCCTAAGAATTCTTGTACTTTTGAAATGCGTTCACACATATGATCAAGGGTGTGGGCATTATAAGGCAAGGGTAATAAATCATGAGTGTACTGACCTTTAATGGACGCCCAAGCTAAGTGGTCGGATATATAAGCTGGCTCTAGTTTCTCACTTAACGCCTTAAGCTTAGTTAGGTAATTGATGTTGAGTGGGTCACATGAACCTAATGACATACCCACACAGTGCAAGGTTACGGGGTAATCGTGACGAATTTTTTGTGCTCGCTCAATGGGTAAGCCGCCATCGCTCATGTAGTTGTCGGCCAATAACTCAAACCAAGGAATACTCGGTTTAGAGCATAGTACTTCTTGATAATGACTCGGTCGCAGGCCTAATCCTACCCCAGTAATAGCATGTTTATTAATATTGTTGGGAATCATCTACAGCCTTAAGGGATTTGGTAATATGGGAAAGCGCTAAAGAGAAACGTATCTCTTTAGACTTTTTATTAAACGCGCTGATTTAAGATTAATCGTTGTAACGTTTAATCTTAATGTCTATTTAGCGCCTTTAACGACTCCACCTACAATTTTGTCACAGGTGCCTTCAGGCACATATACCCATTCTTCGGCGTCCCCTGCGACTTTAGCAAGTCCAGCACAACCATGTTTACTGGTGCCACAATCATTTAACCCTGCTTTGGCGATACCTTGGCATTTTTCAAAACCAGGTTTACCCGCAAGTGCTGACGAGGATGCAATGCTTAATCCAAGTAGAGTACTGGCGATGGCGGTGCTCATTATTTTTTTAGTGTCTTTCATGTTTGCTCCAATATTGAGTTCAGCAAGGACTTTGAGTCCTACTATATAGACGAGCGAGCAGGGGGGTTGATTGCAGGGTGTGCAAAATAATAAATAGAAGAGTAAACGTAAAGAAGGCGCCCCATGGGCTGAGTACCCATGTGGCTTTACTTTTAGGAAAGGTTACCTAGATGGTATTGACAGGGATATCGCCTTCAGTAGGGTGCCAAGATTCTTCAAGGGCTGAGAATGCATTGGATAAACCACGTTTAATCTTACTCCAAGCATGGGTGGTAGATTGCTTCATATTGGCTAACCATTGAGCCACTTCTGCGCGATTTTCATGCAGAGTTTGTAAACTGTTATTAGCCTGTGTGCGGGTAGCTTGGTCCATTGAATCCCATTTTTGATCTCGTCTCTTTTCAAGGTCATTAATGCGCGCATCAAGGGCGTGTAGCGCCATTTCCACTTGGCTTAGAGTTTTTTCTTTTTTGTCATGGCTAAACTCTTTTATGGAATCTATTGCATTGTCGAGCTGCTGGCCTAACGTTAGAGCCTCATTGGCGTGTGTGTACGTAAAAGCCAATAGGCATACCAATAACATTATGGGTTTAGAAAATGTGTTCATGCGCAACCTTATAGAAACAATATACTGTCGTTATTAGGGGCAGACTAACAAGTGTGTATTCCCGAGTAAAATAACTTTTGTAACCAGTGCTCATGATTATTCATGGTTAATGTAATACTTGCTGATTAATACTATCTAGCGACAATAATTCCCTGAGCCAAAAATCGGCCATATGCAGTGGCAAATCGATAACCTCTTCGATGGGTTGCATTAAGTGCGAGATAGGCTGCTCAGTGTTCAAGAGCGATAGTTGCTTTTTAACATGAGGTGGAAATGCTTTGAGGTTACATGGGGATTGGTTTTTTCGTAAGACATATGCGAATTCAAGGGCAGTGCGCAGATACCTGTCTATGGAATATTTGGTCTGACTGTTAGCGATGAGCATTTCAGATATCTCAAAAGCGTTGCCGTATACCACAACCGCCTGTTCCCAGTGCTGTAAGTGGAATAACCCTCTGCCTTGCAAAATGAGTTCCTGCCATAATTGGGCTGCCTGCTTAGGGTTACTGTTTAATACACGGCGGTGATCGGTACACAAAAATCTCATAGAAGAGGCTCTTATTGAAATAAACGAAGTAGCGCCTCTTTATTCAAAGGCGTGGTTATCTATCTCTTGCATCATAATGATAATCATTCGCATGTAAAGGGTTTTTTGTGGCTCAGGCTAAATGCGCCCGTAGATTCCCTGTGAGCTGCCATTATGTTCATTAGCAATAAGTGCGAGTGTTTAATGAGCGTCACGTCCACATAAATACACCATATTGCGGCTATGGGTGATTCGTGACTGTAAGTGGCTCATGCCTAAATAGGTTATGGGGAGCATACCCATATGGCTCTAGAGTCATTTCAAACACCTCGTAAAAGCTTAATTAATGCATTCAGTCGTGGTGGAGTAGGTCATAAATAAAGACGTGGGACGCAAGTGTACTGAAACACGCTACGAAGCTTGTGATTGCTCTAGGGCACTTCTATATCTAATTCACGTTGACAAACATTAATTTTATCCGTCAGTTCTGTTAATCGATGATATTGAGGGTGAGCGGAGGTAATGTGGTTTAAGTGGGCTAAATCATCTCGGCACTGTTGAATGAGTACTGCATCAGGCCCTTGCACGTTTAATTGTGCAATCAGAGCCTGAGCTAGGTTTAATCGAATGCCTATATGTTTAGGGAAGCGCTTAAGTGCTTTACTAAAATAGGTAATGGCCTTGTTAAACTCTTTGGCATCATAAAAGGTAATGCCTTTATTATTAATTTTAATCACTTCACTTTTTCCTGTGCGGCTAACCGGCTCTTCCGATACGCGGTCAATACGAGAGGCAAGTTTAGTACTGAACTGGCCACTGTGGTTCACCTCTTTCATTAATATGTCAGCCTTGTCTTGATTGTCCGTCATTATATAAGTGCGAACCAATTCAACTTTTACGTCGATATTTTTTTCAGCATCACTTAATTCGTTGTAGTTTAATAAGGATTTTTTTAACAACTGATTGGCTTTTTCGCGTTCATCAATTGATGAGTAGGCTTGGCTGGCCAATAATCCAGAACGCACGCGAGTATTATTATCATTAAAACTACGATTCACTTTATTGATCGTCGTAAGTGCTTCGGCGATAAATATTTTTGATTGCACTGGGTCGGAACGCGCGGCAGATTCGGTAAGGCTGCGGGCAAAATCCAGTTGATTGTCTGGGCATGCATACATGGAATATTCGGCATGTTTAGCTACATTGCGATAGACCTTAGTGGCGGCAATTACATCATCATTTTGTTCACATAAATCGGCGAGTGTGAGTAACCGTGGTACCGATAAACTCGACAAATCAGTGGCTTTCTGCAATAACACTTGAGCCGTTTCACTTTCGCCTTTTTGAACGTGAATTTGGGCAGCTTCATCAAATGCTTCTATTCCATCTACGCTTATAGATTCACCAGAATACAGTGCGTTAAACGTTTGCAATGCTAAGTCATGCTGTTCAGTGGCGCACAGTGCCCGTCCTAATAGTAGTTGGGCCCATGTGTGCGATTTAAGCGTCAGGGCGGCACGACAAGCTTCTATGCACGGTTCATAGGCCTTTATTTTAAACAAAAGCTCACATTGTGTTTTTACACACCATGATGGGTAACGGCTATGGGATTTAAGCTCTTTATCACACAACAATAGGGCTAATTTATATTCTTGATCATCTATGGCACTGATGATCGGCCTTAAATATGTATGCAACTCAATAATTTTATCCAGCCGAGATTTTAAGCTGTTATGAGTAAAGGGTTTAGTGATGAAGAGGCTGGGCTTGTGTTCAAGGCAAGACAAGACAATGCTTTTATCAACCTCCGCGGTGATCATTGCAAATATACATGAGGGTTTAATGAATTCAGTAGTGCGCAGCTCTTCTAAGACTTGCAGTCCTGTTTTACCTCGGCCTAACTCAAAGTCACAAAATATCACATCAAACAGAGCTTCTTGGCACGCTGCTATGGCGTCTTTACCGGTGGAGGTGACTCGAATATCTTCTGCGCCTATGTCCATGAGAATTTTCTTTAATATGCCACGATAAAGCTCAGTAGATTCTATGATTAGGATGGAGCTTTGGCTGTAGTCAATATCAGGCATGCCGCCCCTTAGCTTGATAGTATGGCCATATTGAGAGTATAGGCGGGCACAAAAAAAGTGCAAAATTACCCTAGATGACATTTCGATTGTTAGTGTGGGTATCTAGGAATGACCTTAATCATGAAATCTAACCGGTGATATTGCCTTACTTTAATGTGCAATATGAAAAATGACGGCACTTAAATACATCAATCAATAACGGTTTAGGGTATTTGTAAGTGCTCCCGTATGTGTTTAAGGTTGAATAAATAATTCTTTTAGATGTAAATGGCACCTTGCCAGAATCGTTAAATAGTAAATGAAATATGATAAATGAAAATGTAATCTGCTTGCCTGGCGTTTTGGCGATATATGGTGGATCGCTTGCAGCCTCAAAGCACCAGCATCAGGCTGTGCAGCTTATTTGGCCTGACCCTGAAGGTGTTTGTACTCTTACGGTTGAGGGTGAGGTGGTGACAGGCTCGCATAATGGCTTCCTAATACAGTCTAATATTGAACATGAGTTAGTGATGTGCAAAGGCTGGATTATTTTAATTGAGCCTCAATCGTTAGCAGGCATAACATTAGCTAAATATTTACAACATCGATCGGTTGCTTCCTTGTATATTGCAGGAGTCACTTGCCCTCAACCTTGCGCGGATTTAGCCCAATGCCTGCAACCCTTATTTGATATTTTTAATATCAATGCAGCTAGCTTGTTGTCTTCATCTAGCACTGGGGTAAACTATTTTGGAGCGCCGTTAGATAAACGTATTGAACAGCTTTTACACACCCTAAATGCGTGTTTTGAAGGTGAGTGTGTAAAACCCGATAAATGGTTAGCGCAAGATGTTGCTCAGGATTTAGGGTTGTCTGAAAGTCGATTCTTACACTTGTTTAAGCAAGAAATGGGCTTACCTTGGCGCCCATATTTATTATGGCGTCGCTTGTTGTGTGCTATTAAGATGTTAAGTGTTGAAAAATCCGCTACTGAGGCTGCCCATCAAGCGGGCTTTTCAGACAGCGCCCATTTAAGTCGTACCTTTAAGCGTTTATTTGGCATGACTATACGAGATGCGCTGCGCACATTGTCCTGAGTGACACAGTTTAGGCATTAATTATTTATTAAAAATAAGTAGAGTTTTTATGAGCAGTATTTGGTTTTCCACCCCAAAAATAGAAGTTATGAATCGTCAGATGCAAAATACCGCCTGCAGTCAACTGGGTATTGAGATCACTGAAATAGGCTTGGATTATATAGTAGGCACAATGCCGGCCGATGCTCGCACCTTTCAACCAATAGGTTTAGTACACGGTGGAGCAAATGTATTGTTGGCTGAAACCTTAGGCAGCATGGCAGCTAATTTATGCCTTGATAACAGCAAAGAACATGCTGTGGGCCAGGAAATAAATGCTAATCATATACGTGGAGTACGTGATGGGGTCGTAACCGGTACGGCTACTATTATCCATAAAGGCCGAACCTCACAAGTTTGGGAGATTCGTATGGTGAATAGTCAAGGTAAGTTAAGCTGTATTTCACGCCTCACTATGGCGGTCATTGCTGCTTAACGGTTTATCTAGTAAATAATCAAGCTGTGTTCATTATGACTGAGAGAATCGTTTAAGTGCATCTTGGCACAGCTGTTTGTCTTTTTCTTGCCAAGGGTTAAAGTGTTTTTTGCGATAGTCAAAAATACCTTGGCTTAAAAGCTTTGTGCTGCGAGCCAAGAACTTTAAATAGGGCAGCCAGTTTTTAGGTTTATAAATCACTCTATCTTTATACAATAAAAATAAATGAATACTAAAAGTAGACACAAGGGTAAGTGGCAGCCAAAATAATAACAAAAGACATACTAAGCGCCAGCCACTGGAATACTCTGTTTTATACACATCCAAACACACCGCTTGATGCTCTATCTCCTCTAAGCAATGCCAGTTTACAAATTCAATGGCTTGATTTTGTTTTCCCTGTGTCCAGCTATCATGATGTGTTAAAAAATCACGGCTAACAGCGGCAGTAAAATGCTCAAATGCGGCTGGTAATGCCAGAGTAAATGCTGGACTGCTCCACTTTAAAATTTGATTCATCACACCCATTTGTATTTTTTCAAAGCGGGATATCAGCGGATAATGCTGCTTAAGAGTGTCATTAGATTGCCGGTGCATAAGGGCGTGGGCACCTTCTTGTTTAATAAGAAGCTGTACTTGTTGTTTTAGAATGGGGTCGTGAATGCTGTTAAGTTGTCGACGCATAATGTCATTAACAATCCGTTCACTTTGAGGGATTAGCACAGACAAGGCATTTAAGAAATGTGTCTTAATAGGGTCTGCCAGCCACACCTTTTCTACATGGGAAAAATCAAATTGCGGCCTACGTGCGGTAATGTAAACACTCGCAGGGGTACTGCTTTGGCTGTGTGGCTGGTGCATGTAAGGCAATGGCTCAGTTTAATGGTCAACCCAGACTAACATACCCTCAACTGTACAGTGTATATTTTAGTTGCACCATGGAACCAGCTTTGGGTGGGAGCATGCATTTCATTTTATGAGCAACTTAGCAAAACTGCGAGCATCGCCATTAAATTTGTCGGCATCTACTTTGCCATCAATGCCCTTTAGCGCATGTGACTGTGACCATTGCCAGAATGTCCATTGTGACCAGCCAGAGGGCAGGGTAGGCTGAGTACGCCCGTATTCAGCTAACCAAAGTGGGTACTGGGAAAAGCGGGTTACGTGTTGATTAGCGAAGTTAAGCCCAGTGTAAATGATGGGTTTAACACCATAGTGGCGCTCTAATCCGTTTAGGTAGACTTGTAAATTTTCACTCAAGCGGGTGTCATCTTGCTGGTGTAGCCGCTCGATATCGACTACGGGTGGTAAGTCACCAACAGATAGCTTTACAAGCTGGGTAAAGTTTTCTAATTGGCTGTTAGGCGCATCATTGGTTTCGTAAAAATGATAGGCACTCACGGTTAAACCCGCGGCTTTTGCTTTGGCAAAGTGACTTTTGAATTCGGGGTCTTGGTAAGTGTTACCCTCACTGGCGCGTATAAATACATAGGTAATACCGGACGCTTTAAGTTGTTTAAAGTCTACATCACCTTGGTACTTTGAAATATCTATGCCCACAATCGCAGATTGCATAGGTGGGCCTTTCACATCACTGGTTTGCCAAGTACAGGCGGCCAACAATAAACATAACGACAAACTGAATGTTTTTAAATATGTGCCCATGAACAATCCTTTTTGGTTTATTTACATGTTGGGGTAATGACAAGAGCATAAACCTCGATGACACTTATTAAATCACCATTTATTATGAGTTTAATCTGTTTGCGTCCTGGCACTTGAAAATAGATGACCTGTTAATCAGGTAAAAAAAATGTGCTACTTGTTTGAACAAGTAACACATTCTTTTTCACGCACTTTATTAACCCGTAGTTTAAACCTTAGGTAATACCTTAAAATTAAAGCTCAACTACGTCTAGCGTGACATTTGGGTTTACATCGACTTCGTAGTCAACACCTTGTGCACCAAAACCAAATAATTTAAGAAACTCTTGCTTGTATTCGCGGTAGTCAGTGAGTTCAGATATATTTTCGGTGGTAACCTGCGGCCAAATAGTTTGGCAGTGCTGTTGAATATTATCGCGTAACTCCCAGTCATCTAATCGTAAACGGTTGCAATCGTCCATTTCGGGGGATGCTGCGTCTTCACGATATAAGCGTTCGTTAAATAAGCGGTTAATTTGCTCCATACACCCTTCGTGTAGGCCTTCTTCACGCATCTTTTTAAATACCATGGCGATGTAAAGTGGCATAACGGGAATGGCAGAGCTGGCTTGTGTGACCACACTTTTAAGAACCGCAACGTTGGCGCTGCCACCTGTAACCGCCATTTTTGAATTTAATTCTTTAGCGGCTCGGTCTAAGTCCATTTTGGCTTTGCCCAGCGCACCGTGCCAGTAGATAGGCCAAGTAAGTTCGGTGCCTATATAGCTATAGGCCACTGTTTTACAGGTATCGGTTAATACACCTGCTTGAGATAAAGCAGACATCCATAATTCCCAATCCTCACCACCCATGACCGTTACGGTGTCGTTAATTTCTTGTTCGGTGGCAGGCTCTACACTGGTTTCAATGATTGTATCTTTATTGGTGTCTACTGCAGTGGCGGTGTAGGTGTCGCCAATGGGTTTAAGAACTGAGCGAATTAATTCACCGCTGTCGGGCAGCTTTCTTACTGGCGACGCCAGTGAATACACCACTAAATCAATTTGACCCATCTCTTGTTTAATAATGTCTATGGCTTTTTGTTTTGCGTCATGACTGAAGGCGTCGCCGTTAATGCTTTTAGAAAAAAGGCCGTCGGCTTTTGCTAGCTTGTCAAATGCAACTGAATTGTACCAGCCTGCGGTACCTGACTTTTTGTCGGTACCGGGCTTTTCAAAAAACACCCCTAAGGTGGCCGCTTTGCTGCCAAAGGCCGCAGCAATGCGTGAAGATAAACCGTATCCGCTAGATGAGCCCACCACTAAAACATTTTTAGGGCCGTCTTTTACGGCGCCTTTTGCTTTGGTGATGTTAATTTGCTCAAGTACATTAGCTTCACAGCCCACAGGGTGAGCCGTGGTACAGATAAAGCCACGAGTCTTAGGTTTAATGATCATACTTAGCTTCTTCTTAATGTGACGGTGGAAATTGAGCAATATATTGTATTAAAGAGTGATAATTAGCTAGTGGGTTGGCAGCTTAAGAGGCATTGGGTTAAGTATTCGATTCAATGGGTCAAAATTATAGGCTTATGCCCGATTTTTTGTAGGAGAGAAAGGCCATTAGCGGGGCCTTTACGGTCAAAAAGTACCGATTATTTAACCACAATCCATAAAAGAGGTACTTGACGATATTAAACCAATTGAAAACCGTTTTTCTTAGTGAAACAAGAGGTCGCAGGTACCACTATTAAAGGTGGCTTCTATACTGGATTGAGGTCAGTGTTGTTTTATGGGGGGGTCAAAATGAAAATTAGCAATAACTGTTATTGGCGGCACTTAGTGAAGTTTAAGCCGTTACCAATATGTTTGTTGATGCCCCTTGTTTTAAGCTCTTTTAGTGCTGCTAGCGACGAGTTATTTTTTGTAGATGTAAATGCTCATCCCTTAAGCTTTTACGATGAACAGCGGCAAGTGCAGGGTGTGGCCATTGAAATATTTAAAAAGGTGATGGACAACCTAGGCCACAAAACCGTATTGGAGCTTTTACCGGGAAAGCGCGTGATTCATATGCTAAAAAACGGACAAGCCGACGGTGTACCTTTTATTCGTAAGACATCTAAGCGTGAAACGTATTTAGATTACAGCCAAGAAGCATTGTTGTATGAAAATGTCTATTTTTACGTTAATAAGGGGCATGAATTTGATTTTAATGGGGATTTCTCTGCCATCAAACAAAAAAAGATAGCCATTATTCTGGGAGATACCCATGGCGACATATTTAATAAAATTGCAGTCAACTTAAATCTTGTGGAAACCATTACGCTAGACTCTAGTTTCTCGATGTTATTAAAAAAGCGAGTCGATGTGGTGGTAAGTACGGCGCAGCGCGCATCAAAAATATTGGAAACGCTGCCTTCAGGAAAAATAGTGAGAATTATGAACCCCATGGAGTCCATTCCTTTATATGCCGCATTTACAAAAAAGCGCCGCTTGTCCCTTTTAAGAGATCAATTTGATCGGGAGCTAAAAGAACTTAAAAGAAGTGGCTTCGTAAAGTCGATAGTGGACAAATGGCAGTACTGATTGTCCTCCCTTTTACAATTAAACCTGTAATAAGCCCTAGTATTTAATGCTTACGCTTATCTCGCTATCTACCAATGGTGTCTGTGCTTCCTTGAATGTTGATAGCTGCTATAGTTAGCCCTTCTTTAATAGACTAAATTAATCTGGTGTTTATTGTGAGTTGGGCGAGTCGAGCCCTTTGAATGACCTGTGCTAAATACCAGGGATGGGCAAGTAAATGGAAATAATAAAAAAATTACCCGTGTGGTCTATTGTGGTGCTGCTATTAATTCTAATGGTATTGGCCTGTTTTGCTGTGGCGGATGGCCGACGTGTGGAATTCTGGCCGCCGGTGATTCATGAAAAAAACAATGATGATGTTTCAGAATTGAAAAACAAATTAAATGAACTTCAAGAATATATGGCTCCTGCGAATATTATTAAATTATTTCCAGTGCAAGCGCAGCAAGAATCAATCACGTTAACTCAGCAGGAAACAGCGCGTTTATTGGCGGCCTACCAAGCTGAAGTACAGGTGCATGAGAATAAAATACAAGAAATGCAGGGTCAATTGGATGAAGTTCAGCGGATAGGCGGTACGTTTTTGTATAAATTGTTAATCTTTAATCATGATGCTCAGTGTTACGGTACTAGCCTTAACTTCACTGCAGGCAAGGATAAAGATCAATGTTTAACGAAGCAAAAATTGGCTTTACGATTTTTAGAGTTTTTAGCCGAAGTGGATTTTTACCAAAATAACCAAGAAAATAATGTTCAAACAGCCAAGCAGCAGCTGCTAAAGCTTCAAGGTAAATATCAGTTTAATACTAAAGGCTGGTATGGGCCGGATGTATTTAAATCCATTATTAACGAGTTTCATGGGAAAAGTTAAGAGTCGCTAGTAGTGTTGTTCAAGTTGAGTGTCTTGGTGATTTTTTCGGCATTACCAACATCCATGTAGGCATAGAAAGAAAGGGTCAAAGCCGCTGCCCAGGCAGCGGCTTTGCTATAGCGGTTATTTCACTTCTATGTACACTTCCTGCCAAGTGATGGCACCGGCCTGATTGCTGCCCACTAGGAATACCTGGCTGCTGACAGCAAGCAGGCTCACGAAGTTCTCAATATTCAGCGCCGAGATACCCTCATCCATGTCATCGTCATTCATGTCTATGTCGTCTTCACTCATCTCCATGTCGTCTTCATTCATCTCCATGTCATCTTCTTCATATTCATAGAAAGATGTATCAACACTGAACAACTGAATGTTTTCGGTGGTGAGGCTAACGGTTTGCCCCAATACTTGGAAAGATTGCTCTTCCACTTGAATGTTGGATACCTGTGCTGATAGATAGACCTCTTGGGCTTCCTCGGCTGGCATGCGAGCCATGTACAAGGCCACCAGAGTTTGCTGATCGGTATTTAGGTAGGCAGAGATTTCCACATAGTCACCCACGGCTAAGTCACTTAGTTTCAGAGTGTCTTCCGCTTCATCCCAGTCTTCGTCATTGAAGTCAGACTCGTTTAAATCTTCTTCATTAAAGTTAAAGGCATTAAAATCTTCTTCATTGAAGTCAGATTCATTAAAATCATTTTCGTTGTAACCCTGTTCCAACTCATGATCTTCATTCCAGTCATCCGTCTCATCATCGGCAATCCAGGTGCTTTCATTGATGAGGAAGGTCTTGCCCAGCACGGTGACCGTATTGTTCTCAAGATTTATGGCTTCAATAATCGCAGCCACTTCAATTTCATCTTCCGGCTCCACAAATATATATAAGGCTTGGATGGAGCCATCTTCATTTACAGTGCCCTCAATTTCTATGCTGGCATCCACTTTCAATAACGAGGCATCGCCAATATCAAAGAAAGTATTGTCGCTGATGTTCACTTTTAAACCGGCCACTTCAAACTGACCGTCCACTAAGGCAGATGAAATAAAGCCTTCTATCTCTAACAGGTCGCCATCATCGGCCATGAAGGCTTCTTCGGCTTCAATTTCCTGAGCGATTAATACACGCTCGCCAGCATTTGTGGTGTCTATGCTGCCAAATAAATCTACTAGGGCGCCTTCACTAATGAGTTGCTGCACATAATTCAACTCATCCACTTGGCTGTAGTCCACTAGCAGTGCGTTAATTTTAAAAGTCATTGTGCTGGTATTTAATTCGCTGATAGTTCCGGCCACATCAAATTCGGTTAAGGTGTGATCGGATAAGCCAATAAAGCTAGCTTGCCATTGCCCTTGGGCATTAGCCAAGCCGCTGATTTCAATGATTTGTCCTACCTGTAAGGTGTTGAGTTCTAGGCCTTCAAATAGAGTCTCGTTATTCATTAATATGGTTTGTCCGAGTACAACAAGCGTATTGGCTGAAGCATCTATACTGTCAATCGGACCTTCTAGGCTGTCGTCGTAAACCAATTGCGAGGCGGTAGCGGTGCCGTCTTCGTTGTATTTGCCTTTGATGCTCACAACCTGGCCTAACTTGATGTCATCTTGGCTACCATTTTTGCCATCTAGGTTGATGGATGCACCACTTAGATCAAACTCAATGCCATTTACCGTGATACTGTCTTGCTGTTTGCGGGTAACCTTACCGGTACTTGCGCCGTTACCATCGTAATTTTTAGAGGTGAAGTTGTCAGCGTTTTCCTGCAGCGTATCTATGTTGCAGCCTGCCAGGCTTCCTAATATGGCCGTTACCAACAAGCTTTTTTTAAATTTAATTGTTTTCATGTTGTATCCTCGTAGTTCAATAAGGTGTTGCCTAACAGAGCAGGTGATTCAGGGTGGCTGCACTGCATGAACTAATCCTAGCGAATGCGTGTGTTAGCTGTGTTTCGATATTGTTGTGGGTTTATTGCTTTATTGGCATATGCCCATTAATTGTTAGTGTTTTGTAAGTGAAATATAAAGCTGTTATACAAAAGCCGATGGACATACAATCGTTAACAGTCAACGAAAGCCTATATGAGTTTCAAAACTGCTCCAAAACATGATAACTAATCAATATGTTTGTACGAATTTACAGCGGCATACTCGTCTCCACATTAATATCTCTCTCGTGTTGCTATCTGGCCTTTCAATATATTAATCAGCAACGCACCACGGACTACACATTGTCTTTGTTTAGTGGTACCCAGCAACTCATTACGGCGGGTGTAAATCGTCACAGTGGTGAAAAGCAAAAACAGTGGATAGCCTTGGTTGAACAATTGATTGGCCTACCCATTCGTTTATCATCCCAGTTTGATAGTCCATTAAGTGCCCGACAATTGGCTGAATTAGCGCTGGGGAAGGTATTAATAGAACCTCTAGGTGATGGTATACACAGCCGTATTTGGACCCAAGCCCACAATAAAGAACTCATCAGTGTGAAACTAAAAAATGTGGCGGAACAGCAGTTGCGTATCACGACATTTTTAATACTAAACGAGTTGGGTCGCTATCCACGCTCTAAACAATTTGATGAGTTGATTCGCCTGCGCCAATACTTTAACTACGACATTAATATTTTAACCCAAGACAAATTACAGCTAGATAACCAGCAGCTATCACGACTGCAGCGCGGAGATGTAGTGCTGGCGCTTAACAAGAATCAATATAATCAAGATGTTTTGATGGTTCACAGTCGTTATAAAAAAAGAAATCAATACCTAGTTATTGGCCCCATTCCTATTTATAACCCCAGTCCTATCTGGCTCATGGTGACCTTGTTAATTGTGGCGTTGGGAGTGACGGGTTTAATTGTTTATTTGTTGGTGAAAAATCTTGAGCGAAGAATAAAGCTCATTAGTAATGTTGTGGTGAATTTTGGCCCCGAAAGCTTGCACAGTCGGATACCGGTGAATGGTCATGATGCCATTGGCGAGTTGGCAAAGGGTATTAATATTATGGCCAGTCGCATTCAAAATTTGTTGGTTGACCAAAAAGATATTACCCAGGCCATTTCCCATGAATTAAGGACTCCCATTTCCCGTATGAAATTCAGAGTGGAAATCCTTATGGAAGGGGCCGAAGACACGCAGTTAAGTAAATTAAATAAACTCAACGACGATATTCATGAACTTGATTTATTGGTTGAGGAATTACTAGTTTATCAGATGTTAGATACCACAAGACAAAGTGAGATGCAGCTTTGTGACATGGCAGTCTTGATTCAACATGTCATTGATGACATTTATGAGCCTTTCCAAGCCACTCAAGTGAATGTGGTATTACCGACACACTCTGTGTTTGTGCGTGGGCAAGAACATCATCTTAAACGCATGGTTCAAAACTTGTTAATTAACGCCTTTAAACACGCCAAGCTGCACGTGCAAGTGTCACTGACAGGGGAACCTGCGGTGTTGCAAATAAGTGATGATGGCGAGGGAATTCCCACTGAGCAGAGGCTGCGTATTTTTAGCCCGTTTGTGCGCTTGGATTCCAGCCGTAATCGCAATACTGGGGGATTTGGTTTGGGTTTGGCCATCATTGAGCGCATTGTTCGGCTTCATGATTCTCAAATAAAGGTCACGGACACTGAGTTAGGGGGGGCCTGTTTTGAGGTGACATTTCCGGCACGGAATCAAGAGCGGGTTACAAATAAATATAACAGGCCAGTCCCATGAGTCGCCTGTTATTGTTGATTTTTTGTGGGGTTTTGGGCTTAAGTGTTTGGGGAGAGCCCAGTCAAGAGCAAAGTGCTACGGTGCGTGAAATTCAACAGCTGGATCAATCCCACCTGGATTTTGATTTTTTTGAAGAGTCTGCCCCAAATGAGCAACTCTCAGGTGAAGAGTCTTTATTGAAGGCGCTAGAATTATTAGAGCAGTCACAAACCACCTCAGATCAATCCCATGTTGATCCCATAGACGGGGTATTTGAAGATGCTCTAAATCAGGATACATTCGCCTTACCGGATGACATGGATGAGGAGATAGACACGAGTGTGGATCAGGCGCTAGGGGAAGAGCTCTTTGAAGACTTTGAAGATCAGTTTCAGGACGAAGAATATGAAGACCTGCAAGATGAATTTGAAGATGACGCAGAGTCACTCATAGAGGATCAATTGGAGTTTTTCGATGAAAATTAAATTAACCCTCATACTTATATTGCTGGGTATGACATGGCCTTGTGTAGCGCAAATTAAGGCGCTACAGTCGTCAGCTGAAAACCCTTCCAATTCCCGTGTTCAACAGGCCTTAGACTTAAGAAAGCAGGGTGATTTTAATGAGGCGATTAAACAGCTAACCATACAATTAAGAGCATACCCAGAAGACCTACAAATAAAACTTGAATTGGCGGCAAGCTTCTATCGTGTCGGTCACTTCTCTCCAGGCAGTGACCTCTTTAAGCAATTATTAACAAATCAAGACTTGCCGGCGAACATTAAAAGCAACGTGATTCACTTTATTAGCCAATACAAAACTGCCATAGCCAGCACAGCGTTACTAAACAAACAATTACAAGCCTTGCGTCAGTCAAATGAACCTATTTTGCTTAAGATCACTACGTTAAAGGGCATGCTGCAAACGTCTCCTGATTCCTTTGCGACTAAACGTTATCTTGTAGAGTTGTATCTAAGTTATAACCGCCCTGGCGCGGCCAAACTGGTGCTGGACAATATCGATGTTAAATTCCTTTCCCCACAACAAGCGTCTCAAATTAATGAACTTACCATGCGCCTTCAAAAAACGGTTGCAGCGAGTAGTCAGCTGTCAGGCAAGGGTGAGTTTATACTGGGCCATGATGATAATATTACAGGTAGCAGTTATAACGACTTCTATGACGATGATGAATCATTCTCAATTAATGAAACGGGCGGAGTCTACACCCAGTTAAGCGGCGCTTTAGTATATAAATACGTCGCTCCCACCTTAGAAGACGGTAGGGTGTTAAACACAACCGAGAGTGGGCTGCAGGTCAATTATTTTCAGCGTGCATTCGAAGATGACATTGCTAAGAATCGCGATTACCAAATCATAGAGCTGGCGGCTTACATGGGTAAACTTCAGGCTGATAACAGCCGAATACGACTGCCAGTATCGATTAAAAATATTAAACTAAACGGTGACAGCTATGCGCGTTTTTTTGACGGTAAGCTGCTTTATTCGTGGGATGTAGATGATACCCACGTTACGCTAAGCCAGAAGCTGGGGTACCGAGATTACGCACGTTATAACTCTGAAAGAGAAAACAGCACGTTGTTGGTCACTCGCTTCGCTTTGGGTCACATCATCAATGATCGCTTAAGTTTTAATGGCTCAATCAGCTACGATTTATTGGATACGCTTAATGAACCTTTCAGGTCGCACGATCGCTATACCTTGTCTGGCGCAACCACATACCGTCCTTCCAATAGTTTGATATTCAGTGTCGGCATTAAATATCAAGCGACAAATTATAAGGGTGTTAATGATCAGTTGTTTTTCAATGACTGTGAAGATGTAGAGGACTGCGAGGAGCTGATTTATGATTTCAAACGACAAGATGATAATACCAGTTGGTTCTTACAAGGCGACTATTCGTTAAACAAACACTGGGGATTGAAGGGGCGAGTAAGCGGTTCAGATCGGGACTCAAACCAGTTTAGATACCAATACCAAAGAAATACCTACAGTGTAGGTTTGGCTGTGAAATTTTAGGGGCATAACAATATGAAGACACAAATCGTATTGGTGGAAGATGACCAAGGGCTGGCCGAGATTATCAAAGAGTATTTAGAGTCTAAAGAGTTGGCAGTGCACATAGTCAATGATGGGTTGGAGGCGGTAGAGGTGATAATTAATACCCAGCCTGCTCTGGTGATATTGGATTTAATGTTGCCTAGTATTGATGGCTTAGAAGTGTGCAAGCGAGTGAGGAGCGAATACTCGGGCTCCATCCTTATGTTAACGGCCTCAGCCGATCCCTTTGATCAGGTGGTGGGTTTGGAAATAGGGGCTGATGATTTTGTGCAAAAGCCGGTGGAGCCTAGAGTGTTATTGGCGCGAATACGCGCCAGATTACGTCAAAATAACAATGATAGGCCATCCGTAAATATTAAAGCCCCTTTAATTGCTGAAGATAAAAAGTATGGCCAGCTCATTATTAAAAAAGCCTCTCGTCAGGTATGGGTGGCAAGTCATCAGGTAGTATTTACTGGACCAGAGTTTGATGTGTTGCTGTGTCTAGTGGAGAACATAGGTGAAATACAGGACCGTGATGCCTTGTTTCGTGCCATCAGAGGTATCGACTATGATGGCAGGAGTCGCATGGTCGACATTATCATTTCGCAGATTCGGCATAAATTAAATGAGTACAATTATGCCAACCAGCATATAAAAACGGTGCGCAATAGGGGGTATTTGTTTGTGCCTGAGCTATAAGATAAAGCCTTAAATAACTGTACACTGTAAAGTTTGTATTGTAGCTTAGGCGTATAGGTAGAGTGTGCCAACTTAAGATTGAATGAGCGGAAACTGCTGCCTATGGACAATTTTATATAATAAAAGGCATGAACATGAGTCAGGAAAACCTAGATCGTTGGCACCAAGTGGTCGCAAATAAAGACATGACCCTATTACGCGAATTACTGGACGAAAATGTAGAATTCCACTCGCCCACCGTATGGCAGCCCAAAAAAGGCCGTGATATTACCCAGTACATCTTAAAAATGGTCATAGACATATTTCAAGATTTTGAATATCAGCGAGAATGGATTGATGGTGAAAATTTAGCCTTAGAATTTTCGGCCCGTGTGGACGATAAAAAGGTAAAAGGCATCGACTTAATTCGTTGGAATGATCAGGGTAAAATAGTTCATTTTGAAGTGATGTTACGACCCATTAATGGTTTGCAGTTGATGTTAGATAAAATGACCAAGAATTTACAAGATGCCGGCTTCGTTCCTAAATAATGTAAATGCTTAGAGTAACGCGGGTGCAGTAATACGCACTTAGCTTTTGACCAGTGAAAGGATGCACTAAATGAACTTAACAGTAATAAACGCAGATTACCTGAATCCACAACATGCCGTGGATATTGTATCTTTATTAAATAGTTACGCAAAAGACCCCATGGGAGGGGGCGAGCCTTTATCAAAATTCGTGAAAGATAATTTAGTTAAAGAATTGGCTGAAACGGCTCATGCCCTAACAGTGATGTGTTACGTGGATGACAAACCTGCTGGGTTAGTTAACTGCTTTGAAGGGTTTTCTACTTTCCAATGTAAACCCTTATTAAATATCCATGACGTTATTGTATTAAGTGATTATCAAAGGCTGAGTATTAGCCAAAAAATGTTAGAGGTTGTGCAAGGCATTGCTATAGATAGGGGTTGCAGTAAATTAACCCTTGAGGTGCTGGAGGGCAATAAAGTGGCTCAAAACAGTTACTCAAAGTTTGGATTTGCAGGGTACGAGCTTGATCCTGCCAAGGGAAAGGCGATGTTTTGGCAAAAGGCGCTTTAAACCTCTTAAGAGCGGAACAGAGCATACCTCACCACTTTTCCATGAATGGGCCCCCAAAGCCCTTATATTCTCCCCATGCAGCTATAAACATGAAGCGCATCTCGTGTTTAGAGTGGCTTTTAAATATGTGGGTTTGTACATAAAACATACAGTTTCGCTCGACATTCATGCGTTAAATGTCTATAGTGCGCCCAAATTGAGCGCACCCTATCTACTGCCAGTGGTTTTTCATCCACAATATGCACTAAAAGCAGCACAGCTAGGGCTTATAGCGTTTTTCACTCTTTGTTATGTCAGGATGATCTCTTTGATTACTACCGCAAATATCACCATGCAGTTTGGCGCTTCGCCTTTGTTTGAAAACATTTCTGCACAGTTTGGTAACGGCAACCGTTACGGCCTAATTGGTGCTAATGGCTGTGGTAAATCCACGTTCATGAAAATCCTTAGTGGCGAATTAGCACCTACTTCGGGCAACCTTTCTATTACACCAGGCAATAAGCTTGGTGTTTTAAGTCAGGATCAGTTCGCCTTTGAAGAATACAGCGTAGTCGATGCTGTAATTATGGGTGATCCAAAATTATGGGAAATTAAGCAAGAGCGTGATCGCATTTACGGATTGCCTGAAATGACAGAAGAGGAAGGCATGAAAGTGGCCAACCTTGAGGTTGAGTTTGCTGAAATGGACGGCTACACCGCCGAGAGCCGTGCTGGTGATATTTTGCTGGAAGCCGGTATTGATGAAGAATTGCATTTTGGCTTAATGAGCGCAGTATCTCCGGGTTATAAGGTACGAGTATTATTGGCGCAGGCGTTGTTTTCTAACCCTGATATCTTGCTTCTTGATGAGCCGACCAACAACTTGGATATTCACTCCATAAACTGGTTGGCCGGCGTACTGAATCAACGTAAATGCACAATGATTATTATTTCGCACGATCGCCACTTCTTAAACTCGGTATGTACCCACATGGCCGACATCGATTATGGTGAATTGCGTATTTACCCTGGTAACTACGAATATTTCTTAGAGGCTTCATCGTTAATTCGTGAGCAGCTATTGGGTGAGAACGCTAAGAAGAGCGAAGAAATTGAAGAACTAAAAGCGTTTGTTGCCCGTTTTGGTGCCAATGCGTCTAAAGCCAAGCAGGCCAGCTCGCGAGCTAAGAAACTGGATAAAATTGAGTTAGATGAGGT
>MAAA01014056.1_pt1 | contig 54406 bp, 46 predicted proteins | sample 1115971 | NCBI WGS metagenome assembly MAAA01 (sample SAMN04961123, study PRJNA320927) | seawater metagenome | isolation source: sample BD02T6 sea water enriched with oil for 6 days | place: USA:Gulf of Mexico | collected 2013-07-27 | reverse complement strand
ACAAACATGATTGAATTCACGTCCTAAAAGGATGAGTATGCTTGGAATTGAAATGGACAGCACCGCTATTGATATACTGCAATGGAAATCTGGCCCGTTGGTTTACGGGTGCACCTTTGGTGAAATACCCGTCTTTAGTTTAAAACGTGTTGGTGTCAAAACTACCCCAAATATTTTTGAGATCCCTCCTCAACAACCGAAGCCAGCACCTGGCAATAAAAAGCAAATATCACACGCATACTCTTTGCCCTGCTCAGACGAATTAAAGGCAAATGTCAGTATTCACAATGGATACATACACCACATATATTCGGTATATCGCCACTACTTTGTAGATACTCGAGGTGAATTTTCGGAGTACATGAGCCGCTTTAAAGGTAAAACCCTTAATAGTTTAAAGCGAAAGATTAAAAAAGTAGATAAATCCAATAAAGATAAACCCTCTTTTATGGAGTTTAGAGATTTAGGTGGTGTAGATGAATTTCTTAGAATAGCTAAAGAAGTGTCAGAAAAATCATACCAAGAAAAACTGTTAGGTAGAAACTTACCTACTGATGAAGCCTTTAAAGAAAAATTATATGACATGGCCAACAACAATTTGTTCCGTGGTTATATCTTATACGCAGAAGATACACCTATTGCATATAATCTATGCCCAATCTATGGCCAAGGGATCATGCTCTACGACTTTACAGGATATGACCCAGAATATTCTCGGTATTCGGCCGGAACTGTCCTGCAGTATAAAATTATTGAAGAATGTTTTAATGACGCAGAAATTAGTACATATGATTTATGCACAGGAGAAGGAAAACATAAGGAATTTTTTGCTACGGGACATAAAACTTGCTGCGATGCATTCTACTTCCCAGCCACTCCTTTTTACATAGCGACTGTCTATCTTAAATGCATGATTGAATATTTTGCAAGAGGAATAATTAGCACCCTAGACAATCTCGGGATCAAGGGTCGTATCAAAAAATTTGTAAGACGTTTTAAGTAGGCTTCTTAAAAAGGATTAAAAGTATGAAATATTTATATCACCACCGCACTCAAGGACTAAATGTAGAAGGCGTTCATATTCGAAGCATATGCAACGCTTTAGTAGAGCTAGGTAATGACGTTCGATTAGTGTCTGTGACCTCCACTGATGATGACTATAGAAAAATACCTGTTGTCAAAAAAAGCCTTAATCCCAATAAAAAACCAGGTTTATTAAAATCCATCGCCAAGAATATGCCCGAGCCCCTGTTTGAATTTTTAGAGCTTGGATATAATTTATATGCTTTTTTTAGATTATGGAAAGTAATTCATCAATACCGACCCGATTTCATATATGAACGCTACTCTCTATTTTTATTTTCTACATTACTACTTTCAAAAATTTACAACATTCCTGTTGTATATGAGATAAATGATTCATCCCAATTGGTAAGAGTTCGTACATTGTTCTTTACACGATTTGCATCTTTTGTCGAACGTAAAATATTTAAACACAGTAACGGCCTAGTATTTGTATCCCAAAGATTAAAAGAAATTATTCTGGGTGCCTATCCCGAGGTAAATACAAAGAGTATTATTTCACCTAATGCTTCCGATAAAAATATATTCTTTTACGATGAAAATGCTAAAAAAGAAGCTAAGCTGGCCCTTTCTTTAGAGGATCAGACGGTTTGCGGGTTTATAGGATGTTTTGCTTTATGGCATGGGGTGCACCATTTCATGGAAAAAATAGCCCCAAGATTAAAACAGCACCCTACACTTACCCTACTATTAATTGGTGATGGTGAAACATTACCAAATATAAAAAAAATTATAGAGAAGTATAACCTTGAAAAACAAGTCGTACTCACAGGGAATGTTCCACACGGCGAAATCATCAATTATGTTCGCGCTATGGATTTTTCAGTCCTCCCTAGCACAAACGAATATGGTTCACCCATGAAGATGTTCGAATTAATGGGAGCTGGAGTGCCCTTAGTAGCTGCTGACTATCCACCTGTGGTAGAAATATTGGAAGATGAAAAAGACGGTTGGCTATTCCCTCAGGGGAATTTTGATGCCTGCATTGATCTACTTATTGATATCCATAGCAACCCTGAAAAAATAAGGCGAGCCGCTGCTCTGGCCGAAGAAAAAATTCATAAACAGCACCAGTGGCGCCATAATGCCAGCGACCTAGATGCTTTATTCAATAACCCACTGACACTCAACTGATAGGTCACTGCAATATGAAAATAAAAATCCTACATGTTGTGTTATCTATGGAAACTGGTGGTCTTGAAAATGGTATCGTCAACCTAGTAAACCATGCTGACTCAAATTTATTCTGTGTAGATGTGTTATGCCTACGCGAAAAAGGGGAGTTGGCTGACAGGATAACAAATCCAGATAGTCAAGTTATTTTTGACAACAATAGGGACCACAGCCTATTAATCGCCATAAAAAAAATCTATAAAGCCTGTAAATCAGGCCAATATCAAATAGTCCATAGTCACGGATTTACGACGATGCTCGCCAGCTACATAGCTGGAAAATTAGCCGGTGTACCAAAGATAATGAATGGAGAACACGGCACACTTTACCACTCCTCAGCCAAACATAGACTAATGCAGAGGTTTTTATTTTCTAAAATGGAAATGAATCTCACTGTCAGTGAAGATTTAAAACGAGAGATACTTGATAAATTCTCCCTTAAGAAGGACAATTTTAGACCCATTATTAATGGTGTAGATACCGAAAGATTTAGTATAAACACTGAAGCAAGTACTCGCCTAAGAAACGAACTTGGACTCTCTGAGAGTGTGATGGTCATTGGTTCAGTGGGACGACTTGTAAAAGTAAAGAACTATAAAAGTTTGTTAAGTGCTTTTGCACAGCTTAATAGCAGTCTCTCCAATGTTCACCTTGTTTTAGCAGGTGACGGGCCCGAAAGAGCCCACCTTGAAGAACAGATTCTAAAACACGGGCTCAGCAAGAAAGTTCATTTATTAGGGCGTCGCGACGATATACCTCAGATAATGAACCTTCTGGATATTTTTATCTTACCCAGTTTTAGCGAAGGTTTATCCAATACATTATTAGAAGCCATGTCCTGTGGAACACCTGTAGTAGCCTGTGATGTGGGAGGTAATAAAGAAATAATCCGTCAGGACATAACAGGCTTCCTTTACGAGTCGAATAACGTTAATGATTTATGTTCAATATTAAGTGAGCTATCTCGCGATAAAGATCGAATAATCCGCCTTTCGAAACAATCAAGAGAACACATTTTGGCGAATTACTCTCTTAATAGAATGGTGACCAACTATGAATCTACCTATAAGGAACTGCTTGCCTCACATGCCTCTAAGCACATTCCGAAAAGAAACTTAGGTTAGGTTCAGCCATGGCCTTTGCATTTGGTTACTACATTACTAGTTTTATTGTGAGCATTATCAGCCCATTTTGGGGGCTAGTGGGTTTTATCTGCAGTTTATTGCTTCGCTTTCAAGACCACTACCCCCAACTAAATGCAATTAAACCGTTTACCCTATTACTACTGGGCATGTTATTAAGCTGCATTATTAATAAAGACAAGCTTTCGCAGCTAAAGTGGAAACAGGATAAATTAATACTGGCCATGTTATTAGTTTCAATGGTTGGCCTGCTAATTATGGAGCCGGCTAGTTTAATTTCAGAAACCTATATGTTTCTTTGCTCCATATCCATTTACTATTTTGCTAGCCGCATATTGCAAACACCCATGCAATTTATCACCTTATTTTTCGCTATGGGGATCAGTGTTGCATATTTAGGCTACCTAGCAATTGAAGATATAGCTCGTTTTCCCGCTACAACCTTATACATAGAACATGCAAGTAATCGCTGGCAAGGTTTAGGCTACTATGCCAACTCAAACGAGTTTGGACAGTTAATGATAACCACTGTCCCATTCCTATTGGCCTGCATTCTCATTCGCAAGAGTACCCTGCTCTCACTAGGCTCTATTGGCCTTATGGGCATAATGTTTTGGGTCATGCTGAAATGTGAATCACGCACTGTCATTAGTACCGTTGGTTTAATGTTTGTGGGCACAATCATGTTAAGAGGCAACGGAAATATTGTTAAGAAGGCTATAGTGGGCGGCACCATGACCGTCATAATGCTCACAGTGTTAATGTTTATGCCTGGTCCAATTCAGGACCGTATGGGTTCTGTGTTAGATGCTGGAAATGACGAATCCTTTCAGGGGAGGACTCGATCATGGGACCATGGTTTTGCCATGTTATCCTGGTACCCGATAACTGGAGTGGGAAAAGGTCAATGGCTGGAATACCATGGATTAATGCCACATAACTCATATGTTCAAGTTATGGCTGAAATGGGCATCATTGGAATCTGGCTTTATCTGTGGACAATCTGGCGTTGCCTTTTACAGTTCAAACCATTATTCCACTACCCTAAAACACTATCACAAGGCCCACCTGACTTCTATTTTGGTGACCCTGACCTTGAAAATATGAACCAAAATTATTTTTCACAACAAAACGATAACAATGGTAATTCATTGGGTGCCGATGGTATTGAGACAAACACACCCCAACCGCTAAACAATATCGAGCGTACAGTGGCTATCGCGGCATTTGTTACCTTTGCCGGTTGGCTGCTATATATTTTTCTAGGTAATCAAGGCTATTCAATTTGGACCTACTTCTATTTAGGTCTTTGCACCGCATTAGCTAACTTTATGCCAATAGAAGAACCCTTAGATAGTAACGAAAATTCTGTATTTAAAGAGATTTGATCATGGACCCAATATACATTTTTTATGGCGTCGTAACCTTAGCGACATTATTTTCAGCCTTATTATTAATATACGTAAAGATTAAACGTATTGATCGCTGGCTTCCAAACTACCTAATGGGACTTTTTTCTGTAACCAAGGTTACTGGAAAACCCATCGACATAATGTTTATATTTGTAGACCACTTTGAATTAAACGGACATGAAGATCGACTTAGAGCCTGGACTCATGGCTACCCTGCTATTGCAAAAAAGCATATTGATAGTGATGGCCAACATCCAAAGCACAGTTTCTTTTATGCCCTAGACCTTATGCATGAACATGAATTAGCCGCTATGCAGCCTGTAATTGATGCCGGGTATGGTGAGTTTGAATTACACTGGCATCATGACCACGAAACACAAGTTAGCTTTGTGAACAAATTAGACGCTGCAATGGAAATTTTTCACAAATACGACTACATGAAACCCTATAAATCTGGGCAAAAGGCCTGTTTTTCTTTTATACACGGAAATTGGTCACTTGCTAATTCCAGAGGAGAGCATTTCTGCGGCGTAGATAATGAGGTAGAAATATTAAAAGCACAAGGCTGCTATGCTGACTTTACCTACCCTGCTTTATTCAGTGAAGCTCAACCCCCAATGATTAACAACATTTATTACTGCTCAAACTTGAACAAGCCATCCTGTTATTTTGATGGCCGAGATTCAAAAGTGAATGAGCCTGCTAGGGAGGACGAATTCATGATATTCCAAGGACCTATGACCATAAACTGGTCTGATTGGCGCCACAAGTGGCACCCTACTTTTGAAGACGGTGACATTAAAAACTCCCCCACTCATGACGATCCCAAACGAATCGATGCTTGGATGCGTCAAAATATTCATGTGTTAGGCAGGCCGGAATGGCAATTTGTAAAAATATTCTGTCATGGGGCACAAGATCATAAGTCAGTAGTGAGTGATACCACTGATCGCATGTTTTCATATATCGAGGACAACTATAACGATGGTGATAAATATCGCCTGCATTATGTTAGTTCCCGTGAAGCCTACAACATAGTTAAAGCTGCAGAGGATGGTAAACAGGGTAATCCAAATGATTATCGAGACTATGAAATTCCACACCCCAAAAATAGAAATATGGAAATTACAACATGTGCGGTATAGCTGGAATCTATAATTTCAAAACACTTAGCAAGGTGCAAACTGAAGATATCCGTAAGATGACTTCTGCTATTCATTACCGTGGCCCCGATGGCGACGGAGCATTGACTTCGGGGCCTATTGGGCTAGGACACAAACGCCTTACTATTATCGATACCTCAGATCGCTCAAACCAACCTATGAGTAGCCAGTATGGAGCTCAGACCATTTGCTACAATGGTGAAGTTTATAACTATCTAGAGATAACTGAGCACTTGGAAAATTCAGGTGTTCACTTACGTACAAGCTCTGACACTGAAGTACTACTTGAGTTACTACGCTTAGAAGGGCATAAAGCCCTTCAAAAACTTAATGGCATGTTTTCTTTTGCATATTGGGATGAAACAGAAAAAGAGTTAATGCTTGTAAGAGACCGTATTGGAATTAAACCTCTTTATTATCAAGAAACAGATGAAGGTATAGTATTCGCATCAGAGATTAAATCTATCTTAGCTCTGGGAAATTCATCAAATACAGTTAATTGTCAGCTCATTGATAGCTATATGAGTCTTGGCTACTGCCCTAGTAACAATACCCTGTTTGAGGGTATTAAAAAGGTTCCTCCTGGCCACTACATTACAATAAAGAATAACAAAATAGAACTACACCAGTACTGGAATATGGAGTTTGATAAGAGCATAGACTTAGGTGAAAAACACTATATCAAAAGCGCACATGACTTATTTGAAGACTCTGTAAAACTACAACTACGTAGCGATGTCCCTTTAGGAGTATTTCTAAGTGGAGGTATTGATTCAGCTGCTGTAGTTGCCATGATGTCAAAACTTGGCGTGCAGGATATCAAAACGTTCTCAGTTGCATGGGACTACGGTCATGAATTCAACGAGACTAAATACGCAAGGCAGGTCGCCAATCAATTTAACACTGACCATACCGAATATTTTATGACACCCAAGGAGTTTAAAGATTTTTTGCCAGAGTATATTCGCCATATGGATGAGCCTGTAACTGAGGCTGCGGCTATTTCACTTTATTATCTTGCTATGAAAACGAAAGAAAAAGTTACTGTAGTTCTATCTGGAGAAGGGTCTGACGAGGTCTTTGGTGGATATGGGATATATAAGTCAATGCAACTTATTGAGAACTACAAAAAACTTCCCACTATTATCCATAAAGTTGTGAACCCATTAATGCGCTCTCTAGGACAAAAATTCACTAAGTATGCGGATTTAAGTGAAACTCCATTAGAGCAATCTTATGCCGGTGTATCCTTTTATGATACAAAACAAAAGCAAAACCTCTACTCGAAAAGTTTCAAAATTGAAGCTGCTAAAGATAATGTATTTAAAACATTAGCACCATACTATAATGAGACTGCGGGGCAGGACACTCAATCAAAAATGCAGTATGTCGATATAAAGTCCTGGTTAGTAGACGACCTTTTGATAAAAGCAGATCGAATGAGTATGGCTGCTTCATTAGAATTACGAGTGCCTTTCCTTGACCATAGATTTCTTGAGCTTGCAGCATCTATGCCGAGTAAATACAGAAATAGAAAGAACCAAAGTAAATATATTATAAAAAAAGCTATGGAGCCGTATCTAGACGATACGATTTTATACAGAAAGAAACAGGGTTTCCCAACACCTCTAGCCATTATGTTTCAGGGTGACCTGAAGGATTTTGTCTCTGGAATCATTGACTCTGAATTAGCTCATAACCGTAATTTTTTTGATCCCGTAGAGGTGAAGCGCCTTCTTAACGAACATAGTGCAGGTACTCAAGACCATCATAAAGTATTGTGGCAGTTATTGGTGCTCGAATTATGGTTTAGGGAGTTTATCGATAACAAGAACAGCTTAGAAGATACTCGAGAGAAAATTAGTGCATAGTTAAATCCACTAATTAATTAAGGCTATTAACAAATAAACCCAGGCATCCTTATAAAAAAGGATTGCCTGATAACTCCAAATAACGCCGACCCAAAATACTTGACCCCTGTTCATTGAGATGACTGCTATCTAAAAACAACGGTGTTTTGTTTAAAAATGAATAGCAGTATTCTTCATCACACATTGCCACTTTAGGATCCACTATCAGTAAACCTGGATACTTCTTAGTTAAACTGGAAAAGACGTCATTAATCATTACATCTCTAATAGTCACTTTACTTTTTTCAATATCGCATCTCAAGTTATCGTTAAATAGCAACCGCTTTATCTCACACTTTGGACTAGCATGACCATTAGGGGCCACATCCTTTACTAGCACAACCTTGGCGCCAGTGGCCTCAATACTCTCTATTGTTTTACTTAATTTCTCTACAAATATGCCTAAAAATTCACTTTTATTAATCGGCTCATCATTATTTTTATAAACATATGAGTAGCCATTTAAAGTGGGCCAATAACCCGCCAGTAACACGTAATCAAATGAATTATCAGAAATAAAATTCTTTGTTACTTTGTTTCGTTCGCGGCAAATACCTGAATAATGGAGATTATGTCCCCAATTTAAATCAAAAATAGGGATACACTCATCCAACGTGTAATCTATTAATGACATATTTGCATTTTTAGCTAACTCCCCCATGAAACCTGTTAAATGGTTGGCGTGGGAATCACCAATTAGGAGTGCTTTAACATCATTATTATTATTACCTAATTGACACTCGTTACTTGGCTTGGTGTGGCTTAAACGAGTCGGACTATGGCAACCCTCTCGCAATTGGGCCGGTTTACTGGCTACCGCTCTTTCCATTTCAGCCACCTCAGGAGGAAAACGTCCGGGTAATCCATAAGATAATGTAATACTCATTCCCACTATTATCGTGAGTGTGGTTGGTACTAGGTAATATTTTTGAAAGACAGGCTTAAAACCTGTATATGTCGACTTCCTAAATGGGGTTTCAACAAACTTCCAGCTAATCCAACCAAGTAGAATTGATAGTAGAACAATGAAACTTGATGAGACTGCGGTAAATTCAATCCCCATGTATCGCATGAATACAACAACTGGCCAGTGCCATAAATACAACGAATATGATATTAGCCCAACCCAAACAACAGGAGTAACAGATAAAAAGTATTTCACAAGCGACCTTTCTGAGCGCCCCGTGTAAAGCAGCAGTACAGCGCCTAAAGCAGGAATAGCCGCATTATACCCAGGGAAGGACGAACTCTCGTCAAGAAAGATAGCTGAACCCAAGATAAGTGTAAGGCCTGTGAGCGCCAGAATATTCGTTAAAATGGTAGGCAGGTGGGGAAGACGGCCCCATGACAAAGCGAGAACAGAACCCATGAGTAGCTCAAATGCCCTAGTTGGTAACAAATAATAAGCAGCACCAAAAGTGATTTCACTCACCCACTGCGAAAACAACATTCCCAGGAAGGTTATAGCTAATAAAATAAGTAGGTAGCTTCTATTCTCAAGATACTTAGCTGTTAACACCATAAACAGCGGCCATACTAAATAAAACTGCTCTTCCACTGACAAAGACCAAGTATGCAGCAGTGGCACCTCCTGCACACTGCCGTCAAAGTACCCGCCGTTTTCTCGCCAAAAATAGAAGTTTGATAAGGACAATACCACTGCAATAACGGATCGGCCATAGGAAGAAAAATCCTCTGGCAATAGAATAAAAAATGCCAAAATACTAGTTACAATCAACACCAAAAATAACGCCGGCATAAGACGTTTAACTCGTCTTTTATAAAAACCTGAAAACGAGAATCTGTTCTTAACTAAATCCGCTTTAATAATACCGGTAATTAAAAAACCAGAGATTACAAAAAAAACATCCACCCCGATATAACCGCCTGGTATGAAATCAAACCCAGCGTGAAAAACTACTACCAGCAATACTGCTAAGGCCCTTAGGCCATCTATATCTGATCTATATGTTGATTTATCCATAAACTTAATTCCTTCTCGATACAAGCATTAACGAGAGACTCTAGATATAGTAAATAATGATTTTCCAGATGCTGTTGGAGGAATATCGCTTACATATTCAACATTGACAGTGCACTGCTGCCCCAGCATCTCTCTCGTTTTTAGTTTAATATTTTCTATATGTGATTCTTCAAGGTATTTTTTCTTGGTCACAATTTTTAACTGGATATCAGATAAATCCTCTTGAATCATTTGAAACTTCACAACACTTTCAATTCCATAAAACAAATGTGTAAAATACTCTCCATGAACCAAAGAACCATTTTGAGCTACAAAAAAGTCACCTGACCGGCCCTCAACACTTTCCATTAGAGGGAGTGTACGACCACATGAACACACATCCTCAGTTAAACGACCAACATCACCTAAATTGTAACGAATTAGCGGCATACCTTTATTTGAAAAATCCGTCACTAATATGTCACCACTTTCGCCAATAGGCACCGCCTTTCCATTCTTAACTATTTCTACATGGACGTTATCTGCGTTAATGTGTAACCCAGATTGTTGCTGACATTCACTGGCAATTAAACCAACTTCTCTTGAGCCATAACGATTAAGAACCTTGCAACCAAATGCCTTTTCAATCGTTTCTCGCTTACTCTGAGTCAAAGTCTCTGCGGATGATACAATGCCTTTTGGGATGATTTTATGATCAGGATATTCTTTAATGAGAAACTCTGAAAATGCGACCAAAGCATTTGCATACCCTAGAATCATTTTCGGTTGGATTTTTTCAAGAGTTTTTACGTAAGCCGCCATCTTTGCTTTATTCAATTCAAACGCGTCTAACTCCCATATTCGAGCGACATAACGAGATATTATGAATTCTCGAAAGGACTGGGTAGCCTTTAGGTCCCGCTGTGCACCCCATATTAGGGCGAAACGGTCGCCCAAGTCCCAACCGCACCAACGATCATGACGCAATTGATCTGCCGGACGTAATTGTTGATAGGTTAGATCCTTGTAAAATATAGTCGGCTCCCCCGTAGATCCACCGGAGGCATCCTTTATAAGGTCGCCTTTGTCGTAAATATCAGAAAGCATTTTATCACTATGCTGCTGTATATCAGACTTTGTTAAGGGGGGAATTTTCTCTAGGTCGACTAGGCTATTTATATCTTCAGGGCTTATATTATTTTTATCCAATAACTCACGATAATACTGAGTGTGTTCATATGCATAAGCGACGATGCTCTTTACTTTATCCAGCCTTAGTTCATTTAAAGATGGCGTATCTAAATATTGATTTTTTTCTATTTCTTTCAATCGGGCAAGCCGTTTGTCTCCGCTTTTAAAATAATAGAGGGGATAGACAAGAAATTTGTTTATATATTTATATAAATCCATATTGACTCAATTATTTTTTTGTCTTGTTTTGTAATCAGTAAAGCCAATGTAACCACCGACTCCTTCATGTGAGATAACTTTGGCTGGAGCGCCTACAACTACAGCATTATCTTCTATATCTCTTGTGACGACGCTATTGGCTCCAATAGCAACATTATTTCCTATCACCACCCTGCCTACAAGCTTTGCACCAGGTCCAATATAGACATTATCTCCGATGATGGGTGTACCCTTTTTAGCGCCTCTGTTTGCTTGCCCCAAGGTGACACCCTGAGAGATATTGCAATTCTTGCCTATAACAGTGTCCTTATTCACTATAATTCCGCCAAAATGACCGATATAAAATCCACTACCAATCTTAGTACTTGTTGGAATTGAAATACCGAATTTATAAGTGTAGTGGCGGTACATTAAACAGGAAATTATATATAGAGAGAACTTTAGAATTTTATACTGCCTTAAAAAGGTGCATGTACGCATCCAAAAACTATATTTGAAAGCCTCACCTATAATAAGCTCCTTTAACAAATTGACATATCCTGTGCGCCCATCTTCTCTGTAAAAGTCAGAAAACACCAAGTCTCTATATTCTTCGAAAGTCACAATTAATTACCCTATAAAATCCATTTAATTCTTCGTGGTAAAAACTCACGAATTGAATCTTTATCCTGATTGGTTAACGACGTAATTACATTTAATAGAAGCAAATAACAGAGGCTGAAGGACACCCCCATAACAAGTAACTGAACCCATACATTGAAACTAAATTGATAAAGAAGCAGGACGGGAATTGAAGATATACAGGAAATAACTAACGACTTAAATATTGAATTCCATGGAAATACATCATTGATCTTAATATTAAAAAGTGAAGTTATAGCCTTAAGATAACAAAGCCTCATGACCAGCATAGTTAATACGGTGGCAATTGGTGCTCCAATTAGCCCCCATAACTTCATAAGCACTAAGGTTAATACCAGATTAGTAAATACAGCTAGAAGGGTAATCCAAAAGATGTCTTTGGTTCGCCCTATGGCTCGCATAATTATGTCAAATGTAGAAATTCTGGATATAAGTCCCAAAGTATAAATTTGAAAAATAATCACACTACCAATATATTTTTCGGAAAATATTGCTGGAATAAGCAATGGGGCCGAACAAATTAAAAACAAACAGCAGGGATAAATAAATGCTGCCATAAGCCTAATTGATGCATGCCAGATTAAAATAATTTCATCTATTTTTTTGTCTTTATAAGCTTGGACAAAGCTGGGCATTAATAAATTATCCAGAGTATTGGCAATAATACCAATTACAGGTATTTCCATGGCGCCACGAGCATATAGCGCATACTCCTCTGGTGAGGATTGGTTACTGACCACTATTTTATCCACATAACGGGACATTTCCATGACATTCATGGATAAACCTATGGGAAGTGTATATTTAATCTGGTCCTTTAGAGCAAATTTATCCCCCTCTTTCTGTGGCGATTTATAGGAGTAGGCTATTAACAAAGTGTAATAAAGAACAATAACCGAATGGATACTGTATACACCCACCAACCACCAAAGTATTTCAACCATCGCATGGTCAAGGAATACCGGTATAGCTACCGCCGCGAAAAAACTAACATTGAAGAATAGCTCAATACCAGCAAACTCTTTCACCCGCCTTGCTGTTAACATTAATGGCTCAAACACCGTCAATGGAATTTGAACAAGCACCAGGCACAATAGAATGCAGGATAAATCATTTATTCTAGGGTTGGTTAATAAATCAGACAAACTGGCAGAATTGTAAAACACCACACTGCTTACAATTACGGCTATTGAGCCAATCATTGCCAGTGTAGTTAATACGTAATTTCGTTGGCTTTCTGCTCTTGGTAAAAAATAGTAAATGCCATGGGGAATCCCCAACAAAAATGCCCAAATGGATATATTTGCAATCATTTGTACATGGAGATAGGTCCCGTAGTCATCTTTCGTGAAATAGCGAGATAAGATGATACTTAGTATAAAGATACTAATATGGGTTGTGGATTTACTTAATGTTGTTATTAATAGTTGTGCAGAAAACTTCAAAGCATTACTAACCTAATTTATTTTTATTGAAACACTATATTATCAACCAAATAGGTATCTGGCCCAGCCTCTGACTCATAGAACACTGCAAAGCCTGTAATTGCTGCCCAGTCAAGGTCATTACTATTAGCTGAATTAATATTGACCCTGAGCTTGTTCCACCCTTTTTTCACATTATTCAATGTGTATATTTTTCTACCGTTTGCACTGTTAAACCTTATGTCTAGCTCCGGTAAGTTTATCGGCGAATAATAATCCAAGCTTAATAACTTATACTTTTTTAAATCAGCGTATAAAGGAAACTTATAGGAGAACCCACTCCAGTAGTAATCAACTTTACTGCCTTTTAATACTTGGCTTTTGGTTTCATCAGACCACACTGTTTGAAATTGTGGCACTTTAATTTCATTCATATTGTCAAACAAATTTACGGTGAAAAAAGAGTCCATTTTACTGACGATAGGAAGTCTGGATTCTGCTAAAAGCAAGACATGCAAGCTTAATCCCAAGATTACTGTATAGCACGACGTTAATCCGGCCATCCAATAATAACCTTTAGGTTTTGATGAATTCCAGGCCCAACCGAATGCTATCCCTAACCCACCCCATAAAACATCCGTTAAACTTGCAGAACGCCCAACAAAACCTTGAAAGACTTCTATTAATACAGCGAACGCAAATAATATTACCAATCGATACTTTTTTTGTTCGTCAAAACGAAGGTGGGCGCTTAACACAAATGCCGAAAACACCGAGAAAAATGGAAAATGTAAAAAATCAAAAAACTTACCCGCCAAATGACTATAACCAAACATTTCACCTTTCAATGGTATAAACGCCAGGAGCAAGGAGCATAAGACGAAGACTACTTTAAAAAGGTTCATGTTATTTGGTGGACACTATCACAGGATAGCCAATCGCACTTTCTCTACTTCCTTCAAGTGACGTGACAGCCAACGCGTATTGAGTATTGCTTTCTATACTACTAATTTTAGCAATAAATTTATCCTTTGCTAATTCAGTCAAAAGAATTTTATTACCACTGTCAATATCGTAATCATACACTCTGTAGCCGGTTACTTTACTTTGACTGGTCGCCGGACCCGCCTGCCATTGCAATACAATAGAATTATGATCTGCCGTCGCGGTAACCTCTAGTGGGGGAACTACATCTCCTAAATAACCCCACACATAATTAGTTAGGCTCTGCCCCTCAACTGCAAATCCGCGTTCGCCATTAATAGTGCCTATAGAACCGGTCGCTGATCGGCTATCCCCTTTTCCGTTGTAGATGCTCCCTGTATAGCTGTACGCCGAAAACTTCTCTTTAATAATATCCTCCATGGGAAAGGGCCACATTGGAATATTTGTCTCTTCGTCATACCCATCTTCACCAAAAAATGTACCCGACTTTCCTAGAAATGAAACTACGGTAGCTCCTAGATTGCTACCGTCATTAGCCAAAGCACTCAATGAAGTGTCACGCTCAATTCGTGTAATGTAACGCAGGCTACCAGCGGGATTGTCATCACTTTGCATTGGATTAATATTAGTGGTGTTTTCAATAGCACTGTCATGGGCCTCTAACTTACCAGTGAACCCTGTAATATTATTGGTATCTACACCATAACGCTCTACCATTTTACCACCAACTGTTTCTAACTCCGGGGCTTTTTTAAGATCATAAAACATGTCTCCATCTTGAAAGTTATGCAATATGCTATTGGTGATACCCCTACAACTGTAATCCCAGCCATTAAAAAATGCATATGTCATTGATTCACTCGGGATAATTTCCCCCATGGTAATATGGTCAAACCAACCGGGAGCAAATGACTTAACATAATCGCCTCCAACCGGACGTACGTCCCAAGAAATCATATGACTTAATTCTGCATCACTCCCTTCAGATAAATTTGAAAGGTTTGAAAACATAAACACGCTGTTTAATTGAATATTACGTTGAAATTTTGCCCTAGTGCCGCCAGCAGTAGTAGGCGTAGCAAATTCACCAGCCAACTCACCTCTTTCCACAAAGTCATAACTATCAGCATCCACAGCCAAATTATTTGCTAAATAAGCATCAAGCGTACTATACACAGAGTAAGTACCTTTAGGCTCATCATCCTCCGTTCCCCGGTCATAACGAGCAACATTACGTCTCCATACAACATTGCTCGCTTGGAAACTGGCAAACTTATATCGTCCTCCACCAAAAGCGTAATTATTTTCAAATAAGATGTCATCGACACGATACGCATTGAATGGAGTAGCAACATCTGCTTCAACACCGTTTCGGATAAATTTTAGATGATGGTGTCTTAAATTGCTTTCTTCTTTATTTGCACCGTACCCAATAGCGGCCAACTGACCACCTTTTACAAATAAGCCCTTAAAAGCCACATAGGATACGGGTTCATGACCTGCTAACGCTTGTAAGCTCACATGGGCCCCATCCGTTAATATGGCCTCACCAGGGTGTTTAGCCATGATGGTGGTATAAGCGCCTTCAGTGCCCGAAGGTGGGTGCTGTAGATTCCCACCATCGGTACGACCTATATAATTTTTTTCACCTGCGTAGATACCATCTACCAATACCAGGGTACCGCCCGATTCCAGATTTTCCATACCCTGCTTAAGGTTTAAATAGTCGCCTGTATCACCGACAGTTATTACTTTATCTTTGCTTAACCCCACATGAACTATGAAACTAATATTCACATTTTTACTTTGTGCACTGACCTTCAAACCGACATGAAAACTCTCATTGGGCATATTCGAATCTATATCCCAGGTTACCTGGCCTGTTTCCGGGTCCACCTTGACTCCATCTGGACCGTATATTTTTATCCAATGTACAACACCGTTGATCTCATCATTATTTGATATCACCGGCGTAACAGATAAATCTAAATTTTTTACATACTGATCAGGAATGTCTTCAATAACGGGTAATACAGCTGAACTTTCAGCTGAGTCATCAACCGTACCTTCCACACGACTAGATGATGAATGAGTACAGGAAATACAATAAGTTAAGGATAGAAGCAGCGGCGCAACCAACATAATATTCTTTGAAAATAGCTTCACCATAAATCCTTTATTTCTTGGAACTTAACAATTTTTGTTTACGTGATAAGGTAACGATATCGGCTAGGATGCTGGCTATAGAGTCAGCACTTTCTTGCCAGTTCATCCAGTCAAATTTCAGTGGGCGCTGCCATTCCATAGACAGGCTCCGCTCTATTATTTTGGCGAACTCATCCACACTATTTGGTTCTGCCATCAAACCCAAGTCATGTTTTTGGGAATTAAGCATTTCTGGAACCGCACCCACTTTACTTGATAATACAGGGACTCCAGTAGAAAGTGACTCCAAAACAATATTTGGGCAGCCTTCACGAAGGCTAGGTAAACACAAAAAATCGGCGGAAGCCAAATATTCAGGGACTTTATCATGCGTAACACGACCCACAAATATTATTTTTTGAGCTATATTAAGTTCAGCCACCAACTGGTAAATTTGTTTTTCTAAAGGACCTGATCCCACTACCACTAACAGGGAATCACTATATTTTTTATGAACTTGTGAATAAGCCCGTATTAATATTTCCAACCCCTTTTCAATATTAAAATTACCAGCGTATAGAAATAGGGTTTTATCTTCTGGTAAATTTAGATCCTTACGTAACTGCATTTTGTCTTTTGACTGAAACAGATCTGAATTGACGCCGTTCATGATAGTAGCTGTTAGATTTGAGGCGGCCCCAAGTCTAATTGTCTTTTTTCTAAGCTCTTCACTTACTGATATATTAAAGTTTGCCCATTTAAGTGCTAATTTTATAAAAAAACGCCTTGATGGGTATGTTGCAGATTCATTAATGTCACAACCCAAACTATGAGTAACCACAGGAATACCCAATAATTTAGCAGCCACGACGGTTCCAAATCCATCTGGGTACATCCAGTGGACATTAATCACATCCGGATTATAGGTACTTTTTATTTTTCGAAGTGTATTAAATATTCCAAAGAAAAACAGAATACCATACAACCAACGTCCAATTTTAGGGATGACCACATACGTTGGGTGGTGCACTTTTACATCATTGTAAGTACAAGCCTTAGGCAATGGCTTATGACCTTTCTTTATCGTTTTTTGAATAAAAGAAGGCATCCAGGGTACTGGGGCAACCACTTCAACCTCATTATTTTTACTTAGACATTTGACAATTTGTTCAGTAAATATTCCACGGGTTGGTTCAAATTGATTAGGATATAAATTTGTTACAAGCAGTACTTTAAGCATATTTAACAACCCGATATGAGCTTCATTACACTAAAGTAACTACCCGTATCTATTTTCCATAATATTGATTGCAAAGTCAGTTAAAGCGACATTTTGCGAGGATTAATATAATTTAATAATTTCGACTTTTAATTCGTAAATAATTTCATATTTTAAATTATTTACTTATTTTTAACACTTATTCATTAAGAAGTTAAAAGCTGCGGCATTGTATATCGCTATATGGAAGTTGGCAATAAAAGTCAGACTGAACTCTTAGACTAGAGTAGATAAAAGACGCCTACACATAGGTTTGTATAGGCGTTTTTAGCTTAATCCGTGGTGACATTCACCACATAACCAAAACCACTTTCCTCTCCAGGAGCATCAACCACGGCTGTTATTATAAATTTATATTCCGTAGCCGAATTCAATCCGATTACTTTATAACTAAGATTATCATTCGAAACCTCCGAAACCAGCACTTTATTACCAGTTTCCATATTGTAAGAATAGATTCTATAGGACGTTACTTGACCCTGATTTATTTCAGACTGGGCCGACCATTGCAGTAAAACTGAATTTGTATTTTCCGTGGCAGTTATATTAAAAGGGGGAGGCACATGTCCTAGATAACCCCACACATAATTCGTTAAGGACTGCCCCTCAACCGCAAAACCCCTCGCACCATCAATTGTCCCACTACCATTAACAACACGATTGTGTTCGGTTCCGGTATAGGTATCACCGGTATAGCTATACGCCGCCATTTTTTCTTTAATGACATCCTCCATTGGGAATGGCCACATAGGGATATGCGTTTCTTCGTCGTATCCCTCCTCACCAAATAACGTGCCTGCTTTACCAACAAACGTCATAACAGTAGCTCCTAAACCATTACCGTTCTGATCCATACTACTCAAAGAAGAATCACGTTCAATTCTGGTAATATAGCGTAAACTACCTGCTGGATTCGACTCACTTTGAATAGGATTTATGTTGGTAATGTTTTCAATATCACTGTCATACGACTCCAGCAAGCCATCAAAGTTAGTTATATTCAATGTGTCAGCCCCATAACGGTCTACAATGCGACCATCGACAGTTTCATGCCCCTGCTCCTTGTTTAAGCCATAAAACATATTTCCGTTTTGGAAGTTATGCAGAATACTGTTTGTAACTCCTCGAAAATAATTACCCCAGCCATTAAAAAGGTGATCAGCGTGATTCCTTGGAGCAATACCCCCCATGGTCACATGATCTAACCAGCCACTGGCAAACGATTTAACGTATGTTTTTTCTGGGCGCACATCCCACGAAATCATATTGCTAAGCTCTACATCACTGTCTCCATTTAAATTAGAGAGATTAACAAACATAAAGGCGCTGTTTAATTGAATATTGCGCTGAAAGAACGCTCTGGTTGGACCAGATGTAGTAGGTGTAGCGAACTCGCCTGCTATTTCACCTTGGTCTACAAAATCAGGTTTATCCCCGTCCACCGCGATATTATTGCTTAGAAAGGCATCCATCGTGCTATAAACAGAATAAGTCCCCTTTGGCTCATCAAACACAGGGCCTCGATCATAACGGGCCACATTGCGTCGCCAAACAATGTTGGTCGCCTGGTAGCTGGCAAACTTGTAACGCCCTCCACCAAACGCGTAATTATTTTCAAACAAAACATCATCAACACGAAACGCACTGAATGGATCTTTATTGGAACTGCTGCCCTGGGCACCATTACGAATAAACTTAAGGTGATGATGCCTTAAAGTACTCTCCTGCTTATTTTCCCCATACCCCACTGCACCTAACTGACCACCTTTAACAAATAGCCCTTTAAAGGCTACATAGGAAACAGGGTCATGACCCGCCAACGCTTGTAAGCGCACGTAGGCACCATCGGTTAATATAGCGTTACCTGGCTGTTTGGCCATAATCGTGGTATAGGCACCTACTGTTCCAGACGGAGGATGTTGCAAATTTCCACTATTTACACGGCCAATATAATTATCTTCACCAGTATAAGTACCATCCAACACCACTAAAGTGCCACCTGAGGATAGGTTAGCCATGCCCTCCTTAAGACTTTGGTAATCACCATCATTTCCAACGGTTATAACTTTATCGTGTGATAAACCCACATGAACAATAAACCCTACATGCACACTTTCACTTACTGAGCTGGCTTTTAAGCCGATATGAAAACTTTCGCTTGGCATACTAGAGTCAATATCCCAAGTCACCAAACCAGTTTCAGGGTGTACCTGAACGCCGTCCGGGCCGTAGTTTTTTGTCCAGTGCACAATGCCATCCAACGCAACCTTATTAGTTATCAAAGGAGTTAACAGTAAATCCTCATCATCTTTATGAGTTACAAACTGCTGGCTGATTTCGGGTATCTCTGGCAGCACTGTGGTACGACTTGTAACACCGCCTACTGGATCTACTGGATCTACTGGATCGACTGGATCTACTGGATCTACTGGATCCACTGGATCTACTGGATCTACTGGATCTACTGGATCTACTGGATCTACTGGATCTACTGGATCCACTGGATCCACTGGATCAATCACAACCTCCCCATAAGTAATAAATAATTGAGGTGACTTACTAGGAGCTCCCGCATCAAAAGAATATAAGTTATGGCGAACATCAATATTAGCCCCATGCTGATTGGTGATCTTAAAACTCATACTGCCTCCTATTTCCCAATCCCCGTCATCCACTACACTCTGAACAAGCATTGATATATCTGAACTATCTACTGAATCTGAGGATTTACTCCATTCAACATTAGAGGGTAAAGCTAAACGATCTTGCGCCATATCACTTTCTGAGAACGTCGCAGTTGAAATTGGATCCAATGCGGTAATATTCAAATCTACAGAGCCGCCTTCATTCTGAAAATCTTGAGATGAAAAGACGAGCTTTGCACTTATGATATTTTGACCAGCAGGTACATCTACATTACGAAACATAAGAGAAACCACATAATCTCTACCTTGATTACCTGCACCTCCTACACGAATATTTTCTAAGTCTAACCCTTGACTAGACCAGCCACTGCCATCATTCCCCCACGAGTAGCCGTCATCCGAGCCCTGGGAAATAGTGAATGGACCAATTGTTTTTGGCTCTACTGGATCTACTGGATCGACTGGATCTACTGGATCTATTGGATCTATTGGATCTACTGGATCTACTGGATCTACTGGATCTACTGGATCTACTGGATCTACTGGATCTACTGGATCTACTGGATCTACTGGATCTACTGGACCTACTGAATCCACCGGAACTGTTGAGTCTACTGGAATTGATGGAGTAATTGGGTCTACTGAAGCAGGCAGATCCTCAGGGCTTAAATTTGAGTCATCAGGAAGGCTCGGTTCAATTTGAGCATCTTTATCTTCCTGCTCTATTGGTGCGTACTCTTCACCTAAATCCACACAACCTGCAATAAAAATAAAAATAAATAACAATAGGCTTTTCACTGCATACCTCTCACAACTCATCAAACTGAACCTTTAGTATAAGTGAGATATTTAGATAAAAATTATGTCTAATCATATTTGGCGAGCTGTTCACAAAAAAAGCTCGCTTTACAGTTCTTTCTTATGAGTCTTATGTTTAATAGAAGTGAATAACAGTTTTACACTGCAGTATATTCTCGAGGAATATAATAAAAAAAATATCGCTACACTTACGTTCTAACAGCTGGATAATTATCGCTTCCAAGCACCCGATGACGATACAGAATAATAATTAACCAGAGCTAAAATACAAAACCAGTTTAAAATAATAAATGAGGTGAGAAGTTTAGTTAGTGGAATTTTATTTAAAATATTAAATCGCATACTCAATGGCGCAATTAATAGACCAGCAGTAAAAGCAGCCAAATAATAGCCTGCCCACACACTCCCCTGAAAAAACATAATAGTAGCCAATAAAAAAGAAGACAGTGCAAATAACGGCGCTAAAAGTCGCGCAATTTTATGACTAAAAAATTGCCACCATATGGGGTGCCCTGTCGGTATTATCCATTCAGGAAAACGAAATAATAATTGGTAATTCCCACTTAACGTACGAATCTTCCTAGATCGCTCTTTAGCAGCACAAACTGAAGGGATATCCCAGGCTACTGCACGTTCATCAAAACCTACTCTGTAACCTTTATTCGAAGCTATCATCGGTATCTGAACATCATCCAATAAAGTATTGCTAGGTATCTCTTCAAAAAGGGAGGTTCTAAGCATATATAAAGCACCCGTTACCCCAGGAACACTGGCAATAGCTGCCTCCGATTTACGGATGAATTTTTCATAACGCCAGTATCCATCCATCCCACTTGAAAAATCATTACCCCCCTGTATTTCAAACATAAGCTCCCCACTAACAACCCCCATCTTAGAACTCCCAACAAACCAAGATGTCAAATGTATCAACACATCCAACTCTAACCTTTGACGGCAATCTACCAGCATTACCAATTCAGTATCAACGGCTCTCATACCTAGATTTAAACCACTTGCTTTCCCACTACGTAATTTCGTCTCTATGACTGTGACACCTTTAAAACCATTTAAAACACTTACCGTGTTATCATCACTGGCATCATCGACAACTATTATTTTTTTAGCGCCACCATTGTAATTCAACTCCTGTAAATTTTTAATCTTACGAGCTACCCCTTCCCCCTCATTGCACACTACCATCAAAATAGTCACGTCGCCTAAATACGGAGATATTGGAGCGACAACCAATTTATTCTTAGCCAGTAAATATAAAGACAACGGGTACAAAGCATATACATAAACGACAAAAAACAAACAAAAAATAAAAACGAATAACATTATTTTACTCTTCACCAAAAATTGACAATAAATATCTGAAAAATTAAAAGCCTAATCGATCAACACCAACAATCAGATAGAAAAGCACATTATTTCTTACTTACAAGCAAAGCTAAATTGTCACTTATACTCTCAACTGCATTCACTAATCGCTCCATCAATGCGTTTGAGTCTCTCGAATTCGATTGGTCAAAGCCATTAGCTGCACAATCTAGCTCTTTTGACACCTTTAAAGAAGGGTTATCAATCATTAGATCCGGCAATATCAACTCTATATCTTCGAGTCTGGGTTTATCATGCTCCTCGGCATAGGCGCACATCAACAACGCATCACATATTTTATTTATTAGCCTAGGAACACCTTTTGAGTACTCATATATTTTATCGATTAAAGGCAGGTCAAACAGCGAATTAGATTCAAGACCAGACTTAATAAGCCTATACTCAATATATTTAACGACATCCTCTTTCTGCAAGCCTTTTAAGTGGAAATGTAGCTTTACCCGCTGCTTAAATTGCTCGGACATATTAATCATATGTAGGAATTCTGGCTGACCCAGCAAGGTTATTCTTAATAGCGGCCCATCACCCCCCTCTAGCGCAGCTAACATGCGTATATCTTCAAGCTGATCTTTAGTTAAATTTTGAGCTTCATCAATAATCAAAACATGAGGCATCCCCCTTTTTGAACTCTTAACTAGATACTCTTGAAAGGCATAAATAAGAGATATTTTATCTTCTTTTTTCGGAACTATATTTACTTGTCTTAATAAATAATGAAACAAGTCATTGCCGGATAAATTTGCAAAAGCAAAGTGAAAACAATTAACTTTGCCTGCAATATTCTTTAATAGCCATTTAACTAAAGTTGTTTTACCAGAACCTATTTCACCGGTAATAACCACAAAACCACCAGGCCTCCAAGTCGCATAATCCATATACACAAGTGCTCTTGCATGCTGCTGACTCATATACAAAAATTCGTTATCAGGGGTCATTTGGAACGGATTCTTGTTAAATCCAAAAAAATCTAAGTACATATACTTATCTCTCCCCTAACCTTGTCTGCCGGCCATTATAAGTAAATAATAGACCCATGCTCCATACAGCCAATTCAGAATCAACTTTCGTCTGAATTACGTTAATAGATGTTGAAAAGTCCCTTGAATTACGCTTGACAATAGAAATAGAGCTGACTTTTTTACTGCGTTCACTGTCAAAATTTGAATAATCATAATTTAGTGACATCACACAAAATACACACAACGTTGAATACAATCTATGATTTAAACTAACACTTCCTGACATACTTCGAGTAACTATTAATCCTGCGATTAAATCTTGTTCCATAAAGGCGACAGATAAATCTCTACCACCAACGCCGTATCTGTATTCAATTAACCTAGTAGATGTTTGAGCACTCAATGTGTAGTCTTTATCATCAAGCATAGAGTTACTTTTATTTAATATTGTATTTATAGATTTTTCTGAGGATATACTTATATTTGAATAGCTATTCATTCTATAGTTTATTAAACCTAAATAAGTATCAGTAGATGTACCTCCCTCCTCGGAGCGACCCAGCCCTACTTTTATATCCAGATTTTTTCGTTCTCTTTCTATGGTAAAATCGTATTCAAATCGACAACTATCATTCCCACTTACAACATCATATTCAGTACATACCCAACTACCACCTAAACCAAACCGAGTAATCGGAGAAATAGATTTTTTAAAGCTAATAATGGAATTTTTTTCAGTTGCAAATTCCTCTTTAGAGTCCATATAAGAAAGATTTACACTAGTCTCGATTAAATAACCACCTCCTTGATTGATAGTTAACATTGGACCGGTAGTAACAGTCCAACTAGTATCTGACTCATCTACACTTGAAACCATTTCAGAATCTAATTTTTCACCTTGAAGGAAGTCCGTTTGTGAAGTGTACCCACTATGCCATCTTATACTCGCTTCCGAAAAAAGGTAGTCTATCTCCCCACTAGTTTCGATGTAGGACTGCTCATATAGATAGTCAGTTTCAACGACCTCTTGAGACGACCTACCAAGGTTAGTGCCCAACTGAAATTGACTCGTAAACAAAGTAATAAACCTTGGCGCAGCTGAATTCAGTTGGTATGATCCTGCCACACCAAAAACATGCGATTCTTTTTCGGCGCTCACACTCAGCTCTGCAGCACCACCACCCACCACATACGCATTACAAAGTCCAGGCAACACCAACCAAACAAAGACTATCACCAGGTATTTCAACTGACTAAACCAAAAACTCATTAAAAACTACGCCAGAGAACTTTTGGCTACCAATAACTTTCGCAGCAGCTTGTATATCAGAGCTTGTATCACGTCCGTATGGCACCACCAACAACACTTGGTCACAGACATCCATTAATATACGAGCATCCGCCGACCTCATAATAGGTGGTGCATCGATAATGATATGGCGATCACTATATTTATGTTTAATTTCGGCCATAAGACTATGAAACCTTGGATGACTAAATGCCTCGTCACCATTACTCCCAGATTGGCCAAACGGCAATACCCTAAAGCGTTTCAAGCCACATTCATGAATAACATCTTCAGGTGCTATGTCCTTATCTGAAATAAACTCACTCAATCCAAGCTTATTACCTAGATTAAATAGATTATCAATAGAGTTTTTTCTTCCATTGCAATCCACTAGTATAGCCGTTTTGGATACATCAAAAGCTATAGCAGCAGCCAAGTTTCTAGCAAAAAAACTAACACCCGCATCACTATTTATTGAAGTCACCATAACTATATTTTTACTATTCAATGCAGTTATCGATATTCTCATTTCTCGAAACGAATTCACTAGCTCGCTTTTTTTTAAGTCCGGATAAATTATCTTAAGCTTATTTAGCTCCTCTTTGGCCATTAAATAACTTGACTTCATTTTGTCTATTTCTTCGATGGCTGAAAAACCTTCAACCGAAGAGGAATGCAATGAACCGTTACCCACTGTCTTCCGGATAGCTTGCTCTAGTTTATTCATCATCAAACTTGACCCAACATTTTAAGCCAACCGACATAACCATACATAGAGACAACAGTTAAAAACACAAGAAATATTACAATTAACCAGGCTACATCCACTACATTCATAAATTTATTCCGATACACACCAACCTTCCCTAACACAGGTAACCCACCTACTGCTTTCAAGGAGCTTTCGGACTTATATCGACCATCAATGCTGGCCAATAAAAAAGAAATACCAAATGGGGCGAGAAGTGACCCTATCAAACCGAACAGAGCAAAATGAATAAACTGCAACCCAACAGGCCTAACAGGTACAACTGCCTGCTCCTTTATTTGAAGAGTCATTCCTTGATTAGCAATATCTATATTCATTGAAACCCTAGCTGACTCTCTTTGCTTTAATAGCTTTCGATATAAGGCCTGGTTACCATCATAATCTCGCGTTAATTGCGCATATACCGCTACCGCATTATTTATTTGTCGAGCTCGAGATTTCTCATCCATTAACAACTGCCGCGTTTCCTTAACCCGAGTCTTAAGTGCAGCCAATTCAGTTTTAAACTGTGATCTTTTAGCCCTTAACTCTTGAAATAAAGGATTTAGTTGCCCACCTTGATTTTGACTAATTTTATAAGAGTCATCTTTACCAATATTACTCATCGTTGCTTTCAATGAACTAATTTGGTCTTTTATTATTACAACATCAGGGTAAGTATCTAAATAAGTCATCCTAAGCATGTCTAGTTTTGTTTGTAATGCTGATATCCTTTCTTGAATCTGCCCCTCCCTAGATAGGTGCGCCGATACCTCAGCTTCACCAGATAGTTGAGCATCTATATTTTCCATTCTAATTTTTGACTCATTAATAGCCAACCCACTCTGTTCAATTGACCTTTGCAACTCCAAAATCCTATCATTTACCACTGTCGAACTTGCTGGATCTGCACCCAAATTATTTGATCTGAATTCTTTTAATGCATTTTCCGAACTGAGTAATTTTTGATGATAATCACTGGCTTGGCTTGCTATAAAGTCATATGCACTTTCGCTTTCTCTTTTTTTCTCATTAGCACTTTCGGATATAAATAAGTTAGTCAAATTTTCTGCTAATAACTGCGCTCGTACCGGATCAATAGATCTATATGATATTTCAATAAGGTTAGAACCAGTATTTTCTACAATAGTATTGTCTCGTATATCCTCCCAGTAGCCCTCCTTTTGATTGTCGGTTAACGACTCCAAATCATCCTTTAATATATCGAATATATACTTCTTAGCATATTCGTTAAAGACAATCTGCTCTGCATTACGAGCATGATTTTTTATCGATGTTGCTATAGCACTACCTTCGAGAAGCGGTGTCAAAATATTTTGCTCATCCACCTCTATAATGGAAGATGAGACATATACTTTTGGCCAGTTCCAACTTAAAAATAAGATCAACATCGAAAAGCAAACAAAGATAGCGATACCTAACTCTTTTCTCTTCCAAGTATCTTTAAAGGTAATGGAAACAAGCTCTAATGGATTAGATATCATATAAAACCTTAAAATAACCGCTCAGGGACTGTAATAATATCTCCTGGCAATAATACGTAATTAGTTTCTAATTGCCCTGAATGAATTATATCCGAAAGATATATCGAATACTTTGCAACTGAACTCTCTACTTTGCGATACAAACTGGCATCATTAGCCGATGCAAACTCATTGGCCCCACCCGCCTGCAACAACGCATCCAAAACTGTCATTCCTTGCCTATACGGTAGAGATGCAGGTGTATTGACCGCCCCAGTAACTCTAACTCTAGATATAAACTCATGACTTCTTAGCTCAGTCAAAATAACGGTTACTTGTGGCTCACGAATAAACCTACCAAGCAGCTCTTTTATCTCTGAAGCTACCACCATAGGTTCTTTTCCACCTGCAACAACATCACCAACCAAAGGAATTGAAATTCTACCATCAGGTCTTACGGGTACTGATACTGATAAATCTGGATTTTTCCAAACATTAACCATAAGAACATCGTCCACACCAATATGATATGTATCAATCAGCGAGTAGGACAACATTTCTTTATTAGATGCTGAACCTACCAAGGTATTTGATGTACATGCTAACAATTGACTTATTAATATAAAAATTAAGGTATATTTCATTTGTTAAGCCTATTAGTGATAACTCTTAGTTACATGCTATGGCACTCTAAATACCCAGCAACAAAAATCAAAATGAATGTACGAATAAACACTTACCACTATGGTATATGGGTTTTATCGCGAAACAATATCGCATTCTAAACCGCACTTATGATCGATAGGAATTTTAATTATAACTGTAAGAAATTCAAGACCCTAAAAGATATAACTAGGGAACAAAACAACGACAAAGCGAATGCAAAGATTACAACATACATTCCACACTTATCTTGCAACCAATAACAATAACAAAGTAAAGCCTTCACAAACAAATGAAAGCAGCAATCAACCGCCGTATTATCGCGCCCCCTTTCCCATTATCACTATCTCTATAGTTTGCAATAATATGAAAAAATCCATAATAATATTATGATTTTTCACATAATAAAGATCTCTGTTGCCCCGTACGGGTACTTTAATTGGGCCCATCCGGCTAAGCCTGGCTTCACTGTATGTCGCTTGTTGTAATATGGGATTTTTGTCGCTAAATCGCCAACAAATTCAGGCCTTTCAGGGCGAGGACCAATTAAACGCATATCCCCTTTAAAAATATTTATAATTTGTGGTAGTTCATCTATACGAGTTTTTCTAATAAAGTGGCCAAAAAAGGTAATTCGATCATCATTTTTTTGAGCCCAAACAGCTTCACCATTACTTTCGGCATTTATCTTCATACTTCTGAATTTTAACAATGTAAAGGGTACATCATCTAGACCTACTCGCGTTTGCTTGTAAAACACTGAGTGCCTAAAACCTGACTCCAGAGAAATTAGAAACCCCGTTAACAACATAACTGGAGTCATTACAATTAGTATCATTAAACTGGTAATAATATCGAACATCCTCGCTGAAAAACGCTTGATATCACTCCGATTAAATCCATTAGCATATATCATCCAGCTAGGATGAAGCATTTCTAAGTTTAGCTTACCTTGCTCCCGCTCTAAAAAGCACACAGGATCTACAATCTTTATTCCCGCCAATTTACACTTAATGAGCTCTTCATTTTGAAAGCTATTACGGCGATCCTCGATAGCGAGAATTATTTCGTCCACTTCGTGGTCTAAAGCATATTTAGCAATATTATCTGAAGGTACATTCAGTACCTGACTAACAGGGACTGCCACAGATTCATTGTTAACTGAGATATACCCAGCTATCTTGTAGCTTACACCATCATGCGAGCCACCTTTTTCATCAATAAGGGTTTTAGCTCTGGATCCAGCTCCCACAACCAAAACATTTCTTTTTAAAACACTATCCCCAATTAACTGAAAGAAAAATGCTCTAACACAAATAACGCCCAAGAAAGACAAAACCAAAGCTATAGAATGAAACCCTCGTCCCATGTGTACACTAGGTATCATATAAAAAATGATCATTAAGGCAATTGAACCTAATGTTAACGACACCAATACCTTAATTATTGTTTCGGTAAACATACTTGGAGAGAAGTGCTGCTGACTTTGATAGTGACCAAGGGCGATCATGCAGAGCATCATTACAGCCGCATATATTGGTGCAATGGTACTTACATCAATACCATTATAATCAATAACAATATTGGTATATTCAAATTCGGTTTCTTGAAACCGAACCAATGCAGCAGCATATACAGAAACAAAAAACGCGATTGTTTCAAGAAATGCAAGCATTACAAATTGAAGTCGAAGGTGATTATTGAACAGTCTTATTGTAGCCACTTCATCGTCCTTGATTATTTCCACAACAAATTACTGGCACTTTACAACCAGAATCTGGCAACTATATAGCATTCCCCTAAATATTATATTTTGTTATTACCGTCACATTACTTTAGTAATTTTTACTATTTGGCAACATCAAAACTAATACTTAACGATTAATAATTTTAATTATAAATTATTAATTTTCTTCATTAGCACTTTATCGGTTTTGCACTATACGTGTGATTATTTTCTTTTCAAGAAATAATGGTTAATTAAGCACGTAAAATCTATTTACAACTTTTAAACCAATACTAAAATATTAGTTTTAGCATACTTTATAACTAGTCTGGTTAAATTTTGTTTAAAGGAATAAACATATATGATGAACCGAAAAATTTCTGTCGTAGGTCTTGGTTACGTAGGATTACCTGTCGCTGTTGCATTTGGAAATTCCCATTCTGTTATTGGCTTTGACGTCAATAAAGTTAGGATCACTGAACTTCAACATAATAAAGACAGAACTCTCGAAGTCTCCACTGATGAATTAATAAACACCAATATTACATTTACATCTAATGCCAAAGACTTAGCATTGGCTGATTTTCATATTGTCGCTGTTCCAACACCTATTAACGATGCCAACCAACCAGATCTATCACCGCTAATAAGCGCCTCAAAAAGTGTTGGCTCTCATTTAAAGAAAGGTGACATTGTTGTGTATGAATCAACTGTGTACCCTGGTGCCACTGAAGAAGACTGCGTTCCTGTTCTTGAAGAATACAGCGGCTTAACGTGCGGTAAGGATTTCTTTGTTGGATACTCACCAGAACGAATAAACCCGGGTGATAAAGAACATATTTTTACAAAAATAACTAAGGTAGTTTCGGGTCAAACACCTGAAATATTAGAAATTGTAGCGGACGTTTATTCAAGCGTTGTTACAGCTGGTGTACATAAAGCCCCCTCGATAAAGGTAGCTGAAGCAGCCAAAATTATTGAAAACACTCAACGTGATTTAAATATTGCATTAATGAATGAGCTGTCTATTATTTTTTCTAAGATGGGTATAGATACTATTGATGTTTTAGAGGCTGCAGGTACTAAGTGGAATTTCTTACCATTTCGCCCGGGGCTAGTTGGGGGACATTGTATTGGTGTTGACCCTTATTACCTTACTCATAAAGCCCAAAAACTGGGTTACCATCCTGAGGTAATTTCTGCAGGACGACGCATTAATGATTCAATGCCAACCCACGTTGTTGAACAAACTGTAAAGCGCATGATCCAATCTGGCTGTAACGTTAAGAGTGCTCGCATTGGTATTTTAGGCTTAACATTTAAGGAAGATTGTCCTGACTTACGAAATTCTAAAGTCGGTGACGTCATAAAAGAATTTAAAACGTATGGCGTAAATCTACTCGTTCATGATGCCATGGCAGACATGAAAGAAGCACAAAAGTATTACGATACATCACTTTGCACAATGGGCGACCTTGTAGATCTGGATGCTATTGTATTATGTGTAAGCCACAAGCAATACAAACAACTCTCTGTTGCTGATTACAAAAAAATGTTAAAGCCTAATGCAGTTTTAATGGATGTTAAAGCCACCCTAAACTCAAATGAATTCAAAGCCTGCGGCATTAATTTGTGGCGTCTATAAAGGACTATAATATGACAAAATTTGAACAAGTAAAAATTGATTTATTACGTAAGCAATATACTTGGTGTGTAACAGGCGTGGCTGGATTTATTGGATCCAATATTTTGGAGACATTATTAAAACTTAATCAAAAGGTGGTCGGGTTAGATAACTTCTCTACTGGTTACCAAAAAAACCTTAACGAGGCAAAATCTGCTGTAAGTTCGTCGCAATGGGCTAACTTTAACTTCATTGAAGGTGACATCAGAATATTTGAAGATTGCAAAAAAGCAGTTAATGAATGTGATTATGTCTTGCATCAAGCTGCGCTTGGATCTGTGCCTCGTTCATTGGATGATCCGATTACAACAAATGATGTAAATGTGGGCGGCCAATTGAATATGTTAACGGCTGCACGCGACGCTGGCATTAAAGGCTTTGTTTATGCCGCCTCTAGCTCTACTTATGGTGATCATCCCGGCCTACCCAAGATTGAAGACCAAATAGGCGACCCTCTATCCCCTTATGCCGTTACTAAATATGTAAATGAACTTTATGGTTCTGTTTTTGAAACAGCCTATAACTTTTCGTCTACTGGTTTGCGCTACTTTAATGTATTTGGTCCACGTCAAGACCCACAAGGTGCCTATGCTGCCGTCATTCCATTGTGGACGGCTTCAATTATTGCAGGTGATACCTTATACATTAACGGCGATGGCGAAACCAGTCGTGATTTCTGCTATGTGGATAACGCCGTACAGGCCAATATCTTAGCCGCTCTAGCTCAAGGTGATGCCGCTGGCCAAGTATATAATGTAGCCTGTAACGTTCGAACTACCTTGAATGAGCTAAAAGGCTACATTCATTCCTCGCTAGTTAAATTTGATAGTGAGGTCGCGGCTCCTGAAGTTGTCTATCGTGAATTTCGAGATGGAGACGTACGTCACTCACAAGCAGATATTAGTAAGGCGGCCTCACTATTAGGTTTTGAGCCCACTCATCAAATTGGTGCTGGAATCGATAATGCCATGCCTTGGTATCTAAATAGCCTACAAAAAGAAGCTGAGCCTGCTTAAATCCAGTTAGCAATGGCAAAGCCCGCCGTACTTAATATTAATTATTTGCGGCGGCTGATTTTATAAAAAATCGCCGCTCTTTCACTACCCCCCTCCCAATTCGTCTATTTATAAATACCCTACGTTTTATTGTATGATTTTCATCCATACAAGATTAGATGCATCTTGTTTTAAAAATACATATTACGGCCACCCACAAAAAATGATGACTCCCGTCCTGCTACACTTTAGCTAAGAATATAAAATGGTAAGATACTATTTCAGTTTGTGTTAAGTGGAATTTACAATATAGCTTCATACGATTAACTGCCTACCTAACTTACGCGCTTTATAGGTGAGGATTACTATTTAGCAAAACCCCCATAAATTCTTCAGCGTATTTATCTAGTTTCTTTTGCCCAACACCACTGATATCGGAGAATAACGCCAGTGAATTTGGTTTGCTTGTTAAAATTTCCAACAATGTGGCATCATGAAAAATCATAAAGGGTGGAATTCCCTGATCAGTCGCCAGCTGCTTGCGTTTAGCCCGTAATGCGTTCCATAATTCTAGATCTTCATCGGCAATATTATGGTCTTTTGATTTTTTACTGCCCGATGCACTATTTTTGGTTTGTTTCGTATCCACTCTTAGCAGTAATGATTTTTCACCACGCAATATGGCTCGGCTAGTATCACTTAAATACAGCTGCCCGTAATCAAAATTTACATTAAGGTAGCCTAACGCCACTAATTGGCGAAAGACTGAGCGCCACTGAGCATCATGTATCTCGACACCAATACCAAAGGTCGACACATTTTGATGATTAAATTGCCTAACCTTATCGGTAACTTTTCCGCGCAACACACTAATTAGATGCCCCACACCAAATCGTTGATCGGTGCGATATACACAACTTAATGCTTTACGGGCCGCATCTGTGCCGTCCCAAGTCTCTACTGGGGTCAGGCAGTTATCACAATTACCACAAGGCTGAGCTAATTCATCACCAAAATACCCCATTAACATTTGGCGACGACAGCCTGTTAATTCGGCTAGACCTAACATGCCGTTCAGCTTTTGTTGCTCAATGCGTTTAAACTGCTCATTGGCACTACTACCCGCCATCATTTGCTTAAGTTTGATGACGTCTTCCAAACCATAGGCCATCCACGCGGTAGCCGGCTCTCCGTCACGACCGGCACGACCTGTTTCTTGGTAGTACCCTTCAATACTTTTAGGTAAATCTAAGTGCGCTACAAAGCGCACATCAGGTTTGTCTATGCCCATACCAAATGCCACAGTAGCCACCATGACAATGCCATCGTCATACAAGAATTTATGTTGATTCTGATGGCGTACCTCTTTATCTAGACCCGCATGATAAGGCAAAGCATTAACGCCTTGCTCACTTAACCACGCGGCGGTTGCCTCTACCTTTTTACGGCTAAGGCAATACACTACACCTGCATGGCCCCAGTGCTCTGTTTTTAAAAGATTAAGCAATTGTTGCTTAGGGTTGTTTTTTTGCGTAATACGATATTGAATATTAGGGCGGTCAAAGCCGGATACAAATACAGGGCCTTTATCCAACCCCAGCCTCTCAATAATTTCTTGACGGGTTTTAGCATCTGCGGTGGCTGTTAAGGCAATTCGGGGCACACTTGGAAAGGTATGCTGCAGCAAACTTAGCTGAAGGTAATCACTGCGAAAGTCGTGCCCCCATTGAGAAACACAATGTGCTTCATCGATGGCAAACAATGCCAACTGACACCGAGAAAGCCAATCTACTGTACGCTGTAGCGTAAGACGTTCAGGCGCAATATAGATCATATCTAACTCGCCTCTTAAGGCTTGTTGCTCTACCTGATAATTATGCTCACTGCTCATACTTGAGTTCATGCACGAGCGCATTCACCTGGTCTTGCATTAAAGCAATAAGTGGTGAGATTACTATGCCTACACCTGCACGCACTAATGACGGTATTTGATAACACAGAGACTTGCCTCCCCCTGTGGGCATTAAAACAAATACATCCTGGCCTTTAAGAACGGCCTCAATGACTTGATCTTGAGGCGCACGAAACTCATCGTAGCCAAATACTGTATTTAAAACGTGATAGGCGTGCTGCATCATGTTGAAAAAATTCTTAAATATTGTATTGAATTATAGTCTACATTTACGCTGTTTATTCAGCGATCTATTAATACTATAGGCTTGACTTGCCGCGGTTAAGATATCGATTATTTTCCACTGGCTTTAGGGCACCTTTATTTAGGTACCCGTAACTTGTTCAATTACATTGGGGTTTATACCTTTATGAACAGACTCACTGGCAGCGTGACCCACCGATTTCATGGCCAAATATTCCTCACTGCCCATTTCAATTAAACGACTTCGGGCTCGCTCAAATTGAAAATCCAAACTGCCTTGAGTATATAACTGGTTTAACGGCACTTCACAGCTTAAATACAGCTTTATTCTTTGATCGTATAACTCATCAATTAATGCAATGAAACGCCGCGCCCCATCATCCATAGGCGCCAGCATTACTTGACGCTCCCCTGTGCTGCCCGAACCCACACTACCATCCTCGGTGCCGCGGGCCTTAATACGTTCGCCCACTGCACCGCCTAATTCAGGCACATCAAAACGATTACATTAAATTGTTTTGCTATTTCTATGTAATCAAAATGACTTCTTGGCCCTAAGCATAAATCGTTAAAGTCAAAAGCAATGTGCTGTTTGAACATTCCCCGATGTTGAATATTACGGCCTAGGATATCTATTTGGCCAATTTGTTGTTCTAAATTAAGTGTGTCATACCAACTTTTAACTACGGTATCGCGGCTTTGATTACAGGGAAAAAACCTATAATTTTTCAATGTGAAATTAGTATGAGTGCTCTTATAGGTAGAGCCTTGTTTACGGTGATCCTTTGGCCCAGATAACTGCAACACATCCATATTTTCGTAAATAGCTTTAATCGCCGGTAAAAAATTATCCCGTTGTAAACCGTCTTTATACAATTCATTGGGCTCACAATTACTGGTGGTGACCACAATCATATTTTCATTAAACAAGTACATCATTAATCGCCCCAACAACATGGCATCGCCAATGTCGCTGACAAAAAACTCGTCAAAACATAATACTCGGTGTTGCAACCTTAAATTGGCCGCGATAATTTTAAGCGGATCTTGGCTACCCGTTAAGTGCGATAACTGCTCATGTACATCCCGCATAAAATGATGAAAATGTTGGCGCAAACATACAGACTTTGGCAGGGATGCCACTAAGGTATCCATTAAAAAAGTTTTACCCCGTCCAACTTTCCCCCACAGGTATATGCCCTTACCTATTACGTTAGGATTAGCGCCTGACAGCATGCCATGCAACTCATCAAATGCTTTTAAGGCCTGCGTTTGGGCTCTATCAAAACTTAAGCGCTGTTGTGCAATTAAGTTGTGATAGCGTGCACTGGGAGGGGGGTGCGATTGAATAAGAGTGTTAAGCATTGATGGCAAGCAATTCCACTTCAAATATTAAGGTAGAGCCAGGCCCAATCAACCCCGCACCACTATTACCATAGGCCAGATGGCTTGGGATAAAGAAACGGGTTTTCTCACCCACCACCATCAACTGTACGCCTTCGGTCCAGCCAGGAATAACCTGATTCAAGGGAAATGCGATGGACTCACCACGATTCACTGAACTATCAAATACACTGCCATCTAACAAGGTACCATGGTAATGCACCGTTACGTGATCACGAGCGCTAGGATGTTCGATACCCGTACCCGGTGTCAGAACTACGTATTGAAGACCAGATGCCGTGGCCTTAACCCCTTCTTCACGCAGGTTTTCCTGTAAAAATGCTTGTCCCGCTTCAATATTACCCGCTGCCGCTTTTTTTCCCTTTAGCGATACAACAGCAGCTATAAATAAAGGAGGCATAACAAATTCCGATTAAAAAATGTAGGCCGATTTTACCTGAGGGCTAATATCTTGGGAAGGTTGAAGCGAGCAAAGAAACTTAAGGTATATAAATGAGCACTCAACGACACTTATTGGGCCGTCACCTTAAAGGGTTAGCCCCAGGAAAATTGGCTTGGATAGGTCTACGCCCCGCGCACAAGCAAGAAATGATGTGCGTCAGCCAAGTTCAAGCATTAAAGGATAAAGGCTTAGAGGGAGACCACCGATGTGGCAAAACCCCTGGTTCTAGCCGGCAAGTGACCCCTATTTCTCAGGAACACATTCAACTATGTGAGCACTTATTAACTAAAGAAATTTCACCCATGCGATTAAGACGCAATTTAGTGATTTGTGATATCAACCTTTTTGCCCTACGCCATCAAATATTCAGCATTGGTGACGCTATTTTTGAAGGTACAGCACAATGTCATCCTTGCTCTCGAATGGAAAAGGCCTTAGGTGTGGGCGCGGTGGCGGCTTTGTTAGGGCATAGTGGGATGTGTGCAAAAATAATTAAAAGCGGAAGTATTAAAATTGGAGACGCCGTTACCCTAATACATGATAACGAGCGTCAGTAGTTATAATGAAAAAGCATAGGGTTTATTGGTGATAGTGAACATATTGATTTCCACAACGACGGCAACGATAGGTGACATCATCTTTAATCATGCCGTAGTTACGATCAACCTCTATATGCCGGTGACCCAGTAGCTTACATAAAAACTCTCTTATAGCAGCCATATCTTTTACTCCTAACAAGATACTTAATCTTAACTCCACTATAGATTAATGCCCTAAATAGGCTACTTATTAACCACCCACGCTACAAATCTCTTTATTATGTAATACCCCGTTACGCTTCGTTACCCGTCTTTACCCTACTGTTAAGAAAGGCCATTTAACGCGTCTTTATCACCGGCCTGAATGCCCTCACTGTAATGCACCTTTTTGATATTCGGCAACTGAGCAATTGCACGCATAACGTCCAACCCAGACTCGTGATAATTTTCAATCAAACTGGCGGTCACATGAATTGGCTTGCCCACCGATAACCCCATCTTGGCTGGGCTTAAACGCCAACCCTGAGTAATATCCGACCCCCCCACTAAATTCACCGGTAAAATCACATCGTCGGGACGTAAATACGCTTCTATATATTTAGGGTTCACATACTTCATAGTCACATCGCCTTTTTTATCGGTATACGAACGTGACCCTTCGGGGAACAATAAAAATGGCTCATGCATGACATGTTTAAATAACTCGTAGTCTGCTTGATCTAATTCGGCCAAAGTGCTTTTAACATCACAACGAATCAAGTAACTCATCAAAGCGTGTTTTTCGCCTTGTAATAAATCATCGCAGGCTAATAGAAAACGATCTTCATTAAAATCAACGACCTTTTCCATAAAGTCTTGATAGTCCATGCCTTCAATGAGCTTTAAACCTTCATTAGGCAATTTTATTAAAAATTGAGTACGTCGTGCATTTTTTTGCAAGGCATCTTCTAAGCGTGGTTCTTTCACTTTACTGGTTTTCTTTGAAGGCAAGGTTAAAAATAAATTGCCCACATTACTGGCACCGCTTTTTAAAACTAAATTTGAAAACATTCGAGGACCCACTACGGTATTGCAGTTGGCGGTTAAATTATCAAATCCTAACTTACGTAAAATACTGCGTACAAAATAAGGGCCTAAATAACCTTCGTGATGACCAATAATAAATACGCGGTGACCTGCATCTTTTAAAGTAGATACCTCATTTAAAAGCTGCACTACGTCAGAACAATCTCTGTCACCTTTACTATCATTCATGAATGAATAGTGCTTTTTATCATCTACCAATATTAAATCGCTTAGATATTTATTCTCAAGAAAAACAAAGAATTTATGCCATAAGGTACTATCAGCCAATACAGGGGACAAAGAGCGATTAAACTTAAAAGGAATGGCCAGTAAACGTTCTAATAAACTTTTACTAAATTCACCAAAAAAGGCATGTTGTAATATTTGATTTTTTCTTAATTTAATCTTTTTTACTATTCTAGGGAAATGTTTTTTTACATCTAATCCTTGCTCACTGGCTTTATGAAACACATCATCCATTAGCTGCACCATCCTCTTATTATGAGGGGCACGTTTAAGGGAGTATATTTTTGTACGAAAAAAATCCACCACGGCTTTAAAATTAAATATCCCTGTTATAGTGGTGATTAAATTTTTTAAAAACGCAGGGGCTGGAATGATTAGTAAAAAGTCCACTACCAACGATTTCAACCTATCCATTACGCCCGCTAAAAAAGCCAGCCAAGTAAATAGACGATTGCTTACCCGGTAGATAACATCATTGTTGTGAATGGCTTTAAGGGATTTGTTTAAGCGACCCTTATTTTCTTGTAAAAAATGCAAAATTTCACTTTGGGACAACTTTTCTTTTTTCTTTAACCACTGTACTAAAGGAGACTGCTGGGGTGGTTTATGATCAGGGTGTGCCATTGAAAACCTGTGGAGGTGGTTACTGCAGACTTAAGTGTAACAAAGGGCTGAGTAAGCACAAACTAATGTGCTCAATCATGGCCAGTTAGCACCTACGTACAGCCAACACACTAAATTACACGTACAGCTACAATATTTTAACCCCGTAGCGCAGTAACTGCTTAGGTAAAAGCGTATCTAAACGGCTAAGATCTTCTTGGTGCACGTCAATTACATTGAGTTCATGTTGATTATAAAGCGCTTTTTTGGCCATTTTTTGTTTAAGGTAAGCAGGAGTGTGTTCACTGCCCCAAAACTCCAGATAAATCTGCCCTTGGGGCAAATAAAAGTCACAGAGCAAACTATTATCAACCGCCAGCTCGCGCCCCACTGCGTGTACTAGGCCTGTGGTGTAAAGCCAATTATCGATGATCATCAATGCCTTATTTTTGACTGTGTGACCATCAAGGCACGTACATGACTCATGATTTGGGCTTTCATTGTCAGCCGTTAGAGACGCTAATGTATTTTTAAAGTGCTCTTTTTGCTCCACGTCACTGGGCCACATAACATAGCTTGATCCTGTTTTTTCATCCTCATGTTCCTGCCCCCCCATACCTAAGCCCAGAGGGGTTAATTGCCACCCTTGTACCTGTAGGTTTAACCACCCCATTTCTTGTAAAATGGCATGCATACGTGCACGACTTATGCCTTTAGATTTAGCGAGGCTTGCCACGCTAAGTGTCTTATCCGGCCGTTTTTTAAATAGGCTGTGCTCGCTTAAGGTATTGGGCCAAACAATGTAGGTGCCAAATTTTTTAGTTTCAAGGTATTCGCCCCCTTCAAACACGCCTTTATTGGTGAGTTTATTTAGGTTGCTATTGTCAGCCTGCTTTTCGCGCACAATCCATTTTTTCTCAACCAATAACTCAAACAGCTGCTTAGGATCCATATCCATTAATTTGGCTAATGCCGTGGTGGAGACTTTTTTAGAGGGAGAGGTGCCGGAAGCCACTGTTTAAAATCCTTAAAACGTTTGGCTTATCTTAGCGTTTTTTCACTTAAGATGGCATAGAAGAGGGGAGTTTAAAGCTTAAAAGCATATTATTGACTGCAGCTCCCCCTTAACAAAATTAAGCGTTAGGAGCCGCAGCTCGCATTCGTTATTCAAATGGGCTTAGTCTTCTTTAAAAATAATACCGACCTTCATTTTTTCGCTTCGGTAAATATCTTCACCGTCAACTTTAACCACACCTTTAGCCACCGCCATCACCATTTTTTTGTTGGCCTTACACTTATCCATGGTCATGTGAAAAGTCACCATTTTGTGATGAGGTCGAACTTCTCCCATTAACTTCACTTCACCAATTCCTAGAGCGCGCAAACTGCCGTGATGGCCCATAGCCGCCAACAACACCCCCATACTTTGCCACATACCTTCAATACCTAAACAACCAGGCATAATAGGGTCGCCAGGGAAGTGGCATTTAAAGAACCAAGCATCCGCATCCACTGGCATTTCAATGACAATTTCACCTTTTCCCGCTTCTCCGCCGGTTACATTTAGTGTGCGAACCGTCTTTAAAAGCGACAATTGATCTTCAGGTAGCTGAATCTTAATACCCTGTATGGCCAATTTAGCCAGTAAATCCACGACAGGGGTGTTCTCAATTTGGGCAAATTCAGCTAGGGCGGATGCGTCAGTCATAGTGGTACTGTTCAATTAAAAAAAGAAGTCACTATAAGAGCGAGGGTTGTATATGGCAAAACCTAATGGGTCATCTGATTGACCCTATGACTCACGGTTTTGCTCATGAATTAAGGCGCCAATTCCTTCTTAAGGGTTATGCACAAAGTGTCACACTGAATATCTATTTTACAGGTTGAGCGCTCTGGGTATAAGGACGTTTCACATACTCATATAACATCAATAGAAAGCATGCTCTAATACACAAAAATAGGCCGATTACTGAGCAATGGCTTTTAAAATGTTACTGGTACTAATGACTCCTGACACTATGCCATGTTTGCTCACAAATACTCGGCGAATCCCGTGTTGCAACATAATATAAGCCACTTCTTGCAGACTGGCTTTTTCATCTACTTGAATCACTTTTGGGGTCATTATTTGATTAACGGTACAGCTTTCATCGGCTGAGCTGGCCATTTGTTTTACCATTTGCTCATCGTATTGCTGGCCCACAAATTCGGCATACACCTCTTGTAAAAGATGGCTCTTTTCTATTTCACTTTTACTTTCAAAGGCGACTATATCAGAGAAGGTGACCACCCCAACTAGGCTATGATCGCTGGCAATAACAGGCGCACCACTAATTTTATGGTTCACAAAAAACTCAGATAAACGCTTTATTGACCAACCTTCATAGGCCATTAATACATCATCACTAGATATATCTGCAGCACACAATGAGGATTTCATGTTTTGCTCCCTTTGTTGTTATTTTAAATATAGTTCAAGCTCGCCCTTACCGCCCTGTTAAGACCAACACTAACCCACTAATATATTCTTTAAATCCTTTATCACTTGCACACTGTTTGGGTCATGTTCTTCTAGTAGGTCTTGCAGACGATGTAAAAGGTAATTTGTTTCTTTTTTATGTGAAAAAAGAGGGATTAATAACGGCATTAGATTCTGAGCTGAGTCATAGTTATGCTGGTCAATATCGTGCTTCAGCTCAGTTAAAATGACATTAGACATGCCCTTACCCCCTAGTCTGGTTTAGCGCTAAGTGAACGACCCATTCTCATTCTTACACCAATAAAGAGCACTCTTTATTGGCTAATGTTAACCACAGGCCCTTAGTTAAGGCTAATGCACAAATAGGGTTATGTAAAATTTAACGATCAGACTTTACACGCCACGTAGACTACGCAGTGACTCATGATCACCAGTGTAGGTATTTAAAGGTTGGCCCCCACAATTAACTCTCGGAAAAAACGCACAACATCTACGTAATCATCTACCTTTATTTGTTCATTAATACCGTGCATTCGATCTAAGGTATCAGGCTTAAAACGGTTAAACGCAAAACGATAAATGCTATCACTTAAGCCGCTGTAATGTTTGGCATCGGTGCCTGCCATAACTAAATAAGGAGTCACGATTAAATCTTTATCCTGAGTCACCCTATAAATACTGTTTTTAATCAACTCAAAATTTTGGTTATCACTTACCGATACCGATGATGGGTTATTGCCAAACCCCTTAACCGAAGTAATGGTAATGCTTGGGTTATTGATAATACTGGCAACATGTTCTGTTACTGATGCTACGGTCTCCCCTGGCATAATACGAAAGTTCACCACAGCTGATGCTTCACTGGGGAGAATATTATCTTTACTGGAGCCTTTAGCCATCGTCACTGCGGTGGTGGTACGAATGGAGGCATTGGTGGTTTTACTGCCACTTAATATTGATTCAACTATGGGCTGCGTTAACCACATATTGGCAAACACCACTCGGTTTACTCCTGTCATGGCAGGCCCAATATTATCAAACATGGCTTTGCTGTAACGTAAATTAGCCGGAAACGGCTGCTCTTCTAAATCCACCAGCGCTTGTGCAATCACACCTAAGGCAGAATGTTTGGGTGGCATAGATGAATGCCCGCCCACCGCTTTAGTGGTCATTTTTAAACTCACATAGCCTTTTTCGGCAATGCCGACTAAGGCAATAGGGTTTTCAACACCTGGGATGATGCCGCCCCCTACGATACTGCCTCCTTCATCGATGATAAATTCAACTTCAACCTGCCTCTTTTTAAGCAGTTCCGCTATTTTTTTAGCCCCCGCCAAACCACCAATCTCTTCATCATGACCAAAAGCCAAATACAGACTGCGCTTAGGTTTAAAGCCACGGTTAATAAGGCTCTCTACCGCCTCCATGGAACCCAGTACTCCAGACTTAATATCGATGGCACCACGGCCCCAAATAATACCGTCGCTAATTTCACCGCTAAAAGGCGCATGCACCCAGCGCTCACGGGTTTCGCTATCTACGGGCACTACGTCTTGGTGACTCATGATTAACATGGGTTTAAGGCTTACATCACTGCCCTGCCAAAAATAAAGTAGGCTTAACTCATTAACCATTTCAAGGGATAACTGTTGATGCAAGGCCGGAAAACTGGCCTTTAAATAGGCATGGAAGTCACGGAAAACCTGAGGGTTGTTGTCTTTAGGGTGCATATGAGAAATGGTTTTAAATTGAATCGCCTTTGATAACCGTAAGGCCAGTGCTTGTTTATCCAAGCTTGAATCATCTAATGGGGCAAGCAAGGTCACCTCTTGCTTAGTGAAAGTGGCAGTTTTAAGTGCCATGACCACAATTAGAAGCCCTAAAGCTGCCAGTATGCATTTCAAAAGTTTCATATTCGCCTAGTCTATATTTATTGTTATCAGCGCTTAATCTGCCCTATTCAGGCCCGTATTTGAAGATCTAATGTGGCCACGCATTCCCTAACAAAACGAAAAAGCCAGCAGTGGTGTTGCAAGCCTGCTAGAATTGCCCCATTACAGTTAATCACTTCCAGCTCGGTACTCCATGAAAATACTTGTCCGCAACCTATCTCGCTCCACCGGTGAAGAAGAAATTCGTCGTATATTTGCAACTTACGGCCAAGTTCAGTCTTGTAACCTGGTTTTAGACAAAGCCACTGGCAAATCTAAGGGTTTTGGTTTTATTGAAATGCCCGTAAATGGAGATGCTAAGCAGGCCATAAAAAATTTGAATGGTATGGAGCTAGGCGGTAAAAACATTCGAGTGAAAATAGCTGAAGAAAAAGAAGACTAACCCTGCTTTAGGAAAATTACAGGCGTTACAATAGTTATAAAAAAGCCCTGCAATGCAGGGCTTTTTTATGTTCAGGAGGAACGATATAGCGCGGTGCCATGGATGGCAAAGAGCGCATATGTTCAGGAGGAACGATATAGCGCAGTGCCATGGTCGTGACAGGGATGTCACATATCAGAACAATGCATGGAGCAATTGTCGAATGGCAAAGAGCGCATATGTTCAGGAGGAACGGTCAGGATTTTTGCTCCCGGCAAATCCTAGTTACTTGCATCTATGGGTCTAATTACCCTAAAGCAGGCTGGGAGGCTTGCTGTTCATATTGAGCCACCGTCACCATACGGCCTCGGTTGTTGTCCCACAATATATGTTTAAAAGACGGCAATACCTGTGAAAGCTTAATGCGTGTGACCGAATCAAACAGGTGTTTATATTCTTCGTGACACGCCACCAGCTTGTAATTAGGAATACGGGCCGAAAGATGATGAATATGGTGATAACCAATATCAGCGGTAAACCAATGCAACCACTTAGGTAAATCTAAGTAGCTGGTCCCTTCTAAGGCGGCTGTATAATAGTTCCAGCCTTCATCTCCACTGGCATAAGACTCTTCAAAATTATGCTGCACAGTAAATAAGATAATGCCCAAAGCCCCGCCCAACGACAGCACCACTAAGTACACACTTAAAAACGCGGCAGCACCAAAATACCAACTGGCCAAGACTAAACTGGGTAACAAAACTAAGTTATTGGCGGTCATATGACGGTACTCTTCCCAGTTAGCCCAACAGCGAGTTTCAAAACTGGCGGTTAACTCTTTAATGGAAGGCGCATCTTTTTTGAACTTGTTCTTAATGACATATAAGACAAATTGCACACTGCCTTTGGTCCAAGTAAATCTTGGATTAAAGATGAAATACATGAAACCACCCAAGGGCGCCAACAAAATATTGCGGCTATTTTGGTAAGACTTTTGTTTTTTCTCGCTCAGCTCACTATATTCATCGGTGGACAATACATTTAACGGCCCACGGTACTTGTTCCAGTTACCATTAGTAGAGTGGTGATAAGCATGGTGTTTGGACCACACCATTTCAGGAATACCACACAACACCCCCATAATAAAACCCACTGCACTATTGGGCTTTGGCGTCTCATATAAGCAGCCGTGGCCTGCATCGTGCATCATCATGAAGATACGTAGCACAAATAAAATCATTACGGCGCAAATGCCAGCGGTTAACCACAACGAAATATCAATGCTTTCAATCGCCCCATAAAAGAGAGCAAAAAATGGCACGATAGTGGTAAGTGTTTGCATAAAAGCGGTGCCATTATTGCGTTTGGCATACTTAGCGATGAGTGCTGTTTTTTCTTGTTTTAGCACATCTGTGTCGTTCATTATTATTATTATCCTTTCCCATAAAGCGATGGCTTCAGGGTTAAAATCCTATGTTAGCAGTGTAAGTGGCACCTAATGTTACATTCGGTAAGTGTTCACTCACTACATGAAAATCCATGCCTCGATTCTGCTGCATTTCAAGGCGTTCCACAATCCATATAAAGGCGCGTAATTCACATTTATTCATCAATTACAGGCAACTTTTAGGCACGTCAGTGTTTTTCAATACTTCAATACGAATAGCTGGTCATTTTACGCCATATTTATCCCTAGTACTAAGCTCCTCACTAAGCACCCATCTTGAGGCACGTATATATTCTGTTACATTTCTTTTTAATCCACTGGCCTATCTTAAAGTGAGTAAAAAAGGAATATTTATGACACACACAACCCCATTTAAACGATTACTCACTTGTTTAATGATTAGCTTGCTTGCCAACCCTGTTTTGGCCGGAACACTAGATAATCTAGAAACACAATCCACCAAAAAAAGTAACAACAGCAGTAAATCCAGCGGCAATAAATCCAGTAGCTCCAGCGGCACATATCGCTCTTCACAAGATAATGATTCTGGTAGCCCCATAGACGGCGCCATTGCAGTGATCGTTTTAACCGCAGCTGCCATAGAACTCACCTTTAAAGCCGTTGAGGTCTTGGCCGTCGGTGGTGGTGACAGTGTTGAGCGTTACCAACACTCCCGTGGCGACAGTGAAGTGAACGAAAGCGGTGAAGCCAGCTTATTTCGTAAAAAAGGTGACCCTATCCTGCCTACCCTACGATTAAGCTCGCAGTGGTTAAATGGCAGCAACAATGTATCGGGTCAACTTAACCGCGTGGAAGCAGGCTTTGGGTTCATTGGCATCAGTCATAGCCAAAATCGTCTAACCGAGCCAGACGATAAGCTCACGATAAAACATACCCTAGTGCATTACCGTATGAGTTTTGGCAATGATTTAAGCTGGGATCTAGCCTTTGGTAAGGGAAAAATGATGGGCAATCAGCGTCACAGCGGTAATGTATTCGCGATGCCAGTACGCTTGCGCTTAAGTGAGTCGGTGCACGTTGAGTATTATCCGGTTTGGTCCAATTATGGCGGCAGTCGCTTAAGCGAACACCAATTAAGTGTCAATTGGCAGCGCGAGAAAGTCGGGCTGTCTGCGGGCTTTAAAACGTTAAAGGCCGGCAACACTTCGGTTAATGGTCTGTTTGCAGGCTTGTATGTAAATTTTTAATGGGGGTTACATGTAACCTGTGCAGTAAAAGGTACTTAACTGGTTACCTTTAAGCCGCTCTATTTAACCTAGCCTTCCTACTATGCCCACTTTAAAAGCCCATAAACTCATTAATAAGCTCTGCCAGCCTACTGCCTAGGTGCCCTTCAAACTCATCAAGGCCTTTATTGAATACTGCTAAGTACTTATCCGCCTGATCATGGGTAAGTACTTTACCTCCTACTCCAAACTGCATTTCTGGCAAGTTTTTATCAAGCCGGGCCACTATGTCCCATGAAACGTAGTCGGCATCCAAGGTTTGTATACTTTTATTGGCGAATTCACAAAACGAAACTACATGATCTATTCCATTGGGTCCTAAACAGCCAGGCTCTACCCTGTATGTGACCACTAACTTCTTATTGTTTGGCAACGGTAACGAATTTTTCATAGGAGGCCATATATAAGGAAGGGGATGAATATAGCCTAGCTTATGGATACGAAAATTGTGATTAAACGATGATAGACTTAGCTGCTCATTCTAAATTTGAGTTCATAATCGCTTGGCATGAATCCTGATCTAAACATTCCCCATTTAATATATAGGTTGCTTTCTTGCCACAACCCGAGGCCCCTATTGTTTTGTAACCCAGATCTTGGGTTTGAATAGAATGACCGGTGCACGATAAATCAAATTCAGCTCGCCTTAATACAGTATCTATCATGACCGAACTACAGCCTTGAAGCATACCAACCAAGACCGTAAAGCTAAGTGCTTTATACATCATTTACAGCTCGTTATTTGTTTAGCGTACATTTCAAAATATTAATGATTACTTAATAAACTCAATTTCAGATGTCCGTGTAAAGCCATTTTCACCAGGCCCCACGTATATAGCCTTTTTACCACACCCCATCACTCCGTATGAAGCGCCTCCTAGTGGAATAACATCAAGTTTATCCTTAGGGCATTCAAATTCATATATCGCGATTCCAAGACCTTCTTTCTGAAAAGGTGTACGGAAATCATGATCAAACGTAGTACATCCTTGTAGCGCTACAGATGAAATCGCTAAGGCTAATATTTTCTTTGCTATTTTTTTCATGATTCTACTTTTTAATTTTGTTGTGGTAACAAATAGAGAGGACACTACGAAGGTAATGTAAGTATACCTTTACGTTTAAAGTATCACGCAGCACAACCTTGCCGCTTTATATCATGTTTTTATTGTGCACAACAATACCAGCCAATAGGTTAAAATCAATTATTAACTACATGCACTTCTCTACTTCAAAAGTCCGTATTTATCCTGTTATATACAGGAAGAAATAAACATAAATATTTAACCTATAGGCAGAGTTAAGTCGCACAATTACATTTTTAAACTTATTAACGCAATACCTCATCAAACGGCTCTATCAACACTTGCTCACCCACATCAACATTACCCTGCTGTTGCTCTAAAACAATGTAACAGTTTGCAGCACTCATGGAACTTAAAATGCCCGAGCCTTGTGCGCCATTAGGACGAACCTGTAATTGCCCTGATTCATCAATACTGTATACACCCCGCTGAAAATCCGTACGGCCCGGGCGTTTACGAATTTTTTCACTGGTTTTAGCCTGCAAGCGTAATGGTACACGTGCATGCTCACCTGCAATTTTACGTAACAGCGGAGTTGCCAGTTGATGCATAGTCACCATGGCTGACACCGGATTGCCCGGTAAGCCAAAAAAGTAGCTATTGGGCAACAACCCAAAAGCAAAGGGTTTGCCTGGTTTAATGGCCAACTTCCAAAATTGAATTTCACCCAATTTATCTAACACCGTTTTGGTGTAGTCGGCTTCACCTACAGATACTCCACCAGAACTTATAACAATATCGGCTTGGGCATCTGCATCCGCAAATGTTTTGCTTAATTGCTCAAGATTATCTGGAATAATGCCAAAATCTAAAACGTTCATATCAAGACGCTTTAACATCGCCTTAACGCTGTAGGTATTACTTTCAAAAAACTGACCTGGGCTCAGTGTTTGTCCGGGTTTTTTAAGCTCGTCACCCGTACTAATTAACGCCACCGTTAATTTTTTATGTACACATATGTTTTGATTGCCCAAGCTTGCCAGTAAACCGATGTGGGACGCGGTTAAACGCTGACCGCATTTTAGTACCGACTGACCTTCACTAATATCTTCCCCTTGGCGGCGAATATTTTCACCCTTTTGCACTGTTTGATTAATGGTGATGCTATTACCATTCGCGCTTACATTTTCTTGCATGCTTACCGCATCACAACCTGCGGGGATTTGTCCACCGGTCATAATTCGTACACATTCTCCTGCTTGTATGGTTTGAGATATTGGATGGCCCGCAAACACCTTCGCCACCATTTTTAAGGTGGTACCTTCATGACCATCAGCAAACTTAAACGCGTAACCATCCATGGCACTGTTATCGGCAGGAGGTATATTTAAATTACTAATTTGATCTTTGGCCAATATCCGACCCAGAGCCTGCTCTAAGTCTATCGTTTGCGTCTGCTGAGTTTTTTGCACTAAGCCTAACAACTGCTCCATGGCGCTTTCTAATGGCACTAATTCGGGGGCACTAAAACAATCAACCATGGTTCTCTCATCTTTAAATTACTGTAATCTGCAAACGACACGTTTACCCGCATCTTAATGCTATTTAACATTGAGTTTACCCTATTAATAATCTCTCTATCATTTAATTCGTACCAGAAAAACCTATACTAAACTGAGTCTATAAAAACTAAAATCAAACAGGGCTTTGCCATGAATACACATAAAATTACTTGCATGTTATTTACAGCCCTAATATTAAGTGCCTGTGCCCCTAGGGTATTACTGCCAGGCCCCGCCATAAACACCGCTCACCTTGATCAACACCAATATAAAACAGCAGATGGCGTTTCGCTACCTACAAGAATTTGGTTGCCTGATAATCAACCCGTAAAGCGTATCGTTATTGCACTACATGGCTTTAACGATTACTCAAACTTTATTAACGACAGCGCCTCCCAGCTTATGCAGTCTGGAGTGGCCACCTATGCCTACGATCAACGGGGTTTTGGTGGCGCCCCCAATGCAGGTTTATGGAGCGGCACACACGCACTAGCGCAAGACCTATTCGTTTTTATCAAAATAATTAAGCAGCGTCACCCTAACATCCCAGTCTATGTATTAGGTGAAAGCATGGGGGGAGCCGTGGTCATAGTGACGATGACACAAAACAACGCCCCCAAAGTGAATGGGCTTATTTTGGCAGCGCCGGCCGTATGGGCAAAAAGTACCATGCCATGGTATCAACGTTGGGCGTTAACCTTAGGAAGCTATACTTTACCTTGGTTAAAGCTTAGTCCTAATGGGTTAAAGATTACTGCGTCAGATAATCTTGTTATGTTAAGAAAATTAGGGAGGGATCCTCTCATTATTAAAGAGACACGCATTGATGCCATGCATGGCTTAACCCAATTAATGGGCCTTGCGTTAAACGCAAGCCACCAATTACCGAGTAATACACTGATTTTGTACGGTGAACATGATGAAGTAATTCCTAAACGCCCCACCGCTAACATGCTAGCACGCTTATCTAAAGCGCACGGGATCGCTCCAAAAGTGGCTGTGTATAAGCAGGGTTATCATATGCTATTGCGTGATTTAAATGCTCAGCAACCTAGAAATGACATTGTATCTTGGATGAACAACCCAAAAGCATCCTTGCCCTCTGGGGCCGATGTTCGCTCAATTGAGTGGTTATTAAAGGAGTAGATAAACCCTTTTATTCCATAAGACGCACATCAGCGCGCCAAGGTCTTTGTTCACACGTATCGCAAATAACTTCTACCACTAAGGGTTTATCACACGTCACATGGCGAAATTTATTATTGGGAGTATTTTGCGGTAACCAATCTATCACCCATTGACGTAGCGCCATCACTAACGGATATAAGGTTTTACCCTTGCAAGTTAAGTTGTATTCGCTGCGCGGTGGGTTCTCTTGATAATTGTCTCGGGTCAATACATCCACATCCACCAGCATATTTAAGCGGTCGGTTAATATGTTAGACGCAATGTTTAGTTGCTTTAAAAATACATCATAACGCTTAACGCCAAAAAAAGCGGATAGCAGTAATAAAATAGTCCAACGGTCCCCCACTAAATCACTAACATACGCCAACGACAAATTCTGCTCCCCTGTGCCTATTGAGGGCCGTACTCGGCGCTTACTAAACGACTGAATATCTTCTACGCGGCGGCTTAAATCTTGACTAATCTCGGGCCAATCCACATCACCTATTTTTAAAGTTTCGCTGCAGTTTCGGCAAACGGCTCTAGGCGTTAACGGATGACCACAAGCAGAATGAAATAACTTAGGGGGTAATTGTTTAACACTAATATCAGTCCACTCTGATTCCCACTGCCAGCACAATAGGGATGCGCCGAACAAACCCGTGCCTTTCTCGGTTAATTTGTATTCAAAGCGATTGCCGCTATTGGAATACTTACGCTTATAAAATACATCGGCAGCCAATAACGACTCTAACCTGCGGGTTAGTGTGGTACGACTGGCCCCGGTATTTTTACGGAACTCTTCAAAGCGTGAACACCCCATGAAGGCTTCGCACAATATTAGCAGCGCCCACCGGTCGCCCACCACATCCAAACCCTGAGCTAACGCATTACTAATGATAAAGTTACTGTCTTTCATAGCTCTATAATACCTATAAACTCAGCGACATTATACGCCTTAGGAACAAGCTGTAAATTTAGCTCTATAAGTACCCGCTTTAAATTGATGGTAGGCGAAAAATCTAGACTTAAAGACTTAAACAGTGGGCACAAAAAAGCCGGGCTTTTTAGGGCCCGGCAATAGCAAAGCATCAACCCTGTAGAGTTAACGCTTTCCTGAACGGCGCAGTGCGGCAGACGTGAATTGTTTACGCTTCACTTCTTTACCAAATGTGAACGGCTTTTTTTCTTCGTTATTCAATTCAACTAAATAACGACCCGACAATAAATCATAGTTAGTAGTAGACACATACCAAGGGGTATTGGCATTCACAAACTGTAAGGCATGCCCTTCCGCTACACGCCATAATACATCGCGATTATCATAGTGATCTGCAACAGCGATTTGATAGGTGTCTTCATCTACATAGAACGTACGCTTACCATATACATGACGTTCACCTTCTTTCAATGTAGCCTCAACTTTCCATACGCGGTGCAGCTCATAACGTGTTAAGTCCTGGTCTATGTGACCGGTTTGCACGATGTCTTGGTATTTAATACTTGGATCAGCCAACTTGTAAGAGTTGTAAGGAATATAAATCTCAGTTTTCCCTATTAACTTCCAGTTATATTTTTTAGGCGCGCCGTTATACATGTCTACCTGATCAGAGGTACTTAACCCTTCAGACGCCTGCCTTGGTGCATCGTATGCAATTTGTGGGGCACGGCGTACACGACGCTGACCTGCATTATAAACCCACGCCATGCGTGGCTGCTCTACCTGATCAATAGTTTCGTGTACTAACAAAACATTACCGGTTAAACGGGCTGGGGACTTAATAGAGGAGGTGTAATAAAAGAGGATATTTTCATCACTTTTTTCATCCATACCGCCTTTCAAATACAAGGGATTGGTCAATTGAGCACGCTGCTTAACCGCCGTAAACGACCCGTTTACCTGCACGGGCAACGTCGCGACATTACGTTCGATTGATCCACCGCGGTAGCGACTCACGTGATTCCAAATAACTTCCAAGCCATTTTTCGGGATAGCAAATGGAATGGTTTCATCAAAGTTCACCATGCCGTTACCGCCACTGACCAACTCCGCAGTGGTGGCATTTTTTTTAGCCTTGTCATAAATACTTTGTGGAAAAGAGGCTGTACGATGCGTCTTATACACAGGCATTTTATAGGTATCAGGGTATTTTTTAAATAACGCTATCTGACCGTCGGTGAGTTGCGCTTTATATTTTTCAACATTTTTTGCCGTAATGATAAACAGAGGTTTTTCAGAAGCGAAGACATCTTTCATTGGATCGGCATTTACATCTGGCTTTAAGCCTCCGGTATAACTTGGAATAGTACCACTGGCATTGGCCGCAGCCTCCCCTCCCATAGGAGTCAGTTCAGCGCCCAGTTTGGCCGCCTCAATGGATGTAACCTTAGCCATGGAGCTGGCGCTTGCCATGGCTATCATTAATGTAGATACCGTTAAAATAGGTAATTTCATATTTTAATTAACCTTGTTATGTGCGCCAAGCTCTGGCGCATTAATATTATTTTTGTGTAAAGGTTTAATGACGTTTAACTAGAACTGCATACCAACACTAATTGATGCGAAATCGCGATCACTTACAGCGCTGTAATCTCCTTCCATATATTGAGTGAGTGCAATACTTGCGTTATAGGTTTCACGATAGGTGGCTTGAACACTTAAACCTAAAGACTGTGAACCTTCAACAAAGTTGCCACCTGGTTGTGGTGCGTAACCTTTCACATCATGGCTCCAGGCCAACATAGGCTTAAGGTTAATGCCCATGAATACGTCAGAATAATTAGCCACTACACGAGCACGGTATCCCCAAGAGCTTTCAGTAACAAAACCATCATCTTCTGTTCCATCCGCGAAAGGCACGCCAAAGATATCGGAGCGACCAAAACGCAAATCGGTAGGACCGCTTGCAAAGTCATGAACAAAGGTATAGCCAGCTTCACCAATTAAAACTACGCGACTGGCACCTGCAAATTGATCAATAAACTTAATAGCCGTTACCTGAACTTGAGACACGTCGAAATTACGAGACCCTTCAGTGGCGTCACCCGCTAGTGCACTTTCATAATCCGCCTGTAGCTCAGTGGACACCGACTCTCCCGTTAACAAAGTGCTGATTATCGCAGGGCCATTAATTTGAATTGGCATGTCTTTGGTATGACTTACCTCACCAGATAACGCCATGGACCCGACGTTAGTCGCAAAGCTTAGCCCGCTTATAAGAATGTCTTCTGGGTAAGTTACAAAGTAGAACGAATCTGCTGCTCGGCCAACCGCCACGGAAAGACTACCATTTTGAGGGGCGCCGGCTTGAATTGCTTGTAATTGCCCAGTAGCTGCCGGGTTAGAACCTCCCAATGCATCAATTGTATTTTGTATGACGGCAGGTTCTTCACCCGCAACAGATATAAGAGCTGCTGCAGGTATACCAGCGGCTGCGGCCAGTCCATATATCGCATTCAACCCCGCTACGTAATTTGCTCCATCTTCTTGTGGCGTTATACCGTGCTTAACACCGTTAATAATTGGCGCACGACTATGCACATTCATGGCATAAAAACCAAATTCGGTATCACCAAGGGCTTCTGAAATAAACCTAAAAGCTACACCAAATTGGCCGTCATCTTTTGCTTTACGTAAACCATCTTCGTCACGGGCTATATTTGATAGACCGCCTACGATAGATACAGAGTTACAGCCTTCTGAGGCATAATCATTGGTTGAAAAATATGTTCCACAACCCGGTATTACTGTTTCCTGAAACTCCAGCTGATAAAAAGTTTCCATGCTTAAATTATCTGTTAAACCTATATTGGCATAGGCCATATTTACCGGTAACAGACCTTCTTTAATTTCGGCACCTGGACGACGAAATGCATTAACGTCTACAGGGTTAATAGAATTTACACCACCGCGAATAAAAGTACCCTCACCCCAAGACACGACTTGTTTACCTAATCGTACATCCAGCGGCATATCCATTACTTCAAATTCGCCATAAATAAAAGCGTCTAATAAGGTAGCGCCAGAGGCTTTAGATAAGTCATTAAAATCGCTATCATCCAGATTAGTGTTTGGATTATTATACACTAAAGATGAGCCACCAATGCCCGCACCCTGCGTTGTAGGACCATGACCATAGTCAACGCTGTTATTGTCAATAGCCGAGTCATACCAGTATTTACCGCGTACAAACCCACCAAAATTTTGATAACTGAATTGTAAATCATGGCTGGCTTTAAAAATTTGTGAGAAGGCATCCCCTGACTGGAAGTTACGATTACCATCGTCACTGTTACTTATGTTGTCAGTACCGTCCGCATTTTTTAAGAGGGCATCACTTTGCGATTCTACTCGCCAACTTGAACCTAAGGAGATTTGGCTATCAAAGCTGCCCTCTATTTGTCCTAGGTTAAACTCCATACTCTGAACGTGAGCTGCCATTAGCAGGGGTATAGCCATAGCCAGATACTTCTTACGACCCAATAGTTTCGCTACATTGGTGTTGGTCATTCTGCCGCCTCTAATTAGTTTTATTATTTTTTTATCAGACCGCTTAGCTGTCCCATCAAAACCAAGTTGATCTGATAGTGCTAAATATTAATACCATGG